>Ga0335070_10000099_pt1 | contig 97495 bp, 104 predicted proteins | sample Lox_Sample_13_FD_206722 | JGI IMG/M metagenome (GOLD analysis project Ga0335070, IMG submission 206722) | Soil microbial communities from Loxahatchee National Wildlife Refuge, Florida, United States - Lox_Sample_1.3 | ecosystem: Environmental > Terrestrial > Soil > Wetlands | place: USA... | reverse complement strand
GGTTCCCGAGCCTTCGATCTTGAGCAGGAATTCGCCTTTGGAGTTGAACTTCTGCACCCGGTGGTTGCCGGCGTCGGTGACCCAGAGGTTGCCCGAGGGGTCGATGGCAATGCCTCTCGGTTCGTGGAATTCGCCGTTGCCGGTGCCCGATTTGCCGAACTTGAAGAGGAATTTGCCCGCCGAGCTGAACTCCTCGACGCGGTTGTTTTCTGAGTCGGCGACCCAGATGTCGCCGGCCGAGTCGATCTCGACGCCGGCAGGCGATTTGACCTGGCCTTCGCCGGAGCCTGAGGAGCTGAAGGAGGTGGAGTAGCTGGGGACTGGGCTCGCCGTCGATGGTTCATAGCCCGAGGCGGATTCGAGCTTGAGCGCGTATTGCGGCCGGGTGGTGCCGAGGCTCGCCTGTTCGGTCAGCGTCCCCGAGAGCGTCAGACTGGGCGCGACTTTTTTGCTGCCGACCCCGGTTTCGACGCTCATCGTCCCCTGTTTGCGGGCGACGTTACCGTAGCCGTCGGTGGCGATCAGTTCGAGCGCGTGGGAGCCGGGGCTGTATTCGGCCATGTTGACCTGGAACACCTGGGAGAGAGTCGCCGTTGCGGTAAAGCAGTGGCCTTCTTCTTCGTCTTCGTTGGCTTCCGCGCAGGGCTCGGCGACGGGAGAGCCGAAGCGCTTGCCGTCGACCAGCAGTTCCAGCTTCGCGATGCCGGCGCCTTTGTCGGCGACGGCTGCCTGCAGCGGATAGGTCCCGCTTGGGTAGGAGCCGCTGGCTTTGGCCATCGTCGTGATTTCGGGGGCGGCCGTGTCTTTTTCGATCGTGAATTTGGCTTCTTTTTTGACGACGTGCCCGACGCGGTCTTCGACGAGCGCTTCGACGGTGTGGGAGCCGACCGCGTATTCGGCGGTGTGCAGGACCCATTCGGGTTCCAGGGCGCAGCTCTGCTTTTCGCAGGTCACCTTCTTGACCTGGGTGCCGTCGACCTTGAATTCGACCGAGCCGACGCCAGACTGGGGCGCGGCTTCGGTGCCGTCTTTGGCGCTGAGAGTGACGGCGTAGTCCTTCGGCTTGACCTTGGCGCCGGTCGTCGTCAGCGAGCCGGTGAGCGCCGAGACTTCCGGCGCGGTGCGGTCGATCTTGATCAGGATGTAGGTGGGGGCGGAGATCTTGTTGTTCGATCCGGCAATCGGGTCGCTGGCTTCGACGGTAAAGCGATGGACCCCCTGTGAGAGCTCGGCGGGGTAATAGGTCAGCTGCGGGACTCCCGATTCCGAGGAGCTCCAGACGCGCGGGCAGGGGTTGGCTGCAGTTCCCGCGCAGCCTCGGTAGGTCGTCCACGGGAAGGTGTGGTTGGAACCCAGTTGTCGCCAGACTTCTTCTCCCTGGGCGTTGATGACCGTTTCGCCGATGTTGATCGCCTTCACGCCGAGTCCCGTGTCAGCCACCCGGAAGTGGATCGGCGATGCCGTGGAGTCGATCCAGCCCGGGCCGGAGATCGAGCCAAACGCGGGTGGTTCCTCGTCGCCCACCGCGATCGCGACGTTGCCAGCAAACACTTCGCTGCGGCCTGCCGCTTCGGGTGCCTGTGGGTAGGCGAGACTGATGACCGCCCGCTTCGCATCGTGGACGTTGTTGCCAGGAATGGTGTATTTGGTTCCGTTAGGCAGAAGGAATCCAGGGGTGTCGGCCTTGCTGTGGTGATAGACACTGCCCGAGCTCGCCCAACCTTCGGGGCTGGATTCGGTATTCCAGATCCCGGCAATGAGCTGCGGGCTCGTCGGGAGCGGTTGTTCGAAGCCTGGGGAGGCGAAACCAAGCCTTTCGATGGTCATGCTCGCGATGAAGCTCTGGGGGCGGACCCCATATTTTTCCTGGTCGGATGCCCACCTCGGGACGAAGTAGGACCAGTTCGCTTCGGCCCCCGCGGGGAACGGGCCTTTCTTCGCCAGGAGATACAGACCCGGCTCCCCGTTACTAAGTTCAGACAGGCATTCGTAAGAGTTGACGCATTCAACATGGTTCAGCGCGGCGATCTTGGTCGAGTTGGTGGTGGCGGTCCATGCGGAGAAGTCGGTTGAATGACCTCCGGCCCAATTCCATTCCTCGAAGGCTGGGTCCACGAGAACGGGATAAGCGGTCGACTGCCCCAGCGTGGCGCGGACGGTCAGTGCGTCTTCGACGACCTCGAGGCTCACCGGCACAGAGTCGCCGTTTGCGTCGATCGCCGAAGGGGCAGGGATCGACAACACCGTTTCTCCTCCCTCGAGGACTTCGGCCCCGCCCGCTTCGGTCGCTTTGAGGCTGGCGCCCTGGGGAAGGTGCAGACGGAGGGTCTGGGTGTCGGGCGCATCGGCGCTTCTGACCTGGGTCAGGGTGTCGAGCCCATACGGGCTCGGGGCGAGGGAGAGGTCGGTGTCGGTGGCGACGTTGGGATAGAAGGCGACGCTTTCGTCGATGATCGATGCGCTGCGCGTGGCCGGCGCATCCTCCAGTTCGACGCTCACGCCCGAGCCGGGGAATTCGATCCCGCCGGAGATTTCTTCGGGCAGGCTGACTTCGGTCAGCGGCTCGGCGGGCTGGATCTGCCCTTCAGAGTGTTCGAGGCTGAGGTCGACCGCGACCCCATCGCCCGATTGGTCTTCGGTTCGCAGCGGCACAATCGATTCGAGCAGCAGCGGTTCTTCGTTGGAGCCCTCGCCGATCGGCCCGCCTTCGGGCTCAGGGGCATCGCCGGGGCCGACGATCGCAGCGTTGGCGGAGAGGAACTTCTCGACTTCCAGTTCGTCGAAGATCCCCGCCGGGGCCTGTAGCTGGGGTTCGAAGACTCCCGTTGCCAGTTCGATCGCTTCTTCGCGGCCGAGGTCGGTATGGGGCAGTTCTTCGGCGGCCTGGGGATTGGTCGGAGGAGCTTCGAAGCGCTGAGAGCCGAGCGCGACTTCGATGCCTTCAGCGCTGATGGCCGAGGACCCGGTGCCTCCTTCACCTTCGTCGGCGAGGGCAAGGGCGGGGATGACCGTAACCAACAGGAGGAATGCAGCGAGGAAGACGGCGCCCCACTCGGATCGAAGTGACTTCCCCAGATAGCCCCGCGATGACCTACCCAGCATCCAATCCCCCTGTCGTGCGTTGGCTCTCAGGTCCACTGCGCCCGGCCAGCACCGGAGCGGAGTGCATCCTTAGCGATCTAGCCAATCGTGTCTATACCGAGAATTTTGATGCGCGAAATAGTTCCGGATCGCTGCCCCTAAGCGGTCCGAGCGTTTATTGGGCCGCCCTGCGATAGCAATTGCTCAGCCAGCTTTCACTGCTGCCCCTTGAGGTGGGTTTGACACCGGAAGCTTCGCCACGCGGGGTTCTCTGCCCGCCAGCGGGGACAGGGACCACCCTGGTGGATCGTCTTCGCGGTTAGTGGCCGGTCGTGGCATGGCGGCGATTCTCCGACCCCACCCCCAGCTGTCGCCGCGTCGACCCGCCGTTATCTCGATCGGCCGCCATCGAGAAGTCCTGCTCCGATCCCGCGGGTATCGGAGCGGTTCCGGCTCAGCCCGACTTCACGATGCTGGGTGCCGGAATCAACTTCTTGACGGCGACGATCACGAGAGTTCACCCCCTTCCCCCGATCGGCCTGTTTGCTCACGCCTGCGTTTTTACTGGAACAGAATCCAGTAATCCCTTGGGGTTCACGCAATTTGGCGCGGAAACTTGAGACGCTTCGACCTAAGAGGGATTTTTCACCGAACAAGGGAGGTAGAACGATGGTCGACCCGGGCGAAGGGATCTCGGAGAATTCACCGGCGGTTCTGATGGCAAGGGCGCTCAGCCACCCTGCCCGGATCAGGATCCTCACCCACATGAACGCTCCAAGGCGCCAGCTGTCGCCTTCCAAATGGAGTGAAGAGGTCGACATGCCGCTGAGCCGAGCCGCCTATCACTTCAGGCAGCTCGCTAAAAACGGCTGCATCGAGATCGTGGAGACCATCCCGCGTCGGGGCGCGACCGAACACGTGTATCAGCCCGTGAAACGGGCGATGGCATGGAGCCGGGAATGGGAAGCTCTCGGCTCGGCCGTGAAACAGACTCTTGCTGCCTCAGCCCTGCGCAATGCCGTCGAGGTCATAGGCGAGGCCATCGACGGCGGGACGTTCGAGGCATTGGACGACAGCATCCTGTCCTGGGACACGATGCGAGTCGACGACGAGGGATGGGAAAAGGCGAACGGGATCCTCGCCCGTGCCCTCGGCGAACTCCTCGCGGTTGCCGAGGAGTGCGAGGAGCGCGTCGCCGACTTGCCGCCCGAGAAAGTGCATCTCATCAGCTACCTAGTCAGCAGCTTCGAAAGTCCGCGGCGGGCAAACGAACTCGACTAGATCAACAGTGCCCCCGGCTGGATTCGAACCAGCGACCGTCGGATTAGAAGTCCGATGCTCTATCCAGCTGAGCTACGGGGGCAGGGCCTGGATATTCGGGCTCCAGGGGGCCGCCACAGGATTGAGCGTAGACGCTCGGCCTGAAGCTGGGATCGGTCCAGCCACACTGGGCGGCTTGGTGGCGTCGGCGTCTCGGGCGTGAAAGGCTGCGGCGGTCTCGTCCTTCCCCGTCGCCCCCAGGAAGGACTCCATGAAGCGCCTGGTCCCACGCCTCAGCTATGCGAACGTGATGGCCACGATTGCGGTCTTCATCGCCCTCGGAGGGGCCGGCTACGCTGCGATCGGGTTGCCGAAGAACAGCGTTGGGGCGAGGCAGGTCAGGGCCGGCGCCATCACCTCGGCGAAAATCAGGAGGGGAGCGGTCACCGGGTCAAAGGTGAACGTCGCCTCCCTCGGCCAGGTGCCGAGTGCCGCCCAGGCCGGCTTGGCGACCAATGCCAATCAGCTCGCCGGAAAGCCGGCCGGCTACTACAGCGACGGCTGTCCTGCGGGAACCAGTCGCGTCGCGAAGGCGATCTGCGCGACCGGCTCGCGCGGCGCGACCACGTATGTGCAGGCGATTCAGGAATGCAGCGAAGCCGGGCTGCGCGTCCCCTCCCCTGCGGAGGCGAGCATCTTCGGCCCGGGCCTGCCCGCCGATCAGCCGTTCTGGGTCGACGACTTCTGGGTCAACGGGGCGAAATCCGAAGCGCTGATTTATTGGCCCGAACACTCCGGCCTGTATGGCGTGGAATCGTCGCTCAGCTACTGGATCTACTGCGTGACGACGCCGACCGACGGTTGAGCCGCCGAGCCCTATCTGCGGCCGCGGTCCCAGGGCATCTTGGCGCCGGAGCGGAACCACGCGGCGCCGCCCGCGACGAGCAGCACGACTGCGACGATGAACCAGATCAGCACACCGGCATCCTATCCGGGCGGGTTCCGCTGCGTTGAAACTCCCGGCCGGGTCTGGCAGGCTGCCGCCGGTAAACGGCGCGGTGTGAGGTCGGTCCTGGGGAGGACGCGCGAAGACCGGAGGATTCGCCGATGACCATGCCCCGCTGCGCCCTTGCCCTGCTCCTCGTGGCCCTGCTCCTGGCCGTGGCCGCCGCCGACGCGTCGGCGGCGCCGATCGCGCTCGGCGAAGACCTGGCGACGAGCAGCTTCCCGGAAGTGGGCCACTGCCAACCGAACGGCTGCACGATCGTGCAGCTCTCGCTCGGCGGTCCGGGGGCGCCGCTGGTCTCCCCGGTCAACGGGGCGATCGTCAGCTGGAGCATCGCGGGCGCGACGGCGACGCCCGGGTACAGGGTGCAGGTCCTCAACCGCAACGGCCTCACCTTCACCGCGGTGCGCGCGTCCGAATCGGGGACGCCGATCGGGTTGAGCGTCGAAACGTTCCCCACCAGCGTCCCGATCGCCAAGGGGCAGTACATCGGCTTCGAGATGCCTTCCACCGGGACGCTCGCGCACCGCAGCGGCGGCTCGCCGAGCGGCGAGTACTGGTTCAACTCCGGGATCCTCGCGGATGGAGCGATGGGGACCAACCCCGAAACGGCCGGCGCGATCGGCTACAGCGCGGTCGTACAGCCAGCGCCGACCGTCTCCTCCCTTAGCGCGACGTCCGGCTCGGTCACCGGCGGCACGGCGGTGACGATCGCCGGCACCGACCTCGAGGGCGCCACCGCGGTCTCCTTCGGCTCGACCCCGGCAAAGAGCTTCAGCGTCAGCAACGAAACGACGATCAGCGCCGTCGCCCCAGCCAGCGCCTCGCTCGCCGCGGTACCGGTCTCGGTCACCACGGTCGCCGGCACCGCGACCTCGACCGCGACCTTCTCCTACCAGGGCTGCACGGTGCCGAAGCTGAAGGGCAAGAAGCTCAAAGCCGCCAAGTCGTCCCTGAAGAAGGCCGGCTGCCGGCTCGGCAAGGTGACGAAGAAGAAGGGTGCGAGCGCCAAGACCGGCAAGGTCGCCAAGCAGGGCACCGCCCAGGGCAAGCTGGTCGCGCCGGGCGCGAAGGTGAACGTGACGCTGGCGCCATAGGCCGGGGCGCAGGCTAGGATCGCGGCGTGCCGGACGCGGGGGACGGAGGGGTTGAGCTGCACTACGAGCGCGAAGGCGCGGGCGAGTCGCTGCTGCTGATCCAGGGGATGAGCGGGACGCGGCTCTCCTGGGGGGAGCCGTTCCTGGCGCCGCTGCGCGAGCGCTTCGAGTGCGTCAGGTTCGACAACCGCGGCATCGGGCTCTCGGGTCAGACCGAGGAGCCGTTTGCGATCGCCGACCTGGCGACCGACACGGTGGCGCTGCTCGACCGGCTCGAGATCGAGAGCGCCCACGTGCTGGGGATCTCGATGGGCGGGATGGTCGCCCAGGAGCTGGCGCTCGCCCATCCCGAGAGGATCCGGACGCTGACGATCGGCTGCAGCTACTGCGGCGGCCCGGGGTCGAAGCTGATGGACCCGGCCAACGTCGGGGTCCTCGCCGAGGCGATTGCGAGCGCCGACCAAGGCCGGGTCTTCCGCGCGATGTGGGAGCTGAACCTCTCCCCCGCCTTCCGCGCCGAGGACTCGCGCTACCCGGCCTTCGCCGAGATGGCGGCGGCGACGCCGGTGCCGCGGCGCACGGTCGAACTGCAGATGCAGGCGATCCTCGGCCACGACACCAGCGCCCGCCTGCCCGGACTCAGCGTCCCGACCCAGGTCCTCCACGGCACGGTCGACCTCGTCCTCCCCTACGAGAACGGGCCGCTGATCGCCTCGCTGGTCCCGGGCGCGCGGCTCGAGACCCTCGAGGACGTCGGCCATATGTTCTGGTGGGAGCGGCCCGAGCGCAGCGCCGAATTGCTAGCCGTTTTCGCCGCAGGCGGCGGGGTCTAGCTTGCCGTTCACTTTGAAGACGTAGTCGGGCTGGGGAACGATTTTCGGCTCGGCGATCTTCAGTTCCACCGCCGGGTCGTCCTTGATCCACTTGTAGATCGGGTAGCGGTATTCGGCCAGCGGCGAGTCCTGGGTGAATTCGCTGATGATCAGGTAGTCGTATTCGCCGCGGTTGATTTCGCGGCGGAAGGCTTCGCAGGTCGTCGCCAGCCGGTAGCTGCCGTTCGGTCCCGGCACGCCGATGAACTGGACCTCGTTGCTGGCGTCGTTGCCGAAGAAGCCGTACTGGCCGAAGATGATCTCGCTCGAGCCGGCGATTCCGATCCGCTTGTCGCGCACCCTCTGGGCGAACGCATACGCTTTCTGCGGGCCGCCTTCGCCGAGGAAGAGCGTCGTTTTCGTGTAGTGCTGATCGGCGTACTGGACCTGCTGGGCGCGCCCGAGGACGACCGCGAGCAGGAGGATCACGCCGAGCGCCACCGCCACCAGCGGCCGGCTCAGCCCGCCGCGCACCCGGCCCAGGCTCAGCGCCGAGGGAGCCCAGACCAGGACCAGGGTGATGAAGATCGTGCCGAGCAGGTAGGTCGGGTACCACTTCGGCGTGGTCAGCACCGTGATCCAGTAGACCGCGGCGAGGAAGATCAGCGTCTGCCAGGCGCGCCGTTCGGGGGCGCGCAAGGGCCGCGCGATCGGCAGCAGGGTGATCGCCAGCACCAGGCCGGGCATCAGATAACGGGTGTTGGTGAAGAACCCGGTCGGCGAGCCCTCCTGGCCCGCCGCGGTCAACGGCGTGAAGACGTAGACGACCGCCGTCGCCAACGCCGCAACCGCGATCACCCGCAGGATCTTGTTGCGCGAGCGGAAGGCGATGAAGAGCGCCGCGGCGACGGCGACGATCAGGATCAGCGGCCATAAGGGCCCGAAGGCGTTGTCGAGTTCGGGGAAGAACCAGCGGCGGTAGATCGTCGGGTCGGTCAGGTAATGGGCGACGGCGAAACGGGGCCGCGGATCGAGCGGCATCTGGTCGGGCGTCGGCAGTCCGAGGGGGCCGAACTTGGTGATCGGGATCGGGTTGCCGCCGGTCTTGATCGCCGCCCGCAGGTACCAGTAGCCGCCGACGATCAGCATCGGCAGCCCCATCACCCAGGTCGTCGTCCAGCGCCGGCCGCGGCCGCTGAAGAGGATCACCCCGATCGTGATCGCCACCACCGGGACCAGGAACGTCGTCTTCACCGAGGCGGCGAGGCCGGCCGAGATCCCAGCCATGATCAGCGGCCCCTTGTCGAGCAGGGGCGCGTCGTGGTCGGGTTCGTCCTGGACCGCCCCGCTCTGCGGCGCCCGTCGCTGGTGGCCGTTGATCAGGAAGGCGGCGAAGGCGATCAGGAAGGCGAGCCCCATGATGTCGTTGCGGGCCTCGCCCGGCTGGGTTTCGATCATCACCCCCGAGTCGAGGACGATCGCCGCCGCGACGAGAGTTGCCGGTCCGACCTTGTAGGGGCGGCCGATGCACCAGGCGGCGAGCAGCGCGATCGCCAGCCAGATCAGGTTGATCAGCGGCGAGAGCCAGTCGCTTTCGAAGATCGCGATCGCGGCGCCGTGGATCAGTTCCGAGCTCTGCGGGTAGAACCAGGCCGCGAGCCGCAGCGGGTCGGTGAAGTGGAGGTGGACGGTCGAGTGTTCCTGGGCGAAGGTCGCCGCGAACGGCATGTGGTACCAGGTCGTGTCGCCGCCGAACATCCCCTGGTCAAGGCTGAGCTGCGAGGGGAAGGTCCACTCGGCGACGGTGAAGGAGGCGACCGCGATCGCGATCACCAGCGCCCAGGTCTGCACCTGAGGCGCCTGCACCTCGTGCCGCCCGGCGGCTGCCATGCGGTGTCCGAGCGCCGCCGCCCCGAGCCCGACCGCGATCGTGAAGACGATGATCCAGCCCTCGTAGAGGAGGCTCAGCGAGCCGAGGATCTCGAGCGAGAGGACGAGCAGGGCAACGGCCAGCGTCGCGTCGCCAAGCCGCGCCAGCGCGCCCGAGAATTCCGGCACGATCCAGCGCCGCAGCCAGTAGCCGCCGAGGCCGAGCGCCGCAACGATGCCGATTACGGCGGCGCAGCCGCCTATGTAGGAACCGAAGGAAGGCGCCACGAGCGCGGGATGCTAATCGCCGCGCCCGCGGTCCGCCGCCGCGGTCTGTTTCAGGCTAGGTCGCGGCGGTCGGGATCCGGCAGGAGACGCCGGTGCCTTTGAGGCCGCAGTACCCGTTGGGGACCTTGTGCAGGTACTGCTGGTGGTAGTCCTCGGCGTAGTAGAAGTGCCCGGCGGGCTCGACCTCGGTGGTGATCGCACCGCGGCCGGCCGCCTGCAGCGACTCCTCGTAGGCCTCGAGCGCCATCTCCGCCGTCGCCTTCTGCGTGTCGTTCGTGAAGTAGATGCCGGAGCGGTACTGGGTGCCGACGTCGTTGCCCTGGCGCATGCCCTGGGTCGGGTCATGCTCCTCGAAGAAGACCTTGAGCAGGTCGGCGTAGGAGACCTTCTCCGGGTCGTAGGCAACCAGGACTGCCTCGGCATGGCCGGTCTTGCCGCTGCAGACCTCTTCGTAGGTGGGGTTTGGCGTGGTCCCGCTCATGTAGCCGACAGCCGTCGTGTAGACGCCGTCGAGCTCCCAGAAGAGGCGCTCGGCCCCCCAGAAACAGCCGAGGGCGAAGTATGCGGTCTCGATCCCGGCGGGAAACGGCGGCTTCAGCGGCGCGTCGAGGACGGCGTGACGGGCGGGAACGTCGAAGGCGGGCTCGCTGCGTCCCGGCAGCGCCTGCTCGGGCGTGGGAATCTGGCTCTTGTCAGGATTCAGCATCGTCATCAGCTTTCCGAGTGCGGTCATTTTCTCTTTCCTTTCCGCCCTAGACGTTACGCCTTAGGCCTAACGAATCGGTGAACCCTGAGGACGCACTTGGTCCCGCTATCCGGGAAGAAACGCGTTTTCAGCCTCGGGAGCGGTACGGTCTTTCCCTGTGCCCTGCCTGATCGTCCTCTTCGCCGTGATCTCGCCGCGCTTGGCCCTGTTCGTACTCTGGCTGTTCACGGACCTGCTCAGCCGCGCCTTCGACAGCTGGTTCGTCCCCTTCCTCGGATTCTTCCTGCTGCCCTGGACGACGCTCGCCTACGCGGCGATGTGGAGCAGCTCCGACCGCGTCTACGGCTTCGAGTGGTTCATCGTCATCCTCGCCTTCCTGATCGACCTCGGGTCGTGGGCGAGCCGCCGACGCTGGCGGACCTCCAGCGCGTGAGCCGCGCATAGGAGGGATTAGCGAACTAGGCGCCGCCGTCGACCGGGTAGGCGATGCGCACGTGGCGCTTGGAGAGGACGACGAAGGGGCGCTCGCTGACCGTGCCGTCGATCAGCGAGGTGATCTCGACGTTGGTCAGCGGCACGAATTCGAGGTCGCCGCGGTTGAGCGAGTCCGAGAAGCGGCTCTGGTACCCGGCCGGCGGCAGGGTGACGTCGCCGACGACCAGCTGGCGGTCGGTTTCAAAGGCAGTTCGCTCGACGCGGCGCTCGATCTGCTCGACCGCATCCTCTTGCATCCCAGGCACAAATCAAATTATTCCCATGCAAGAGGACGACAAACCTACATTCGGTTTCAGTGAACGAAGGCTTTCAGTCGGGGCGCCCGGATTCGAACCGGGGACCTCCGCCACCCAAAGGCGGCGCGCTACCAGGCTGCGCCACGCCCCGACCGGGTCAAGTGTAGGTTCTGCGCTCGATGGCGGACGTGAAACCGATCGACGCTCTGCACTACGACCTCGGCAAGGTCGGCTCGCTCGACGCGGTCGCGGCGCCGCCCTACGACGTGATCGATGCCGCCGGGCGCGCCGCCCTGCTCTCGCGCTCGCCCTTCAACGCGGTCGCAATCGACCTGCCGAAGCCGTTCGATCCCGCCGATCCCGACTTCGACGCTCCCGGCGACCCCTACCAGCGGGCACGGGAGACGATGGACCGCTGGCGCAGCGAGGGCGCGCTGGTCGCCGACGCCGAGCCCGCCTACTGGGCGATGACCCAGGACTACACCGGGCCCGACGGCAACCAGCACAGCCGCCACGGGATCCTCTGCCGGGTCAGGGTCGAGGACTACGAGAGCGGCACCGTGCGCCCCCACGAGCGCACCCACCCGGGCCCGCTCGAGGACCGGCTGAAGCTGACCCGGGCGACGCTGCACAACCTCTCGCCGATCTTCTCGCTCTCGACCGAGGACGCCTGGCCGCTGGTCGAGCCCGCCGTCCAGGGCGAGTCCTGGGGCGAAGCGACCGACGAGGACGGCACCGTCAACCGGGTCTGGCGCGTCGCCGATCCGACGATCGTCGCCGCCGTCACTGAACGCCTCGCCGGCGCCCAGCTGCTGATCGCCGACGGCCACCACCGCTACGAGACCGCCCGCGCCTACCGCGACGAGGTCGGCGGCGAGGGCCCCTGGAACTACACGCTGATGTCGCTGACCGGCCTCGACGACCCCGGCCTGCTCGTCTTCCCAACTCACCGGCTGCTGACCCTCGGCGGCGACCCGGCGCGGATGGGCAAGCTCGGCGCCGGCCTGCGCGAGCTGTTCGACGCCGAAGAGGTGGCTCGCGAGGAGATCGACCCTGCGGGCGAGGAGGGCGTCGGCGTCTTCGGCCTCTACGACAGCTTCCACAAGCAGGCCTATCGCCTGCGCGTCAAGGACCTCGCCGATCTCGACCGCCGGCTCGAGGGCAAGCCCGAGGCCTACCGGCGCCTCGACTCGGCGATCCTCGAGACCCTCGTGCTCAAGGGGCTGGCCGGGATGAGCGACCACGACATCGACGAGCGCAACGGGCTCGAGTACGCGAAGACGGTCGAGGAGGCGCTCGGCCGGGTCGACGGCGGCGAGTTCGACCTCGCCCTGATCCAGCGCGGCGTCCCGGTCGAGCAGGTCAAGGCGGTCGCCGAAACCGACGCCAACATGCCGCCGAAGTCGACTTACTTCTTTCCCAAGGTGATGACGGGGCTGGTCTTCAACCCAGTCGGCTGAGCGGCCCGCCGGGCGCGCGGCGTAGGATCGTCGCGTGGTCAAGATCTACACCAAGAAGGGCGACGACGGGACCACCTCGCTCTGGTACGGCGGCCGCGTGCCCAAGCACCACACCCGCACCGAGGCCTACGGCTCGCTCGACGAGGCCTGCTCGGCGCTGGGCGTCGCCCGCGCCCTCTGCGCCGCCGAGGAGGCGGAGCTGGCCGCCGACATCCTCCGCCTCCAGGACTACCTCTTCATCGCCGGCTCGGAGCTGGCGACGGCGCCGGAGGCGAGCGGGCGGCTCGAAGACGGCGTCAGCCGCACGACCGAGGCGATGGTCGCCGAGCTCGAGGGGCTGATCGACCGCTACATGGCCGAGGTCGAGCTGCCGCCGAACTTCGTCATCCCCGGCGGTAACCAGCTCTCCGCCCAGCTCGACGTCGCCCGCACCGTCGTGCGCCGCGCCGAGCGCCGGATCGCCGTCCTCGCCGAGGAAGGGGAGCTCGCCGAGGAGACCGTGATCCACTTCGTCAACCGCGCCTCCGACCTCGTCTTCGCGATGGCCCGCTACGCCGACGTCGAGGACCCGGTTCTGTTCGAGGGCCGCGCCAGGAAGCAACCGAAGTGAGGGTCACCGCCCGGCGCCAGGGCGAGGAGGGCTTCGCCCACGAGGTCGAGACCGAGGACGGCCACCGCTTCACGATCGACGAGCCGATCAGCGCCGGCGGCGAGGACCTCGGGCCGCGGCCGACGGCGCTGCTCGCCTCCAGTCTCGCCGGCTGCACCGCGATTACGCTCGAGCTCTACGCCGCCCGCAAAGGCTGGGATCTCGGCGAGGTCGAGGTGGACGTCGACGTCGACCTCGGGCAGCCCGCTTTCGACGTCACCGTCCGCCTCTCCGGCGAGCTCGACGAGGAGCAGCGCGCGCGGCTGCTGAAGATCGCCTCCAAGTGTCCGGTCCACAAGGTGCTCGCTGCTGAAACCTCGGTCAAGGTCTCCGACCGCATCGAGTCGGCCTGATGGAGCTGGGGCTGCGGGGGCGCGCCTGCGCGGTGACCGGCGCCAGCCGCGGGATCGGTCGGGAAACCGCGATCGGGCTCTGCGCCGAGGGCGCCAACGTCCTCCTCGTCGCCCGCGACGAGGCGCGGCTGCGCGAGGTCCAGGAAGAGGCCGACGGCGCCGGTGCTCCTGCCGGCGGCCGGGCCGCGATCCTCGTCTCGGACGTGACCCGCGAGGAGTCCGGCGCGGCGATCCTCGCCGCCGCGACGGAGAGCTTCGGCGCCCTCGACGTACTCGTCAACAACGCCGGCTTCGCCAGCTGGCGCGACCTCGACGACGTCCCCGACGAGGACTGGCGCGCCCAGTACGAGATCAACGTGATGGCGCCGCTGCGGACGATGCGGGCGGCGATCCCGCCGATGGCCGAGCGCGGCTGGGGACGGGTCGTCAACGTCTGCTCGACCTCGGCCAAGCGCCCCTCGGCGCTGATGCCCGAGTACTCGGTGGCGAAGGCGGCCGAGCTCTCGCTCTCGCGCCTGTTCGCCGACCGCTACGCGAAGTCCGGCGTCCTCGTCAACGCAATCTGCCCCGGGCCGACCGAATCCGAGATGTGGTTGGGGTCCGGCGGCCTCGCCGACCAGGCGCAGGAGCTGGAAGGCTCCGGAAGCCGGGCAGAGACGCTGGCGACCGCCGGCGGCAAACGGCCGATCGGCCGCCTCGCCGACCCGGCCGAGATCGCCGCCGCGATCGTCTTCCTCTGCTCCGAGCGCGCCTCCTACGTCAGCGGCGCAGCCTGGTCCGTAGACGGCGGCACGGTGCAGGTCATCATCTGAGATGGCTGCAAACCGGCGCCTGGGGGTGTCCTCGGTCGGACGACTTGGTCACGCACAGAGTGCGCTCCCGGCGCCGTCCTCCCTGCGTCCTACCCAGGCTTGGTTTTCGCCATCTCAGACGACGACCACACGATGAAAGATCTGGCGCAGCTGCTGATGGCGCCGGGGGAGGCAGCGGCCGCGGGGGGCTCGGGTGGGACGGAGGCGGCGGTGCTGCTCGCCCTATACGGGTGGCCACAGGAGCCGGGGCTGATCTTCACCGAGCGGCGTGCCGACCTCAGCAAGCACGCCGGCGAGATCTCTTTCCCTGGTGGCCGCCGCGACGCCGGCGACGCCGATCTGACAGCGACGGCGCTGCGCGAGGCGCGCGAGGAGATCGGGCTCGACCCGGCCGCAGTCGAGGTCAGCGGCGCCCTGCTGCCGGTCTCGACCTTCGTCACCGACTACCTCGTCCACCCCTTCGTCGGCCTCGTCGGGCCACCCGGCGATCTCGGCCTCGAGCCCAATCCGGCCGAGGTCGAGACGGTCCTCACCTTCTCGCTCGACCTGCTGCGCGAGGGCTACGAGATGCGCCGCCTCGTCCGCCGCGGCGTCGCCATCCACACCCCCACCTACGAGGTCGACGGCCACCTGATCTGGGGAGCCACGGCGCGAATTCTGGGGGACTTGCTCAGCCGCCTGGGCTGAGCAGCCGCAGCGACAGCTCGGCCGTCTCGGCGGCCCAGGCGTCGTAATCGGCGATCGGCTCGGTCAAGACCGCGACCGGGATCCGCCAGGTCGCGGCGGCGGCCTCGACCGCCTCGGCGCCGGCCGCGAGCAGCGCCGGGTCGACCTCCCCCGCCGCCTCGTAGACGAACCCCCGCACCGGGGTGTCGACCAGTTTCTCGAGCAGGCTCTGCAGGCGCGGGCCGTGAATCGCCTCCAGCTCCTGCGCCGGGCCGGTGGCCGAGCCGAGTAGGTAGTGGACGACGGCGACGTCGCCGACCAGGTCGAGCAGGGTGCCGGGGCGCTCGGGGTCGGCCTGGGCGGCCTCGATCCCGGCCGCCTCGATCGCTGCCAGTCCCTCGTCCTGGCGGCTCGTGCCGCGCACCGCCCAGCCCGCCGCGCCCAACCGCTCGCCGAGGAGGCGGCCGCGACAGCCGCAGCCGACTATCAGCGCGCGGGCCACGCGCGGACTCTATGCGGCGACGGCGCCGGGACCGCGGCGAGAGCGGGTGTTGCGAGAGTCGACCCCCCCGCCGCAGTGCGAGCAGGTGGCGACCATGTGGAAGGCGTGGCCGCACTCCTCGTGGACGACTTCGCGCGCCGGCCCCGCTGGACCGGCGGTGTAGCGGTCGCCCCAGGCGAGCAGCGCCAGGAGCACCGGCTGCAGGTCCCGTCCCTTCTCGGTCAGCCTGTATTCGAAGCGCTCGGGGTGCTCGCTGTAGCGGCGGCGCTCGACGATGCCCTCGTCCACCAGAGTCGCGAGCCGCTGGCTCAGCACGTTGGAGGCGATCCCGAGCGAGTCCTGGAACTCCTCGAAGCGGCGGCGCCCGAGGAAGAGGTCGCGCAGGATCAGCAGCGCCCAGCGCTCGCCGAGGACGGAGAGCGGCCGGGCGATCGAGCAGTTGAGATCGGCGAAGGCTTTGATCGGCATGGGGTCAGTCTAGCTCTTGACTTTCATTTTGCAAGTCACTCTGCTAGGGTCGCTTGCGAAATGCAAGCTACCTGATGGGAGCGGTGATGGAGCAGCGCTGGAAAGTCCTCTTGGTGGTCTCGGTCGGGCTCTTCATGTCGAGCCTCGACCTGTTCATCGTCAACATCGCCTTCCCCGACCTGGCCAGGGACTTCGACGGCGCAACCTTCTCCAGCCTCTCCTGGGTCCTCAACGCCTACGCGATCGTCTTCGCCGCGCTACTCGTTCCGGCCGGCCGGCTCGCCGACCGGATCGGCCGCAAGCGCGTCTTCGTCGCTGGGCTGCTCCTCTTCTCCGCGGCCTCGGCGCTGTGCGCGGCCGCCCCCTCGGTCGAGTTCCTCGTCGCCGCGCGGATCGTCCAGGCCGCTGGGGGAGCGCTGATGATCCCGGCGACGCTCGGCCTCATCCTCCCCGTCTTCCCGGCCGAGCAGCGGGCGCTGGCGATCGGCATCTGGTCGGCGGTCGGCGGCGTCGCCGCCGCGCTGGGACCGCCGATCGGCGGTCTCGTGCTGGAGCTGAGCTGGCGCTGGATCTTCCTCGTCAACGTCCCGATCGGGGTGATCACGGCGCTGTTCGCGGTGCGGATGCTCAACGAGGTGCGCGAACCGGAGGACGGCCGCCCCGACCTGCTCGGCGCGCTCGAGCTGGCGCTCGGGATCGGCGCGCTGACCCTCGGCATCGTCAAGGGCACCGACTGGGGCTGGGGCGACCCGCGCACGATCGCCTCCTTCGTCGGCGCCGTCGGCCTCATCGCTGCCTTCGTCCGCCGCTCCGCCCATCACCACGCACCGGTGATCGAGCTGCCGCTGCTGCGGGTCCGCTCCTTCTCCGTCGCCAACCTGGCGGCGCTCGTCTTCTTCGCCGGCTTCGGCGCGATGCTGCTCTCCGGCGTCCTGCTGCTGACCGAAGTCTGGGGCTACTCGGCGCTGACCGCCGGCTTCGCCCTCTCCCCCGGTCCGCTGATGGCAGCCGCCTTCGCGATCCCCTCGGGCCGGCTCGGCGGCCGCATCGGGCAACGCCCGATCGCTGCCACCGGCGGGCTGCTGTTCGCCGCCAGCTTCGCCTGGCTGCTCGGCAACGTCGACGCCAACTCCTCCTATGCCGCCAGCTACCTGCCCGGCAACATGATCGGCGGCGCCGGCGTCGGCATGGTCCTCGGCACGCTGCCCGCAGCCGCCACCGCCTCGCTACCTCCCTCGCGCTTCGCTACCGGCACCGCCGTCTTCAGCATGGCGCGCCAGCTAGGCGTTGCGATCGGGGTCGCGATCCTGATCGCGCTGATCGACGGCAGCGGCGACCTGCTCGTCGGCCTGCGCCATGGCTGGTGGTTCGCACTCGGCGCCGGCCTCGGCACCGCGGCTCTGGCGGTTGCGATCGGTCCAGCGAAGACGGCCTCCGTGTCGACTTTGTCCACGCATGGGCGACAAAGTCGACAGCCGACCGCCGAAGCGGCTTAGTCGGACCGGAAGGGGCCGGCGCCGCGGAGGCGGAAGCGCTCGTCCTCGGCGGCGCTGGCGTGGACGTCGGCCTCGGTCAGCTCCGGGGCGCCGCGGCGGCGGCGCATCTCGTTCTGCGCCTCGAGCATCTGGCGCACGTCGTCGATCTCGTTCTGCGCCTCGACCGCCGGCGAGCGCGTCGGCTCCCAGTGAACCAGGTCCGCATCGCTGCCCTTGTAGAAGCGGCCGACGATCAGCAGCGCGGCGACGATCAAGGCCAATACCCCCAGAGTCCCCAGAACGAACAGCATGGAGACAGGGTAGCCTCGCCCCGGTGAGTACGGGGCTGGAAGAGCTGGCGAGCGTCGACGGCGAGATCACCGCCACCGCGGAGGCGACGATCGGCCTCAAAGACGACGGCCTCTACCGCGGCGACGGCGCCTTCGAGGTGATTCGCCTCTACGGCGGCCGCCCGTTCGCGCTGGGCGAGCACGTCGACCGCCTCGGGCGCTCGGCGGCAGCACTGGAGCTGGAGTTCGACCGCTCCGCGCTCGAGGCCGAGATCGCGGCGCTGCTCGAGCGCGCCGGCGCCGTCGAAGGCCAGCTGCGGCTGATCGTCACCCGCGGCGGCCGCCGCATCGCCGCCACCGAGCCGATCCCCGCCCATGCCGAGACGGTCACGGTGGCCACCGTCACCTACACCCCGACGATCATCCTCAACCGGGTCAAGTCGCTCTCCTACGCCGCGAACATGGAGGCGACGCGAATCGCGAAAGCGCGCGGCGCCGACGAGGCGGTTCTTGTGCTGCCCGACGGGACCGTGCTGGAGCCGCCGACCTCGACGATCTTCTGGGCCACGCCCGAGGGCCGGCTGCGGACGCCCTCGCTCGACAACCCGGTCCTCGACTCGATCACGCGCGACCGACTGGTCAGGGCGCTCGCGGTCGAGGAGGGAACCTTCGACGTCGCCGACCTGCGCGGCGCCAGCGAGGCCTTTCTCGCCTCGACCACGCGCGAGATCCAGGCGGTGTCGGCCGTCGACGGGGTCGAGCTCGCCCTCGCGCCGGGGCCGCGCACGCGCGAGGCACAGGCCGCCTTCGCCGAGACGCTGAAGCGAGAGCTGGACGAGCCGTGAGCCCGACGTAGGGCCGCAGACAACGACGAGGGAGGGGCCGGGGAAAGTGGAGTTCAACCTGACTGACGAGCAGCGCCTGATCGCCGAGTCGGCGTGGGAATTCGCCGAGCGAGAGATCCTGCCGGGAGCGCGCGACAACGACCGCGCCGGGCGCTTCAACCGCGAGCTGGCCCGCAAGCTGGGGCAGGTCGGCTACCTGGGGGCCCCGATCGCCGAAATGTACGGCGGCCGCAGCCTCGACTACGTCGGCTACGGGCTGATCGCCGAGCAGATCGGCCGCGCCGACTCCTCGGCCCGCACCGTGGTCTCGGTCCAGACCTCGCTGGTCGGCGGCCCGATCGAGCGCTGGGGCAGCGAGGAGCAGAAGCGCGAGTGGCTGCCGCGGCTCTGCTCGGGCGAGGCGCTCGGCTGCTTCGGGCTGACCGAGCCCGACACCGGCTCCGACGCGGCCAACCTGCGCACGCGAGCGACGAAGACCGACTCCGGCTGGTCGATCAGCGGCCAGAAGATGTGGATCTCGATGGCCAATTTCGCCGACGTCGCGCTGATCTTTGCCCAGACCGACCCCGAGCGCAAGCACCGCGGCCTGGCCTGCTTCATGGTCCCCACCGACAGCGAGGGGTTCACGACGCAGGAGATCCACGGCAAGCTCGGCCTGCGCGCCTCCGACACCGGCGAGATCTCGCTCGACGGCGTCGAGGTCCCAGACTCGGCCATGCTGGGCGAGGTCGGCGACGGCTTCAAGGTGGCGATGACCGCGCTCGACACCGGCCGCTACAGCGTCGCCGCCGGCTGCGTCGGGATCTGCGAAGGCTGCGTCCAGTCCTCGGTCTCATACGCGACCGAGCGCAGGCAGTTCGGCGTCCCCCTCGCCCGCTTCCAGCTGGTCCAGGAGATGATCGCCGAGATGATCCTCAAGCGCGACGCCAGCCGAATGCTGGTCTACCGCGCCGGGGCGCTGAAGGACGAAGGCAAGCCGAACACGATGGAGACCTCGGTGGCGAAGCTCTACGCGACCGAGGCCGCGGTCGAATGCGCGAACCTGGCGATCCAGGTCCACGGCGGCTCCGGTTACGTCGACGACTACCCGGTCGAGCGCTACCTGCGCGACGCCCGCGTCACCACCCTGTACGAGGGCACCTCGCAGATTCAGAAGCTGATCATCGGCCGCCTCGCGACGGGGGTGAACGCGATGCTCCCGTTCGAGGAGAGCTGAGCCGGTGGCCGAGCTGGTCGAGACCGCGGTCGCCCGACCCGGCGTCGGCCTCGTCCGACTGGCGAGCCCGGAGACGCGCAACGCGCTCTCGGCGCCGATGCGCGAGGAGCTGGTCGCAGCGCTGGAGCGCTTTGACGCCGACCCCGAGGTGCGTTGCATCGTCCTCGCCGGCTCCGAGAAGGTTTTCGCCGCTGGCGCCGACATCAAGGAAATGGCGGCACTCGAACCGGGCGCCCCGCCCCCGCCCGACCGCAGCGGGCTGTGGGCGCAGCTGGCCGCGACCGAGACGCCGATCGTCGCCGCGGTCGCCGGCTACGCGCTCGGCGGCGGCTGCGAGCTGGCGCTTGCCTGCGACATGATCGTCGCCGACGAGGACGCCCGCTTCGGCCAGCCGGAGATCAAGCTCGGGATCATCCCCGGCGGCGGTGGCACGCAGCGGCTGACCCGCGCGCTCGGCAAGCAGCGGGCGATGGAGTACGTGCTGACCGGGCGCCTCTTCGACGCCGGCACAGCGCTCGAATGGGGGCTGGTCAACGCGGTAGTCGGCGAGGGCCGCTGGCTGGAGGAGGCGCTCGAGCTGGCGGCGCTGGTCGCCGAGCGTCCGCCGATCGCCACGCGCCTGGCCAAGCAGGCCGTGCTCGCCGCCGAGACCGGGATGGCCGAGGGCCTGGCGACCGAGCGCTCGCTATTCGAGCAGGCGATGGCGACCGAGGACCGGGTCGAGGGGATGCGGGCATTCCTCGAGAAGCGCGAGCCGAAGTTCCAGGGGCGATGAGCGTCGGGTCCGTCGGCGTCCTCGGCGCCGGCACGATGGGCACTGGGATCGCCCAGATCGCGGCGCTCGGCGGCTTCGAGACGCGGATCTACGACGCCTTCCCAGATGCGGCCCAGGCCAGCACCGTCCGCCTCGGCGAGGCGCTCGCCAACGGGGTGGATCGCGGCCGCTGGGGCGAGAAGGAGGCCGAAGCCGCGGCGGGCCGGGCGACACCGGTCGAGTCGCTGGCCGACCTCGCCGGCTGCGAGCTGGTGATCGAGGCTGCACCCGAGGACGTTCGGCTGAAGCGCGAGCTGTTCGCCGCCACCGCCGCCGCCTGCGGAGCGGAGACGGTGCTGGCCAGCAACACCTCCTCGCTGCGGGTGGTGGAGATCGCGGTTGGCGTCCCCGGGCCCGAGCGAGTCGTCGGCATGCACTTCTTCAACCCGCCAGCGCTGATGAAGCTGGTCGAGATCGTCGCCACGCCGGAGTCCTCGGATCGGGCGCTGACGACTGCAACCGAGGTCGCCGCACGGATGGGACGCAGCCCGATCCGGGCCAAGGACAGCCCCGGCTTCGTCGCCAACCGCCTCTCGCGACCGTTCTTCCTCGAGTCGCTGCGAATGCTCGGGGACGGCGTCGCCGACGCGGCGACGATCGACCGCGCGGTCCGCGGCGCCGGCTTCCGCATGGGCCCGTTCGAGCTGATCGACCTGATCGGGCTCGACGTCAACCTCGAAATCGCCCGCTCCTTCTATCGCCAGGGCGGCGAGCCCGAGCGCTGGCGCCCGAGCCCGATCCAGGAGCGCCTCGTCGCCGAAGGCAAGCTCGGCCGCAAGAACGGAGCGGGCTACTACTCCTACCCGCGCCCCGAGGATGCGGCGGCCAGCGACGCGCCGCCAACCGAGCTCCTCCCCCGCCTCTACGCCCAGATCGCCAACGAGGCCGCCTTCGCCCGCGAAGAGGAGATCGCCTCCCCCGAGGACATGGAAACCGCGATGCGGCTCGGCTTCAACTGGCCGCAAGGCCCGATTGCAATCACAGAACAGCTCGGCCCGGCGCGCGCGGTCGACCTACTCGAAGCGCTCCGCGCCGAGCGTGGCGAGGCATACCGCCCGGCGCCGCTGCTGGTTGCCGAAGCCGGCGCCTAACCCTCGTCCAGACCGGCAGACGGCTGGGGTACCCTCTTCGCCGTGTCTGCGCTCAGGCTCGGCAAACTCGCGTCGGCGCTGCTTGCCGCGGTCTTGGCGACTGCGGTGCTCGCCCAATCGGCAACAGCCGGCACCCTCTACGTCCCCAATTACAGCGACGAGACGTTCGCCGCGTTCTCGATCGGCGGTGATGGCCTGCTCGCCCCGCTGACCGGCTCGCCCTTCCAGAACCACCACCCCGTCTACGGGCTCGGGATCACGCCCGACGGGCGGCTGCTGATCGCCTCGTCGGGCTTCGACCAGTACCTCGAAACCTTCACGCTCGGAGCCGACGGCTCGCCTTCTCCGGCGGCCGCCCCGATGCCTGCCGCAGCCGGCGACATTCCGGCCGTAACGCCGAATGGGCGCTTCGTCTATCTCCAGGCGCTGCCCAAAGGGATTGCCGGGTACGGCATCGGCTCCGACGGCGGGCTGACGTCGCTCGGGGCTCCGGTCGGAACTGCCGGCGGCCCAATCGCGATCACGCCGGATGGGCGCTTCCTTTTCCAGGGCGACTACTTCACCGGCACGATCGCCCGCTACTCGATCGGCGCCGACGGCGCGCTGGCGCCGTTGGCCCCAGTCCCGTTGGGTCTCCCCCATGGCCCCGACTACATGCGGATCACGCCCGACGGCAAGTTCGCCGTCACGTCGGGCCGCGACGGGCCTTCGGGGGAAGAAAAACTGCGCACCTACGCGATCGGCAGCGACGGCTCGCTGACCTCGACCGGATCGGTCCTGACCCCGATCGACGATACGACCGGGGAGCTGATCGTCTCCCCCAACGGGCACTTCGCCTACACCCCCAGCTACAACGAAGCATCGGTCACCACCTACTCGATCGACCCGACCGGAAAGCTGGCGCAGGTCGGCACGCCCGCCCCCTCGGGGGTCCCCGGCCCCGCCGCGCTCGGGATGTCGGTCGACGGTCGCTTCCTCTACGCCGAGCCGATGCACGGCGAACAGGTCCAGGCCTTCTCAGTCGCCGGCGACGGCACGCTGACGAAGATCGGGGCGCCCGCGCCGACCGGAGGCAGCTCTGACAACGACACGCCGCTGGCACGACCCAGCGATCCGGTCGCGTCGTTCACCGCGAAGCCGGGTCCGCCGCACGGCAAGACCAGGTTCGATGCGAACGCCTCGCACGACACCACGGCGAAGATCGTCACCTATGAGTGGGACTTCGGCGACGGGGCGACGAAGACGACCAGCACGCCGACGACGACCCACAACTACAAGAAGGCCGGCGCCTACACCGTGACGCTCGGCGTCATCGACGACAACGGCTGCAGCGGCTACTCCTACACCGGCCAGACCGCCTACTGCGGCGGCAAAGACGCTTCGGCGACGGTTGACACGCTGCCTGCGATCTTCGGGATCAAGGTAACCAAGGGCAAACGTGGGACGACCCTCCACTACAGGCTCAGCGAGAAGGCGAAGGTCGCCTTCACCATCCGCCGCAAGCTGCGCGGGCACCGCTTCAGCAGGGTCCTGCTCAGGTTCAAGGCCAAGGGGAAGGCCGGCAAGAACGCGCGCCGTCTCCCCACTCGCACGAAGCACGGCCCGCTGGGACCGGGGGCCTACCGCGTCACCGCGGTCGCCACGGACTCGGCCAAAGGCAAGTCCGCGACCCGATCGGTCCGCGTAACGCTGAACTAGCGCCCAACCCCGGCGCGGCTAAGCGCTGAGCTCGGCGGGCTCGCCGCCGGGGAACCAGTGGGCCTCGACCGGGGGTGGGCTGTCGCGCAGGTAGCGCTCGGCGTCGAGGGCGCCCATGCAGCCGGTGCCGGCGGCGGTGACCGCCTGACGATAGGTGTGGTCGACGACGTCGCCGACGGCGAAGACGCCGCCGAGGTTGGTCCGGGTCGAGCCCGGCTCGGTGACGATGTAGCCGTCCTCGTCGGTGTCGATCTGGTCCTTGACGACCTCCGAGCGGGGCACGTGGCCGATCGCGACAAAGGCGCCGGTCGCCTCGATCTCCTCCTCGGCGCCGGTCTCGGCGTTGCGGAGGCGGATCTTGGCCAGTTTGCCGTCCTCGCCGGCGACGAACTCCTCGGGGATGAACGGCGTCTTGAGGCCGATGTTGTCCTTCTCGGTGGCGCGGTCGAACATGATCTTCGAGGCGCGGAACTCGTCGCGGCGATTGACGATCGTCAGATGCTCGGCGAACTTGGAGATGAAGATCGAGTCCTCCATCGCCGAGTCGCCGCCGCCGACGACGATCACCTCGTGGCCCTTGAAGAAGGCGCCGTCGCAGACGCCGCAGGTGGAGACGCCGCGGCCGCCGAGCTCCATCTCGCCGGGGATCCCGAGCCGTTTCGGCTCCGCCCCCATCGCCAGGATCACGGTCTTGGCGCGGTGCTCCTCGTCGCCGAGGAAGACCTTGTGGACGCCGCCGTCGGAGAGCTCGACGCGGTCGACGTCGTCGGTTACGAAGCGGGTCCCGAAGCGCTCGGCCTGGGCGCGGAACTGGGCCATCATCTCCGGCCCCATGATTCCCTCGGGGTAGCCGGGATAGTTCTCGACGTCGGTCGTGTTCTGCAGCTGGCCGCCCCACTGGAAGCCCTCGAAGACGAGCGGCTCGAGGTTGGCACGGGCGGTGTAGAGCGCCGCCGTGTAGCCGGCGGGGCCGCCGCCGATGATGATCACGTTCTCGACCGGTTTCTTCTCGCTCATCTCCGCCATCTCTCTTGGAAGGCTAATACTTTACTTTTTATAGTACCGCTGCGGGAGGCGAAAGGCAATCAGCCCACGGCCGGCTCGTACTCCGACGTGGCGCCTTCGCCGCGCTCGATCGGGCGCCCCTCGACTTCCCAGCGGCGCACCGTTTTGCGCAGCTGGAAGAAGGCGACGATACCGGGCGGGATCGGTAGCCAGAAGGCGACCAGGCGGAAGATCAAGATCGCCGGGAAGACGGTTTCCTCTGGGATGCCGAAGAGGACGAAGGCGCCGATCATGCCGGCGTCGACGGCACCGACCCCGGCCGGCGCGAGCGGGAACAGGTTGGCAACCATGCCGAGGAAGAATCCCTGGACGACGACGGCAAGGGGGACGTGGACGCCGAAGGCGTGAAAGGAGGCCCAGAGGACGCCGATGCTGGTCGCCCAGTAGCCGGCGGCGCCGAGCACGGCGAGACCGCCTTCCTTGGGGTGGGCGAAGAGGTGCATCGCGAAGCGGAACCCCTCCCCCAGCGTTTCCGGCACTTTGGCGACCGAGCGGACGAAGCCCTGCCATTTCTCGTTGTGGGAGATCGGCAGCAAGCGCCGTTCGAGGTCGGTCGGGATCAGCGCCAGCAGGGCGCCGAGCACGAGCAGGATGCCGGCGACCGCGGCCGGGATGATCGTCAGCTCGACCGAGGCCTCGCCGTTGACGACGCCGGTCCGCAGGAGCACGCCGCAGACGATCAGCGCCAGCGGGTAGAAGGCGTAGTGGAGGCTGATGAAGGCAACCATGCGGCGGGCGACGTCGCGGCGGCGCATCCCGGCTTTGCGCAGCGCCCAGTAGGTGAGGGCGATGCCGCCGGCGCCGCCGGCCGAGAAGAGCAGCGTCGCCGCCACCCCGGCCATGTTGATCTCGTAGGTCTCGAGCCAGGTCAGACGCAGCGCATGGCCGCCGACCACAGCTTTGAAGAGGGCGATGTAGGTGGCGAAGGAGGCGACGCTGAAGCCGATCGCGATCGCGATCCAGAGGGGGTCGGCGTCGCCGAGCTTGCTCATCGCGTCGCCGAGCCCGACCAGCTTCGGGAACAGGAAATAGATCCCGACCAGGAGGACGATGACGATCACGACCGTCTGGATCAGGCGCCGCGTGGTGAGTAGCGGCAGCTCGACGGTTCGGTTGCCGTTCGCCGAGTCTTGCTGAGACACGTCGGGTAACGCTACCCGCTGGCGATCTTCTCCAGACGCTGCAGCCCTTCGCCGATCGTGCGAATCGCCGGCTCGGCCAGCGGTTCCCCCCTGCGCACGGCGGCGACCAGGGCGGCGCCGGCGAGCAGGTCGGTCACGTAGTGCTCGCCCAGATAGACAAGCGCGAAGCCGAGCGTCCCGGCGTAGGCCCAACCCAGCGCGCCCTCGACCTTTCCTGCCTCGCTCAGCGAGAGCGCCGCCGAGACCGAGGTCGCGAAGTGCAGCGATGGCATCGCCGCCCAGGGGTTGCCGCCGAGGGTCTCGTACATCTTCGGCCAGGCGCTGCCCCAGGTCCGTTCGCCGACCTCGACCATGATCCGTCGCACCTCTTCGCCGGTCTCGCCCTGCTCCGAAGCCCACCAGGGCGGCGCCGTCGGCACGGCGAAGTAGGTCGCGCAGCCAAGGTCGAAGACCGCTGCCATCTGCCGGGCGGCTCGCGGGAAGCGCTCGTTGTGGCGGGTGAGGATCACGGCCAGCGCCAGATAGGGCTCGATGAACCAGAGCCAGTGCGTCCAAGCCAGGAAGCGGTCGACGCCGCCGCCTCGCGGTAGGCGGGCGAGCGCGCGCTGCAGGCGGGCATTGGGCAGTCGGCCGCCGCCGATCGCCTTGTCGAGGACGACCGGGTAGCGGCTGCGCAGGCGGGCGCGCAGGCGCTTCGGATCGTCGTAGGGGAGCTCGTGGACGAAGGTGAAAGCGAGCATCTGCAGGGTGAACATCGCCACGTCGCGCTTCTTCGTGCGCGGCGTCAGGACCGCGAGTGCGAGCGGGCCCGAATAGGCGGCGGCGGCGGTCAGCGGGGCCGGGATCCGCAGCCGCCGGCGCAGCAACGGGACCGCGAGCGAGGCGCCGATCGCGGCGGCGGCTCCGCCCCGGACAGCGAATCGGAGCGCGCGGGATTGCCGGGGGCGGCGCATCAGGTCGGCGAGTATAGGTAGGCGACGGGGGCCAGGACCCGCGGCGCCGCCTCGCCTGAATAGAATGGCCGCGCTTTGGCGCCGCACTCCCCTGCCACGGATCAGATCGACACCCTCGTCTGGATCGGCTTCATCGCCGCCGCGATCGTCGTCGTCGCGATCAACGTCGCCCTCTTCTACGCGATCCGCCGCTACCGCGGCGAGCGCGGCGCCTCCCCGCGCCAGATCTCGGGCGGCCGCAGGGTCCAGTTCCGGGTCGCCGGCGCCCTCACCCTCTTCGCCCTCGTCGTCTTCGTCCTCGGCATCGTCTTCACCGACAAGGCCCGCGAAACGCCCACGACGGGCTCCGCCGGGCTGGTCGCCGAAAAGGGCGAAACGCTGGAAATCGAAGCCACCGGCCAGCAGTGGCTGTGGCGCTACGCCTACCCGAACGACGCCTTCAGCTACTACCAGCTGGTGATCCCGGTCGACACCCTGGTCAAACTGAAGCTGGTCTCCACCGACGTCGTCCACACCTGGAACGTCCCCGACCTCGCCGGCAAGCACGACGCGGTCCCGGGCAAGACCAACTGGGTCCTGCTGCGCGCCGACAAGGAAGGCTCCTTCACCGGCGACGCCGCCAGCCTCTCCGGCCAGGCCTACGCGGCGATGCGGACCGAAGTCAAGGTCGTCTCGCCCGACGAATACGAAGAATTCATCGAAACGCAGAAAACCGACATCGAAGCGGCCCAGGAACGAGTCGTCGGCCTGATCGAAAACGGAGAAGTGCCGTGAGCGAGTCCCCGCGCCCCGAGCTCGTCGTCGACGGCTTCCCCAAGCGCCGCGCGCGCTGGATCGAGCTGGCGACCAGCGGCGACCACAAGGACGTCGGCCGCATCCTCGTCACCGGCGCCCTCGGTTTCCTCTTCATCGCGCTGGTCGAGTGGATCCTGATCCGGCTGCAGCTGGCGATCCCCGAGAACAAGTTCCTGACGCCTGTTGCCTTCAACCGGATGCTCTCCCTCTACGGGGGAACCGCGCTCTTCTTCTTCGCCCTGCCGCTGGTGCTGGGCCTCGCCTACTACGTGGCGCCGCTGCAGATCGGCGCCCGCGGCACCGCGCTGCCCCGCATCGGCCAGACCGGGATGGCGCTCTGGGTCGGCGCTGCCGTCGTCCTCTACTCGGGCTTCATGTGGACGCCGACCGAGGCCGGCGTCAACCCGCTCTCGCCGCTGACCGAGACCGCCTTCCTCTCCAACAACGGCGTCGACGCCTGGGCGACCAGCGTTGGCCTGGCGACGCTCGGCTTCGTCCTGATCGCGGTCGACCTGCTGACCACGCTGCGCAACATGCGGGCGCCGGGAATGGCTTGGCGGCGGGTGCCGATCTTCGCCTGGGGCGCGACCGTGAGCTCCTGGCTGATGCTCTTCATCGGCCCGGTCTTCCTCGCCGCGCTGACGATGCTGATGATCGACCGCAACTACGACGGGATCTTCTTCGCCGACGGCTCCGGCGGCGCGCCGCTGCTCTGGCAGCACCTGAGCTGGATCTTCTACTCCGGCTCCTACATGCTGGTCTTGATCTTCGCCTTCGGCGCGATCGCCGAGATCGTCGCCGTCTTCTCCGGCAAACCGCTGTTCAACCGCAAAGCGGTGATGGTCTCGCTGGCGGCGATCGCCGTGCTCGGCACGCTGGCCTGGATGCAGAACATGTACACCGCGCCGATCGGCGTCGGCTGGATGTACTTCGCGATGCTGATGTCGCTGGCGCTGATCGTCCCCGTCGGCGTCATCATCTTCAACCTGATCGCGACGATGATCGGCGGCGTCCTCCACATGCGGGCGCCGCTACTCTGGGCAGCGGGCGCGATCTCGCTGATCTCGATCGGCCTCGCCGGCGAGATCCAGCAGTCGCTCGTCGCCTCGGCCTGGGACCTGAAGAACACGACCGACGCGACCGCCTCGACCCACTTCGCGCTGATCGGGGGCGCCGTCTTCGGCGGCTTCGCCGCGCTCCACTACTGGTATCCGAAGATGACCGCCCGGACGATGGGCGAGACCCTCGGCCGCGCCTCCTTCTGGACCACGCTGGTCGGCGTCCTCGTCACCTTCGTGCCGCTGGCGCTCGCCGGCTACAACGAGGGCCAGGTGATCGACGCCTACAAGTACTTCAACGGGACCGGCGTCGACGGCTACAACCTGATCGCCTCGATCGGCTCGCTGATCCTCGTCGCGGGGATCGTGATGAACCTCGTCAACGCGATCCAGAGCCGCGTCAACGGCCCGGAGGCCGGTCACGACCCGTGGGGTGGCGACACGCTCGAGTGGCTCACGCTCTCGCCACCCGACCCCCACAACTTCGACGTGCTGCCCGACGTGCGCAGCGAGCGGCCGATGCGGGACATCCGCGAGGCGATCGCGCACCGCACCGCCAGTCCCGAGCTGCCGGTGCGCGAGTCTGAGCCGGTAGCCTGACCGGCATGGATGCCGGCGCGCGTACTGCGCCCAACCCGGCGGCAGTAGCCCCCCGCTCCGCCGCCTCGCAGCTCCTACGCGACTACCTGACGCTGACCAAGCCGAAGGTGCAGTCGCTGCTGCTGTTCACGACGGTGACGACGATGTACGTCGCCGGCGACCCCTCGTTCCGCCTGATCTTCCTCACCTGCCTCGGCGGCGCCCTCTCGGCCGGCGGCGCCGGCGCGATCAACCACGCCGTCGACCGCGATATCGACCGGATGATGGCCCGCACCGCCGACCGGCCCGTCGCCTCCGGCCGCGTTTCCCCTAGCGCCGCGATCGCCTTCGGCACCGCGCTCGGCGCCACCTCCTTCCTGCTCCTGGCGCTGACCGTCAACCCGCTGGCGGCGACGCTCTCGCTCTCGGGCTTCCTCGGCTACGTCTTCCTCTACACGCTCTTTCTCAAGCGCCGTACCTGGCAGAACATCGTCTGGGGCGGCGCCGCCGGCGCGGTGCCGCCGCTGGTCGCCTGGGCGGCCGTCACCGGCGGCCTCGACGGCATGGCCTTCTACCTCTTCGCGATCGTCTTCTTCTGGACCCCGCCCCACTTCTGGGCGCTCTCGCTGCTGATGAAGGACGAGTACGCGAAGGCCTCGATCCCGATGCTCCCCGTCGTCCGCGGCGAGCAGGAGACGCGCCGCCAGATCCTCCTCTACACCGTCCTTCTCTACGCCGTCACCCAGCTCCCCTTCTGCGCCGGCGGCCTCGGCGTCGCCTATCTCGTCCCCTCGATGCTCCTCGGCGCCGCCTTCATCTACTTCTCGGCACAGCTGCTGCGCAAGAAGGATCGCCGCTGGGCGCTGAGGACGTACCTGTTCTCACTCGGGTACCTGGCCCTGCTGTTCCTCAGCATGGCGATCGCCGCACACGTATAGCGGCAAGGGACGAAACCGCTGAGGGGGCCTGACCCGAACACCTCCGTGGGCAGGTAGGTGTGCGGGTCAGGCCTAAGTTCGGAGCGTTTGAGAGCGGGATCCTTCTGCTTTTTCGCCGCTCGTCACTTTGTATGGCCCATAGCACGTACAAAGTAACGAGCGGCGTTCGAGCCCTCCCCGAACGCAGACCCGCCCCCGATCGCACACCTACCTGCCCGTCGGTGTGCGATCGGGGGCGGGTCCCGTGGCACGGTCCGCCCACCCAGCGGCCCGTATTGATAGAACTCCACCCGTGGATCGCGAGACCGCTCGCAAGAACATGGTCGGGGGGCTCGTCGCCGGTGGCTTCGCCGCCGCGATCTTCGCCCTCACCTTCGTCGCCGCCTTCCTCTACATCGCCGCTTCCTAGGACTCGATGAGCGAGCATCGACACATTCCCGAGCCTGGCGAGCTGGTCTACACGCCCCGCCCCTCCTGGGCCCCCGCCTTCTTCGCCCTCGGCGCCGTCGGCCTCGTCTGCGGCATCTACGCCGCCGGCTTCATCTTCTCGCCCTACGTCTACTCGGTGATCGGCGCGATCTTCGTCCTCTTCGCCTTCCGCGCCCTGGTCAAGGGCTCCGTCCGCAGCTACTTCGGCCTCTCCCGCAAGCAGCACGTGAAGCACGCGGCGCTGCCTGTGGAAACGATCACGCCCCCCAAGGGCTAGTCAGCGCCGCCTCAGCGCCTCAAAGCTTCCATTTCGGACGTCGCGCCCTCTGAGGTCCAGCAGCGGACGATGTCGCGCATCGAGAGGACGCCGACGACGTCTGGGCCGTCGACGACGACGAGGTGGCGGACGCCGCGGCGCGACATCTCGACGGCCGCTCGCTCGAGGCTCCAGTCAGGCGCGGCGGCGATAACCCGCTCGCTCATATGCTCGGCGACGAGCTCGACGTCAGGGTCCTCGCCGGCGGCTACCGAGATCAGCAGGTCGCGCTCGGTGACGATTCCCGGAGCCGGCGACTCGGCGTCGGAGACGAGGGCCGCCCCGGTCCCCCTCTCCACCATGCACGCCGCCGCTTGCCGCAGCGTGTGCGACGGGCCAACCGTCAGCGATACCTCCGACATTCCATCCCGCACCTGCATCTTCGTCCTCCTCTGGCCGCGTCCGAGACATAGTGCGAATCGCCTCAAGGGTACCCCAATCGCCGCCTGAGCCAAACGCTTTCGACCGGCCCCGACATATAGACTCCGGCCCGCCTCAGCCGTATGCAGACCCTTCCGAAGCCAATCCTCGTGGTGCTCGCGCTCGTCGCCCTCGGGGCGACCGTGGTGGTCGCCTCGGGCTGTGGCACGACCAGCGCCGACACCGCTCGCGGCCGCACCCTGTTCAAAGCGAACTGCGGCACCTGCCACACCCTGGCGCAGGCCGGCACCAGCGGCGTCCAGGGCCCCGACCTCGACGACGCCTTCGCCGCCGCCCGCGAAATCGGCGAGGACAGCGACACGATCGAAGGGATCGTCAAGGCCCAGGTCGAGAACCCGCGGCCCGAAAACGGCGACCCATCGGTCTCGATGCCAGCCGACATCGTCTCCGGCCAGGACCTCGAGGACGTCGCCGCCTACATCGGCGAATGGGCCGGTGTGCCCGGCGCCAAGCCCCCGCAGGTCCCCGGCGGCCCCGGTGCCCAGGTCTTCGCCAACAACGGCTGCGGCGGCTGTCACACGCTGGCCGGCGTCGAAGGCGCCGGCGGCACCACCGGCCCGGACCTCAACGAAGTCCTCCCCGGGCAACCGGCATCGAAGATCGAAGAGGACATCGTCGATCCGAACAAGGAAATCGCCAAGGGCTACCCGCCCAACGTGATGCCCCAGACCTTCGGCCAGTCGCTGTCCAAAAAAGAAATCGAAGAGCTGGTCGAATTCCTGATCGAAAAAACCTCGAAGGGCGGTTGAGCCCGGCGGCCGCGTGGCCGCTGCGATCATCTTTGTGACGATGGGAGAACGCCTCCGCAGCCTCGAGATCTCGCCGCGGCGCTATGCCCAGGTGACCGCGGTCGCGCTGGCGGCGCTGGCCCTGATCGTCCTCACCGGCGCCGCCGTGCGCCTCACCGACTCCGGCCTCGGCTGTCCGGACTGGCCCCGCTGCTACGGGGGCACGACGCCGCCGTTGGAAACCCATGCGGTGATCGAGTACGGCAACCGACTGCTGACCGGGTTCGTCGGCATCGCGGTGATCGCCGCCGCCGTCCTTGCCTTCTTCCGCAAGCCCTTCCGCTGGCACCTGGCGCTGTTCGGCGCGCTCTTGCCGGTGGGCGTCATCGGCCAGGCGATCCTCGGCGCCCTAGTCGTCAAGTACCACCTGGCGCCGGGCCTGGTGATGTGCCACTTCATCCTCTCGATGATGCTGCTCGACGCCGCCTTCGCGCTCGCCTGGTGCTCGCGCTATGAGCCCTGGGAGCGGCGCCGCTCGCACGACCGGCTCGGCGTCTGGTCGGTGCGGGCGCTGATCCCGCTCGGCCAGCTGACGATCGCCGCCGGCACCGTCGCCACCGCCGCCGGGCCCCACGCCGGCGCCCACGCCGGCCAGCTCGTCCACCGCTTCACCTTCGAGGGCACCGGCACGCTCGAATGGGTCGTTCAGCGCCACGCAGTGCTGGCGACGGTCTACGGCCTCGCCTCGATCGCCGTCTGGTTCGTCCTACGCCGCCCAGGAGGCGACAGGAGGGCCGTCAAGCCCCTGACGGTGGTCCTGGGCCTCCTTGCCCTGCAGGGGGCCGTAGGCGGCCTCCAGTGGTACACCGAACTGCCGACCGAGATCGTCTGGGTCCACATCGGCCTCGCCACCGGCAACTGGCTGGCGATGTTGTGGACGGTCGCCACCGCCGGCCGGCTCGAGCCGCGCGGCGAAGCGGCGCCCGCCGGCGGCAAGGAGACGCGCCAGCCCGCCGGGGCCGGGGCGGCCGCCTAGGCCGGCCGCGTGCTCCCTTTCTGGCTCTCGATCGGGATCCTCAGCCTGGTTCAGGCGCTGCTGGTGGGCGCCCCGCGCGCGGTCGCCTGGGGGCCGCTCGAACGCCTGCGCAGCCGCTGGTGGGCGCTGATCCTGCCGCTCTCGATCGCGGTCGTGATCGCCGCAGTCGCCGCCGAATCCGCGGTCGCAGACTTCCTCACCTACCTCGCCCTCGTCGCGGTGCCGCCGCTGGCGGCGGCGGCCCTTGGCTGGCTGGTCCACGGCGGGCGGCCGCTGCTGGCGCTCACCATGGTGCCGCTGTTCGCGCTCGCCTGGGCGGCGCAGGGAACGTTCGGCGGCAGGACGGCGGCGCTGGCGCTCTCGGCACTTGCCTGCGTCACCCTCGGCTGGCTCCTGGCCGGCGCCGTGCCCGCCCGCTGGCTCGAGCTCGGCATCTACGCGATGGCCGCCACCGACGCCTACCTGATCGCCTCGGACCTGTTGCAGGAACCGAACGCGACGATCAACTCTGCCGCCCCCGCCGGCGGCCTGCCCCGCCTGCAGTTCGTCCACTTCGGCTCGGCGGTAATGGGCTTCGGAGACCTCTTCATCGCCGCCGTCCTCGGCGCCCTGCTCGCCCGCGACCGGCGGCTGCAGCAGCGAGGGGCAGTGCTGGCTGCGGTGATCTGCGTCGGCTTCGACCTGCTCTTCTTCTTCATCAGCGAGACCCCGGCGACGGTGCCGATCGCGCTGACCCTGCTCGTGCTGCGCCTCAGCGGCGCGCTCACACCTGCGTGGCGATCAGCGTGAATGCGGCGACGAAGCCCGTGATCATCGCCGTGCAGAGGCCGATGACGGCGGTGAGCAGCGTGCGGTTGAAGGAGTGGAAGCGTTCGTTCATGGCGTCGAAGCGCCCGTTGATCGCATCGAAGCTCCCGTTCATCGCATCGAGCCGGCCATCGATCCGCCTCAGCTGGATGGCCACCTCATCGAAGCGTTCGTCGACGCGCTCGAACTGTTCCTGGACGCGGTCGAACTTTTCGTCGACCCGGTCGAACTTTTCATCGACGCGCTCGAACCGCTCGTCGAACCTCTCCTCGAGGTGGTCGAAGCGCTCGTCGATCCGCTTGGCGAACTCGTCGAGGCGCTCATCGGTCCAGCTCTCCCTTGCCATGACGGCCATGCAAGCACACTAGCCGATGAGATGCAACGTGTTGTCTACAGGCGTTCCAACTCGCGCGCGAACCTGTGCCAATTCACGCGCCGCCGCGCCGCCGCCAGCCCATGAACCACCGATAGGCGTACCAGCACCCCGCAACGCAAAGCACCAGCAGCCACAACGCCCCCACCAGCGGCCGCGTCAACAACGTCAGCGCGATCACCGATATCGCCGCGACCATGACGATCACGACCCACCGAAAGACCGCCTCCTCAGAGATCTTCACGCCAGCCACGCTAGCGAGACCAGACGGGCTAGAGGATATAGACGGTGATGAACACGACCAGCCACATTATGTCGACGAAGTGCCAGTAGATCCCTGGCACCTCGACGCCGAGGTGGTCCTCCGCCTTGGGACCGAAGTGGCCGCGGAAGGCGCGGATCGTCGCGAACGAGAGCAGCAGTAGGCCGACGAAGACGTGGGCTCCGTGCAGGCCGGTGAGGCTGTAGAAGATCGAGCCGAAGGCGAGGTCGCGGGCGCTGAAGCCGATGTGGACGTACTCGTTGAGCTGGATGAAGAGGAAGGTCGCGCCCAGCATCCAGGTCAGCAAGAGGCCGAGTTTCATGCCCTCGCGGTTGCCGCGGCGGATCGCCTCCAGGGCGTAGTGGACGGTGAAGCTCGAGGAGACGAGGATCGCGGTGTTGACCCCAGCGACGGCGACCGGGAGTTCGTAGGGCTTGGGCGGCCAGCTGGCCGGGTCGACGACGACGCGGAGGAAGAAGTAGGAGGCGAAGAAGGCGCCGAACAGCATCACCTCGGAGACGATGAAGAGGAGGATGCCGAGCGTCTGACGATCGATCCGCGAGCTCTGATTGGCCTCTGGCGGCCCGTGATGGTGCTCCTCGGCGTGTCCGTGGCCGAGGGCGACGCTGGCGCTCTCCATCAGGAACCTCCCTCCTCGGCAACGGCGGCGGCGACGGTCGCCAGGTTGCGACCGACCTCGATGTGCTGGACCTGCTTCTCGGTGATCTCGCGGACGCGGCCGACCAGGTCTTCCTCGAGCCAGTGCGAGCTCTCGCCGGCGAAGGTCGAGATCAGCACCTCGTCGATCCGGAAGTGCGCGATCGCGTTCTTCACGGCCTGGAACGGATCGGGGCTCATCGGCTGCCCGGTGGCGTCGATCTCGGCCCGGTAGAGCTCGGCCAGGGTGGAGGCCAGGTCCTTGACGATCTCGGCCTCGCTGACGTCGTCGGCCCGCGGGCAGACGATCGTGTAGCGGTGCGGCCCGGAGGCGGTGCGCTCTTTGAGCCGCTTGACCAGATCCGGCGAGGCGACGGTCTTGGTCGCCACGACCAGGGTGTGAATCCGCTCCCAGCTGATCGCGTCGTCTTCGATCCGGACCTGGATGTGGGTCAGCTTGACGTCCGGTTCGACCTTCTTCTGCGCCCACTCGATCAGGTCCTTGCGGGTCAGCCCGTAGCGGGTGCCCGAGAGCGCCGAAAGCAGGACCTCGCCCGGTTCGTGGGCGCGAACGGCGTCGTCGAGGGCGAGGAACGGATCGGGGTCCACCACCTCGCCGATCGAGTCGATGCCGAACTCGCGCAAGATCGCCATCGTCACCTCGACCCGGGCGCGCGCCGCCTCGCGCAGCTCGCCGCTGTCGATCAGCTGACCGACCGAAGGCTGGTTCTGGGGGGCGACCACGATCACCCTGGACACCTCGCTCTGGCGCTCGCGGACCGCCTGCAGCAGCTTGCGGCCACCCGCGACCTCGTTGAGGAAGATCAGCAGCGGGCGCTTCTCGCCCTCGCTCATGAGGAGGACCCCACGACGCTCGGCTCGGCGGCGGGCACCTCGGCGCCCTCGCCGGCCATGATCGCGTGGCGGGCGCCGGGGACGCCGAACTCGTACGGACCGCCGACGACACGCGGGATCTCGTCGAAGTTGAAGATCGGCGGCGGCGAGGAGACCTGCCACTCGATCGAGTTGCCGCGCCACGGGTTGGCCGGCGCCTTCGGGCCGAAGCGCCAGCTGACGATCATGTTGTAGAGGAAGATCAGCTGGCAGGCGCCGAGGAAGAAGGCGCAGCAGCTGATGAACAGGTTCCAGTTGCCGAACTGGCTCGCGTAGTCGGCGACGCGGCGCGGCATCCCGTCCATCCCGACCCAGTGCATCGGGATGAAGGTGCCCCAGGTGCCGATCAGCGTCCCCCAGAAGTGGAGCCGACCGAGTTTCTCGTCGTACATCCGCCCGGTCATCTTCGGGAACCAGTGGTAGATGCCGGCGAAGATCGTGAAGACCGAGCCGCCGAAGAGGACGAAATGGATGTGGGCGACGATGAAGTAGGTGTCGGAGACGTGGATGTCGATCGGCACCATGCCGAGCATGACGCCGCTGATGCCGCCGATCGTGAAGGTGACGATGAAGGCGAGCGCGAACAGCATCGCGGTCGAATAGGTGTGGATCTTGCCGAAATAGAGCGTGCCCAACCAGGAGAAGATCTTGATCCCGGTCGGCACCGCGATCAGCAGGGTGGTAATCATCATCGGCACCCGCAGCCAGGAGAACATCCCGGCGACGAACATGTGGTGCGCCCAGACCGAGTAGCTGAGGACGACGATCCCGATCAGCGCCAGGGCCATCAACCGGTAGCCGAAGATCGGCTTTCGGGCGTGGATGGATATGACCTCGGAGATGATCCCGAAGCCGGGCAAGATCATGATGTAGACGGCTGGGTGCGAGTAGAACCAGAAGATGTGCTGATAGCTGATGACGTCGCCGCCGGCCGCGAAGTCGAAGAAGTTGGTGTGGAGGATGCGGTCGAAGAGGACCATGAACTGGGCGCCGGCGATGAACGGGGTCGCAGCGACGACCAGCAGCGAGGTCGAGAGGTTGGCCCAGACCAGCAGCGGCATCCGCCAGAAGGTCATCCCCGGCGCCCGCATGGTGATGATCGTGACCAGGAAGTTGAGCGCGGTCGCGATCGACGAGGCACCGGCGAACTGGACGCCGAGGTTGAAGAACGACTGGCCCAGCGGCGCCCCGGTCGAGAGCGGCGCGTATCCAGTCCAACCGGCGTCGAAGGCGCCGCCCGGGGCGAAGTAGCTGCCGACGAAGAGCAGGCCGGCGAGCGGCAGCATCCAGAAGCTGAGCGCGTTGAGGCGCGGGAAGGCCATGTCCGGCGCGCCGATCATCAGCGGCAGCACGTAGTTGGCGATGCCGGCGAAGACGGGGATGATGAAGACGAAGATCATCAGCACCGCGTGCGTCGAGAAGAGACTGTTGAAGGTCGAGGCGCTGACGATCTGCGTGCCCGGCTGCGCCAGCTCGGCCCGGATCAGCATCGCCAGCAGGCCGCTGAGGAAGAAGAAGAAGAAAGTGGTGACGATGTACTGGATGCCGATCACCTTGTGATCGGTGTTGAAGCGGAAGTAGTCCTTCCAGCTGGTCGCCCCATGCTGGGAGTGATCGTCGGGGATCGTCGGCGCGCCGACCGCCCAGCGCAGCCAGTAGTCGAAGGCGCCGAAACCGAGCAGGAAGCCGAGCGGGGCGAGGATCAGCGGCACGACGACGTGCGGGTAACCGGTCTGTTCGGTCTGGTAGAGCGGCAGCCCGGAGATCGCTCGCAGCGAGATCACCAGCCCGAAGCCGAAGGCGGCAAACGCGATGGCGCCGAGCGCACCTCGGATCCAGCCCGGTCGCTTGATTGCTGCCACCATCAGATCGCCTCCATTATGCCCCGCCCGCCCCGATTTCTTCGATCGGGTTGGTTTCGGTGTCTTGCTTGATCGTCGCGCGCCAATCCGGCGGGATCGTTTCCTTCAGGCCGCTGACCCATTCTTTGAATTTCTGCGGCGGTTCGACCACGACTTTGGCCCGCATCGCGGCATGGCCGAAGCCGCAGAGCTCGGTGCAGACGAGCTGGTAGGTGCCGACCTTGTCGGGGGTGACGAGGGCGGTCGTGGTGATCCCCGGGACGTTGTCTTTCTTGATCCGCCACTCGGGAACCCAGAAGGAGTGGATGACGTCGCCGGAGTGCATCTTGAAGGCGATCTGGCGGTTGACCGGGACGTGGAATTCGCCTTTGACGTAAGCCATGCCCTGTTCGGGGTAGCCGAAGCTCCAGGTGTACTGCTGGGAGAAGACGTCGACGATCAGCGGGTCCTTGGCCGGCGCTTCGATGTCGTTGAGGACCTTCCAGCTGTAGCCGGCGCCGAAGAGGACGATGATCGTCGGGATCAGGGTCCAGGCCACCTCGAGCCGGGTGTTGCCGTGGATCGGCTCGCCGTCGGATTCGTCGCCGGGCTTGGCTTTGAATTTCCACAGCGCGTAGCCGAGCATCACCATCACCAGCGAGAAGACGAAGGAGCTGAGGACGATCATCACGTTGAGGAGATCGTCGATCTTCGGCGCCGCCGTCGAGGCCTCCTGGCCGTTCCAGTTGATCGACAGCATCACCGCCGAGATCGCCGCGGTAAGGGCGAGCGTCGCGGCGATCATCTTCACTATCGGCAGGCGTCCGTACATGCTGCGGCGGGCATTCTATTGAAGCGGCGGCGGGAGGCTTTGCGGTCCCAAATGACGCTTGGCACTAGCCCCGGCGCAGCCGCTCAGGGGCGAGGCAGGGAGCCGAGATCGCCGGCCGCCGCGGCCAGCACGCGGCGGGCCACCCCCTCCCAGCTCCAGAGCCGGGAGACGGTCTCGACCAGTTTCGCCCGGGCCTTCTCGCGCTCGCCGGGGGAGAGGGCGAGCCAGCCGCACAAGCGCCCGGCGATCGCCTCGACGGCGCCGACCTCGGCCGGGAAGGAGAGCATCGCGGCGATTGCCGGCGGCAGCTCCGGGGCGAGCTGGCGGGAGACCTCGAGCATCCCCGAGTGAGCGGCCGAGAGCGGCAGGGCGCCGCAGGCCGCGGCCTCGACCGCAACCATCCCGAACGCCTCGGGAAAGGTGCTCGGCATCACCGCCGCCTCGGCCCGGGGAAAGAGCCCGGCGACCTCGTCGTGCTCGAGACGGCCGAGGAAGGAGACCGACCCGGCCGCTACCCGGGCCTGCTCCGCGTATCCCGGCGGCGGATCGGCGAGGAAGGCGGAGAGGATCTTCAGCGGCCCGCCCTCTCCCCCCTCCAGCGCCCGGCCGAGCCGGGCCACCTCACGGGCGTCGTCGAGGTCGCCGCGCTCGAGCGCGGTCAGCAGCCGCCGCAGGCCGTCCTCGTACTCGCCGAAGCCGCCGATCTCGAGGCGAGCGCCCGGGTGGGCCGCGTGGACAAGGGGCCAGGCGGCGAGCAGGAGGTCCAACCCCTTGGAGACGATCAGCTTGCCGACGAAGACGACGAGACCCTCCTCGCGAGCTCCGCCGGGCCGAAACTCGGCTACGTCTACGCCGGGGGGACCGAGTCTGGTCTTCTCGCTCAGCTCCGGCAGCCCTGACAGCGCGGCCCAGAGCGAGTTCGCCGTGTGAGCAGAGCCGACTAGGACACCGGCGGCCGGGCGCAGGCCTTCTTCGGCGTAGGGCAGAAACCGATCGGGGTGGGGTTTGACGGTGTACTCGAGCGCCGAGCCGTGGATCTTCACCACATAGGGGAAGACGCCAGCGCGAGCCAGGATCGCCGGGCCCATCACCAGATGGTTGGCCAGCGCCAGGTCGATGCCGCCGCTGGCCGCGGCGACCTCGCGCACGGCAGCGACGTTGGCGTCGAGATACCGCTCGAGCTCGTCCTCGGTCAATTCGGGGAACGCCTTGACCTCGAACCCCTCATAGGGGTCCTTGACGTAGACGGGCAGCAGGCCGCCGATATCGGGGTTGTGGATCTCGACCCCCTCGATCCGCACCTCGCGGTCCTGGCAGAGGAGATGGACCTCGTGGCCGAGCCCGGCCAGCGCCCGCGCCAGGTTGGCGTTGTAGATGTTGCTGCCGGTGCCGCGCAGCAGGTAGCCGTGGAAGAGCAGGACACGCATTGGCACCGGCCAACCTAATAGTCTTCGCGGCGATGAAGAACGCCCGCCAGCTCTACAGGATGCGCGCCCCGGCCTCCGGCCGCGAGGCCCTCGCCCACGCCGAGCCCGGCGAGGTCTACCTCGACCGCGAGACCGGCGAGGAGATGTTCCCGGTCGCCAAAGTCCTCCCCCTGGCCCCCTCCGCCTCCGCCCTCCCCCGCACCCCCGCGAACCTCCGCGCCTGCCGCCGCTGCGACCAGCTGATCGGCCTCGACGTAAGCGACTGCCCCTACTGCGGCCTCCGCCAGAGCGCGCTCTAAGCGCTCGCGAGCGGGCGGCTGCCGGTAGGGGGCCCTCACTTGCCTACCTGGCTGTTTCGGCTGCCGCCTACCGAGATCGCGCTCCCGGCCAGCGGCACAAAACGTTCGGACCCCCTACCGACATCCGCCCGACGGGGACGGCTTGAAGCACGGAGCCACGAGACCGGAGTGGTGCTACCCGTCGCTGACGTCGATCTTCTCCGTGAGCTCCCAAGGGTCCAGCGAATGTGGCAACCCGCGGTTCCTTTTAGACGCATAGGGTCCAAAAGGAACCGCGATTTGATGAGCCAGTCCGAAGCACGGAAGCTCTGAAGGAGCGAGCCGGGACCCCAGGAGCTTGCCCGGGGCCGCTCCAGAAACATGAGCGGCGGAGGCTCCTCGCGCGGGAAGCTTCCAAGGGTTCGTATCGCCGCTGCAGTTCCCGTGGGGCGGATGTCGGGTATGCCCCTGAACGTTTTGCGCCGCTACGCCAGAGCGCGAGACTCGGAAGGCGGCAGCCGATCCACGTAGGCAGGCGAGTGAAGGGGCATACCCGGCAGCCGCCCTATCGCAACGGCCCCGCGCTACGGAGCTTTGACGAGCGTCGCCGTGTAGAGCAACCGCGCGTTCGAGTAGTAGCAGCCGTAGGTCTTGGTCTTGCCGGTCACCTGTTGCGGATGCCCGTTCTGGATGTCTTCTTTGGAAGCGCAGTGTTCGGGCAGGCGGCTGCCTCGCCAGGTGTCTTCGGAGGAGACGTTGAAGGCGAACATCGGCGCCCAGGTCGGGACCGTGAGAGCGACGGTCTGGCCTTTGAGGATCGTCAGCGGGTGATCGAGGGCGAAGACCGGGGTGCTGCCGAAGTAGGGGTTGAGGACCTGGATCGGACTCTGGCGGACGAGTTTGTACTGGGGCGGCTTCGAGCCTTCGATCGGGCGCAGGATGCCGATCCGCGCCTCGGACGGACTGCCGAGGAATTCGTTGAAGAAGGCGAGCTCGTTGGTCGTCGTTTTCGTTTCCTTGTTCGACGGCCGCGAGAGGGTGATCGACCAGGCGACGATCTTGCCGTCGAAGGGCGCCTCATAGGGTTTGACGACGCCGTCGGCTATCGCCTGGAACCCGGTCACATGGCCCTCGACCCGGCAGGAGGTGATCGGGACGTTGTTGACGATCTTGCCGGGGCACGAGGGAGCCGGCGTTTCCGCGGTCTGCCCGAGGGTGAGGACGCGCAGCGGCGCCGAATCGGCTTCGCCGGGGGCGAGCGCGACGAGCGCGGCGAGCAGGCCGGCGCAGAGCGCCGCCAGCACCCAGGCGCGGCCGGAGAGGCTTTTGATCTGGCTGAATGGCATTGGAGTACCTGGCAACACTGGCCATCAGGCCCAGTTGCGGCCCCGATTCTGCCTTCCCCGCCGGAGGGATGCCGGCCGTGGGTGACGTTTGCACGATCCCGGCCAGGCGCCGTCGGTAGGGTTGCGGCACCAGATGGAGGCTGGCGCTCGCGCAGATGACCTGATTCCGGCGGGGCTCGCCTCCTTCGGGATCGTCGCCGACGAGGTCGACCTGGCGGTGATGGCCGCCGCCCACGCGATGTTCTGGCCGCCGATCCTGGCCCTGCTCGAGCTCGATCCCGGCGACCTCGCGCCCGAGCCCTTCGCCGACCTCTCCGCCCCACCCCCGCCGGCATGAGCGGCGACGCGGTCGATCTCACCCTGCGGGGGCAGGCCGCGGCGCTGGCCGCCGGCGAGGCCGACGCCGGCGAGCTGCTGGACGCGACGCTGGCCCGGATCGAGAGCCGCAACCCGGCGATCAACGCCGTCGTCGAGACCTTCCCCGAGCGCTCTCGCGAGATGCTCGCCGCCGCCCCTGCCGGACCGCTTCGCGGCGTGCCGGTGGTGATCAAGGACGAGTGGCCGCTGCCCTGGCGGGCGCAGCGCTTCGGCGCCGCCCAGATGGTTGCTACCCGCGACCCGGTCCCCGCCGAGTCCGGCCCCTACCGCGCGCTGCGCGATGCCGGCGCGGTGATCGTCGGCGTCGGCAACATGCACGAGCTCGGCGCCGGCAGCACCGGCAACGTCTCGGTCTACGGACCGGCCCACAACCCCTGGGACACCGAGCGCTGCCCGGGCGGCTCCTCCAGCGGCCCCGCCGCCGCGGTCGCAGCGCGGCTGGTCGCCGGCGCGGTCGGCGCCGACGGGGTCGGCTCGATCCGCTACCCCGCTGCGTATTGCGGGCTGACCGGGCTGAAGCCGACCTTCGGCCGCAGCGCGATGGCGGGCCACCACATGGACGGGATCTCGACCACGATCGTCTCCGGGCCGCTCTGCGCCGACGCCGCCGACAGCCGGCTGCTCGCATCGGTCCTCTTCGGCGAGGAGCTGGCGGGCGGCGACGCAGCGGGGCTACGGATCGGGATCGTCCGCGACAGCGTCACCGACGACGTCGCCGATCCGGTCCGCGACGCCTGCGAGGAGGCGATCCGGGCGCTGATCGAGGCAACCGGCGGCAGCCTCATAGAGGTCGACCTGCCGGACCTGGAGGCGGCGGCGCTGGCGACGGTGCTGATCGCCAACAGCGAGGGGATGGCGGGGCTCAGCCCGAGCCGGCTCAACTCGCTCGATCCCGAGCTGAGCCCGATCGGCCGGGGCCTGCTCAAGTACCGGATGCTGCTGCCCGCAGCGGCGACGGTGAAGGCGCACCAGGTGCGGACGCTGATGCGACGCCGTCTGGCGGCGATCTACTCCGACGTCGACGTGCTCGCCTGGCCGACGGTGCCGGCGGTGGCGCCACCGCTGCAGGCGCCGCTGGTCGCGCTGCCCTCCGGCACCCAGACCGCCGACCAGGTCAACGTGCGCGGCGCCGCCCTCGCCAACCTCACCGGCGTCCCCGCGATCAGCGTTCCCGTCGGCTTCGAGGGCGGCCTGCCGATCGCGCTGCAGCTGCAGGCAGCCTGGGGTCGGGACGAGCTCCTGCTCGACGCCGCCGAGGCGCTCGAGCGCGCCAACGAGCGCCGCTGGGTCGAGGCCATCCCGCCGCTAGCCGAGACGGCCGAGCCGAGCGGGGCGTAGGGCTTCCAGTGCCAGCGATCGTCGCCAGCGGCCTGCAGCGCGCCTTCGGCGAGGTGCTCGCGGTGCAGGGGATCGACCTCAGCGTCGAGGAGGGCGAAATCTACGGATTCCTCGGTCCCAACGGGGCGGGCAAGACGACGACGGTGCGGATGCTGACGACGCTGCTGCTGCCGACCGGCGGCAGCGCCAGCGTCGCCGGCCACGACGTCGTCGGCGAGGCGCGGGCGGTGCGCGGCTCGATCGGCGTCGCCCTGCAGGAAGCGGCGCTCGACCCGCTGATGACCGGCCGCGAGCTGATTCGGCTGCAGGCGACGCTGCAGGGGATCCCGACCGCCGAGGGTCGCCGCCGGGCCGACGACCTGCTCGAGCGGGTCGACCTCAGCGCCGCCGCCGATCGCCGCGTCGGCACTTACTCGGGCGGGATGCAGCGGCGCCTCGACCTCGCCGCGGCGCTGGTCCACGAACCGCGGGTGCTGTTCCTCGACGAGCCGACGACCGGACTGGACCCGGTCAGCCGCAAGACGATCTGGGACGAGGTGCGGGCGCTGAACGACGCCGGCACGACCGTCTTCCTCACCACCCAGTACCTGGAGGAGGCCGACCAGCTCGCCGACGACGTCGCGATCATCGACAGCGGCCGGATCGTCGCCGAAGGGACGCCGGAGTCGCTCAAGTCCGAAATCGGCCATCCCCACATCCAGCTCCACCTCGCCGACGGCAACGTCGCCGCGGCGGAGGCAGCGCTGGCGCCGCTCGGCCGGCTGCTGCCCCCGCGCGACGGCCGCTGCGTCGAGGTCGAGGTGGCGGGCGGCGCTGCCGACATCCCGCGCGTCGTCAGGGCGCTCGACGAGGCCGGGATCGCGGTCGAGTCGCTGGAGCTGGTGCGGCCGACGCTCGACGACGTCTTCGTCGCCAGGACCGGCCACCACCTCGAGCAGGAGAGCGAGGAAAACGAAGAGGCAGCGGTCGACGCATGAGCCAGCTCGCCGCCAACGCACGCGTCGTCTGGGCGCTCGGCATGCGCTCGGTGCGCCAGACCTTCCGCCGGCCGCAGCTGATCGCGCCGATCATCGTCTTCCCCACCCTGCTGCTGGCGATCCAGACCGGCGGCGCCAGCGCCGCCCTGCAGCTGGAAGGCTTCCCTGAAGTCGAAAGCTTCCTCCAGTTCATGCTCGCCGGGGCGATGATGCAGTCGCTGATGCTGGCCGGCAACAGCGGCGGCATCGCCCTCGCCGTCGACATCGAGATGGGCTTCACCGACCGCCTCTTCACGGCCCCGATCCCGCGCTTTGCGATCGTCCTCGGCCGCCTCGCCGGCACCGCCGCCCTAGGCCTGTTCGGCGCCGTCTGGTTCCTCGCGATCGGGATCGTCTTCGGCGCGACGATCGCCGCCGGGGTCGCCGGGGCGCTGCTGGCGATCGTCCTCGTCACCGCCGCGGCGCTGGCGGTCGGCGGGATCGGCGCCGCGATCGCCCTGCGCACCGGCAGCGCCTCGGTCGTCCAGGGCCTCTTCCCCCTCGTCCTCGTCGTCCTCTTCCTCTCCTCCGCCTTCTTCCCCCAGGAACTGATGATCGAGCCGGCGAAGACGATCGCCGCCTACAACCCGCTCAGCTTCATCGTCGAAGGCGTGCGCGAGCCGATCATCTCGGGGATCAACGCTTCCGACACGCTGGCCGCGGTGCTGGCGATCCTCGGCATCGTCGTCCTCGGGCTGCTGCTCAGCGCCCGCGCCCTGCGCCATCGCCTCAGGGTCGGCTGATGGAGGCGGCGAGCGTCAGCGCAGCGACGACCGCCCAGAGCCTGAAGCTGCCTGCCTGGCGGACGAACCTGGCAACGATCTCGGCGCTGATGGTGCGGGCCAAGAACGAGCTGGTGCGAGTGCCGGGAGCAGCGATCCCGGGGGTGCTGGCGCCGACGATCTTCTTCCTCGGCCTCAACGGGGTCTTCGGCGCGCTGACCCAGGTCAGCGGCTTCACGACCGGCAGCTACGAGGCCTTCATCGTCCCGGTCAGCATGCTCCAGGGTGCCGGCTTCACCGGCGCCGCCGCCGGCGTCAACCTCGCCCGCGACATCGAACAGGGCTGGCTCGACCGCCTCCTCGTCTCCCCCGCCCCGCGCTGGGTGCTGCTCACCGGCACCGTCCTCGCCGCCTCGGCCCGGGCGCTGATCCCGGCCACCTTCGTGCTGGCGGTTGCGCTCGCGCTCGGCGCCGGCTTCCCCGGCATCGACGGCCTCCTGATCGCCTACCTGATGGTCGCCTCGATGGCCGCCGTCGCCGCCTGCTGGGGCTCGTTCCTGGCACTGCGCTTCAAGAGCCAGTCGGCGGCGCCGCTGATGCAGGCGGGGATGATGGCGCTGGTCCTGACCACCACCGCCTATGCACCGCTGGCCCTGCTCAGTCCCTGGCTGCAGCACGTCGCCCGGATCAACCCGGTGACCAAGGTGATCGAAGCGGCCCGCCAGGGCTTCGTCGGCTCGGTCACCTGGGCCGACACCTGGCCGGGGGTGGTGGCGCTGGCGGGAATGCTGGCGCTGCTGGGCTTCCTGGCGCTGCGCGAGATGCGGCGCACGGCGGCATGAGCCGGGAGCGCGAGCGCCCCCGCCCGCCGGACGCGGCGCTGGCCGAGGCAGCGCTGGCGCTGGCCGAGCGGGTCCTGCGCTGGGACTGGACCGAGGGCGAGCGCGACGGCTTCCGCTACCGCTACACCCGGCCCAGCCCCGGCCGCTACCCCTGGCAGTGGTATTGGGACTCCTGCTTCGCGGCGATCGTCTGGCGGCGCTTCGATCGCGAGCGGGCGCGGGCCGAGCTCGAGACCTTGCTCGCCGCCCAGCGCCCCGACGGCTTCCTCGGCCACACGATCTTCTGGGGCAGCCCGGTCTCGCTCAGCCGCCTCCCCTTCTACAACGTCGCCTCGCGGCGCTCGCTGCAGACGGAGACGATCCAGCCGCCGCTGCTGGCCTGGGCCTGGCGGATCGCCGTCGGCGACCCGGCGGCCGAGCCGCGGATCGCGCGCCAGGCCGAGTGGCTGCTCGCCAACCGCGACCTCGAGGGCGACGGCCTGCTCTGGATCGTGCAGCCCGACGAGTCGGGGCTCGACGCCTCGCCCAAGTTCGAACCGGTCTGGGGAAGGCGGGCCAACGGCCGCCTCGGCTTCCCGCTGCTGGTCCGCGCCAACCGCAAACTCGGCTTCGACGCGCGTCGCGTCCGCGACGCCGGCCGGCCCGTCCTCTGCGAGGTCGTCGTCAACACCCTCTGGTCGCTCTCGCTGCAGGCGCTCGGCCGCCCTTCGGCGACCGCGGCGATCGTCGACCGCCTCTGGGACGAGCGCCGCGGCCTCTTCGTCGACGAGGCCCAGCCCGGCGGCATCCGTCCCGAGCCGGTCACCTGGGCCTCACTGGCACCGCTGGCGCTGCCCGACCTGCCGGAGCCGATCGGCCGCCGCCTGGTCGAGCAGCACCTGCTCAACCCCGATGAGTTCCTCACCCCGGTGGCACCGCCCTCGGTCGCCGCCAGCGACCCCAGCTACGAACCCAGCGGCGGCCGCGGCCCACTGCGCCGCTACTGGCGCGGCCCGACTTGGGTCAACTCGGCCTGGCTGGTCTGGATCGGCCTGCTCCGACTCGGCTACGAGGAGGAGGCTCGGGCGCTCGCCACCGGCATCCTCGGCGCCGCCGTCCGCGAAGGCCTGCGCGAGTACTACGACCCCCGCAGCGGCAAGGGCCTCGGCGCCAAGGACTTCGCCTGGTCAGCGCTGGTGGCCGAGCTGGCGGCGGCGCCCGGCGCAGCCGCCGCGAGCTACCTCTGAGGGAGCCGAATTACGAACGGCCGTGAAAACCAAGCAGGTCGTGGGACGCAGGGAGGCTGGTGAGGGGAGCGCACTTGTTTGTGCGTGACCCGATCCAGCCGACCGAGGACCGCGAGATGCGCCGGTTTGCAGCGGCCGCGCCTATTTATATCTATACGTAATGCGACCTCGGTCGAGGTCGTAGGGGCTGAGCTCGATCTTGACCCGGTCGCCCGGGAGGATGCGGATGTAGTGGCGCCGCATCTTGCCCGAGATGTGCCCCAGCACGTCGTGCCCGTTGTCGAGTTTGACCCGGAACATCGTGTTGGGGAGAGCCTCGGTGATCTCGCCCTCCATTTCGATCTTTTCCTCTTTGGCCATGCGGCCGAGAGCGTATCTGACGGGCGCTTCCGGGGGTTTTATGCGTCCTCGGCGGACCAGGTCGCCCAATTGCGAGCGTGCTCCAAGGCGGCGGCGCGGTCGCTCACCTCCCCCGCGTACTGAGCGGCCTCCAACTCGGCGAGGATCTCGCCGATTCGCGGCCCCTCCTCGATCCCGAGCTCGGCGGCCAGCTCGTCGCCACGCAGGAGCGGCAGCGGCGGGCCCTGCTGGCGCCAGTCGAGACCGGCGGCGATCAGCTCACGGGCGAGCCCCAGGTGGGCCTCGACCATCTCGGGGCTGGCGATCGGGCCATGGCCCCGGGCCGAGAGGCGATCGCCGATCGTCAGCAGGGTGACGTCGACGGCGACCGGATCGGTTGCCCGCAGGTAGTCATGAACGCGGCGCAGCGGCAGCGGCGCCTCGGGGATCATGAACCCCAGCCGCAGGTGGTGGAGCGTCAGCGCCTGCAGGTGCCTGGTCAGCTTGCGACTCGCCCGCAGGCGAGCGCAGATCGAGCCGATCACGTCGGCCCCGGCCTGGTCGTGACCGCGAAAGCCGACGAAGCCGTTGTGCTCGGCTCGCGTCTGCGGCTTGGCGATGTCATGGAAGAGGGCGCCGAAGCGCAGCGCGGTCGAGCGGTCGAGGTCATCGGCTAGCGGCTCGGCGAGCATCGCCCCGACCTCGGCCGCGCGCGGGCCGGCGAAGCGCTCGAGGTCGGCTTCGACCTCGAGCGTGCGCTCGAGCACGGCGAGCGTGTGGCCGTGGACGTCGAGGTGGTGGTTGGGCCCCTGTTCGACCCCGCGCAGCGCCTCCACCTCGGGGAGGACGACCGCGGTCAGATCGAGCTCGTCGAGCAGCGCCAGGCCCCGCAGCGGGTCTGGGCCGCCGAGCAGCTGACGCAGCTCCGCCAGCTGACGCTCGCCGGCCGGCTCGGCGGCGCGGCCGGCGCTGGCGCGAGCGAGCGCGATCGTCTCCAGCTCGATCTCGAGATCGAGCTGGGCGGCGAGCCGCGCGGCGCGCAGCAGCCTCAGAGGGTCGGACTCGAAGCTGTCGTCGGCGACCGCCCGCAGGCGGCGGCGCTCGAGGTCGGCGAGGCCGCCGTGGGGATCGATCGCCTCGCCACCCGAGAGCGGCACGGCGACGGCACCGATCGTGAAGTCGCGGGCGGCGAGGTCGGCCTCGATGTCCCCGCCTTTGATCCCCGTGACGTCGACCTGCATGCCACGGTCCGGGGCGACCACACGCCAGGTACCGAACTCGGCCGAAAGCTCGAAGGCGTGCTCGCCGAGCTCGGCGGCGACGGCCTTCGCGGCCACCCCGGGGTCGCCTGCCACGGCGAGGTCGAGGTCCGCCACCGCCTGCCCCAGCACCGCGTCGCGCACCGCCCCGCCGACCGCCCAGGCCTCCTCCCCGGCCAGCGCCCGCACCGCGGCCGCGACCAAGGTCTCGGCCCGCAGCTTCTCGGCCAGCCCCGTGCTCATGCCGCCCGGCGCGGCACCCGGGCGGAGATCGCGCAGGTGACCTCGTAGTTGATCGCGTCCAGCCGGGCGGCGACTTCCTCAGCGAAGATCCGGTCTTCGCCCTGGGCGCCGATCAGGACCGCCTCGTCGCCGGGCTCGACCTCGGTCTCCGGTCCGAGGTCGATCGTCAGGTTGTCCATCGAGACGGTACCGACGAGCGGGTGGCGACGGCCGCGGACGAGGACCTCGGCGTTGTTGCTGAGCCCGCGGCGGACACCGTCGCCATAGCCGAGCGGGACGACCCCGACCCAGGTGTCGACCGGCGCCGCCCAGCGCTGTCCGTAGCCGGCAGTCGCGCCGGCGGGAAAGCGCTTGACGTCGGCGACGTAGGAGCGGAGTGAGAGGGCCGGGCGCAGGTCGCGTGCTCCCGGGTCCCGCTGGAAGGGGTCGAGGCCGTAGATCGCGACCCCACAGCGGACCAGGTCGAAGTGGGCACGGGTCGAGCGGAAGACGGCGGCGCTGTTGGCGGCGTGGGCGGCGACACCGGGGATCTCGGCCCGCACCGTCGCGACCAGCGCCTCGAAGCGGCCGAGCTGCTCGTCGAAGAAAGCGGAGTCGGGTTCGTCGGCGGTCGCGAAGTGAGTCCAGATCGCGGCCAGCTCCAGGTTGGGGTCCTCCTCGCAGGCTTGCGCCAGCGTCAGGACCGCGGCCGGATCGGGGTTGCCGAGCCGGCCCATGCCGCTGTCGAACTTGACGTGGACGCGAGGGCGACGACCGAGCGCCTCCGCCCGAGCAGAGAGGGCGCGGCGGAAGCCCTCGCGCCAGACTGCCAGCTCCGAGCCGGCGGCGAGGGCGACCTCGACCTCGACCTCGGTCAGCGAGCCCAGGATCAGCAGCGGGACGTGGGGAAAGCGCCGGGCGAGCTGCTCGGCCTCAGCCGCGGTCGCAACCGCGAGCCGGGTCGCGCCGCCCGACAAGGCCGCCGCCGCCGTGTCCTCGGCGCCGTGCCCGTAGGCATTGGCCTTGACAACGGCGCAAAGCTCGGTTCCCTCGCCCAGCTCCTCTCCCAACCGGTTGCAGTTGGCCCGGATCGCGTCGTAGTCGATCCGGGCGACGGCCCGCTCCATCTCTATTCCCCGTCGTCGACGATCGCCGCCAGCGCGTCCGCCCTGGTCACCATCCCGGCCAGTCGCCCGTCCTCGTCGACGACGGGCAGATGGTTGTGGTGCTTGTCGGCGATCTTCTTCGCGACCCGGTCGGCCGACTCGAAGGTGTGGGCGATGACCGGGTCGGCGGTCATCAGATCGCTGACCTTGGTCGCAAAGGCTTTGTCGAGACGCTCCTCGAAGCCCTTCATCGAGCCGATGAAGACGATCCCACCCATGATTTCGAGGTAGTGCGGCAGGTGCAGGTCGGACTGCTCGTCGCTGAGGATCAAGTCGGACTCGCTGACGATGCCAACGACCTTGCGGTCGGCGTCGACGACCGCGACGGCGCCGTGATCGCTCTTGGCGAGCAGGTCGATTGCAACGCGTGCCTCGTCATCGGGTGAGACGCTGGGCGCATCGGCATCCATCATTTCGGCGGCGGTCTTCATCGGGCTCCGGGCGAGGTTATTCGACCGCAGGGCCGGACGCTGGATCCAGCCCAGCCGGGATCGAGGCGATGACGTCGGTCGCGATCACCGACTCGGCGGCGCCGATCCTGGCGGCGGCGTCGCGGCCGGCGCGGGCGTGGGCGAGGACCGCGGCGCAGGCCGCGGCGAAGGGCTCCAGGCCTCGTGCGAGCAGCGCCGCGGTGATCCCTGAGAGGACGTCGCCGCTGCCGGCGGTGGCGAGTCCAGGAGCCGAGACGGCGTTGACCGCAATCCGGGCGCCGTCGGTGACGATCGTATCGTCGCCCTTGAGGACGACGACGGCGCCGGCCGCCGCGGCCGCTTCGCGGGCGGCGAAGAGACGGTGGGCGCCGATCTCATCCGAGTCGCGCTCGAGCAGGCGGCCGAGCTCACCGGCATGCGGCGTCAGCACGGTCGGCGCCTCGCGCGCCGCGACCAGCTCGAGCCGGCCGGCGACGGCGTTGAGACCGTCGGCATCGAGAACCAGGGGCGCGCCGATCTCGCCGAGGATCTCGCGAACGAGCGCGACCGAGCCGGGATCGCGCCCGAGCCCCGGGCCGAGGACGCCGGCGGCGGCGCGCTCGAACGCCGCCAGCACCGCCTTCGCCGAGGCCGGCACCAGACAGCCGTCGCCGCCGGGGCAGGCGACCGACATCACCTCCGGCTCGCCCAGCTCGAAGACCAGAGCGAGGTCGGCGGGGACGGCAACGGTCGCGTAGCCGGCGCCGGCGCGGATCGCGGCGGTCGAGGACATCCGCACCGCCCCGGTAAGACCGCGCGAGCCGCCGGCGATCGCCACCTGGCCGGAGCTGAACTTGGTCGAGCGCGGGCCGCGGCGGGGGGCGAGGGAGAGGACCGACGGCGAGATCGTGCCGCCAGCGGCGTCGACAGGGGCGCCCGCGGGGATTCCGATCGGGGCCACCCGCAGCTCGCCCGTGTGCCACTTGCCGGGGGAGATCCGCTGGCCGAGCTTGGCGGCGTGGAAGCTGACGGTGAGGTCGGCTTCGACCGCGACGCCCTCGACCTCGCCGCTCGAAGCGGAAACGCCGGAAGCGATGTCGCAGGCGACGACCGGGGCGCCGCAGCGGTTGATCGCTTCGATCGCGGCCGCTGCCGGTTCGCGCGGGGCGCCGGCGAAGCCGGTGCCGAAGATCGCGTCGACGACCGCGCCGGCGCCAGCCAGCCAGCCATCGAGGTCGCCCGGCCCCTCCTCCGCGAAGACCTTGAAGACGGCGGTCTCGAAACCCATCGCGGCCAGCAGCTCGGCGGCGATCTCGCCGTCGCCGCCGTTGTTCCCCTTGCCGCAGAGGACCCGGACCGGCCCCTGCGGTGCGAGCCCCGCGACCGCCTCGGCCAGCGCCGTCGCCGCCGCCCGCATCAGCTGCGCCGACGGCACCCCCTGCTCCTCGATCGCCCAGGAATCGACCGCACGGATCCCCTCCGCATCGAAGAGCGGTTGGAGCCAGGCCTCCATCCTGGGCAGCCTAGAGCTATTCGGTCAGGCCGAGAATGACCTTCGAGGTGGTCAGGTCCCCGGAGGAGCCGGCGCCCACTGCCGCGAAGGCGAGCTTGTCGAGGTAGGGCTTCGCTTCTTCGAACTCTTCGAGTTCGTCGGCCGGGAGCAGGTTCTGGATCAGGGCGAGCGCCGCCGGGCCGTCGACGAAGCCGCTGATCGGCGTGCTGCCGAGCGACTTCTTCGCTTCTTCGAAGGCAGGGTCCTTGGCCAGGGTGGCGCCTTCGCTCGCGCTCAGCGCCTGGACCGAGGCCGCGGCCCCGTAGGAGATCGCGACCCGGTCGCCTTCCGTGGCGACGACGAGCGGCTGCGAGCCGAGGCTTGGGCTGCGTACCGAGAAGCCGCTGGCCTTGCCGGAGAGGAGCGTCACGCCGGGCTGGCCGGAGACCCGCAGCAGCTTGCCGATCTGTTCGACGGTTTCCTTGGCTTCGGGCCCCGTGGTGGTGAAGACCAGCGCCCCGGTCAGGTTGTTCTCGGTGTTGCCCTGGGCGAAGACCGCGACTTCCTTGAAGGATTCGGCGAGCTTGTCGAGGTCGATCCCGATCGCGCCCAGCGTCGCCTTCAGTTGTCCGGGTTCGATCTCGCCGGGGATGCCCTGTTCGTCGAGCGCGTCGATCCCTTCGGCGAGCTGCTTGCCGAAGTCGGCCGTACCGAAGGCGGCGAAGGAGCCGCCGGGCATCGTTTCCAGCAGCTTGCTGGCGTCGCCCGGTTCGGAATTGCCGACGTTGGTCGAGAAGTCGATCTCGATCTGGTCGGAGCCGGGGACGAGGCTGGCTACCGCGGTCGCGTTTTCGGGGTCGATCCCAGAGCTTTCGAGGAGGGCGTCCGTTTCCGGGTTGATTTCACCGCCCGCCTGCTCGAGCAACCCGCCGACGTCGATGTAGACGTCGGCGAGGCTTTCATCGGAGGCGGCGTCCATCGTGCTCGAGAAGGTTTCGTCGTCGGCCAGCGATTCGCCGTTGGCGGCTTCGACCGCGTGCTTGAAGACGTCCAGGCTTTCCGTGGCGAGCAGCAGGTCGTCGGTGACGCCGAGGACGCTGCCGCCGGGGTAGATCTCGTAGTCGACGCCTTCGAAGGAGCCCTTTTCAGCAGGTTCACCTTCCGACCCGGTGTGCTTTTCGATGAATTCTTCGGTCGCGCCCGCATCGCTGGTCTGGATCGCGACGCCGTAGCCGCTGAAGTCGTTGCCGTCGTAGCTTTCGAAGAAGAGGCCGCCCTTTTCACCCAGCCACGGTTCGACTTCGGTCGCGAAATCGAGTTCTTCACCCGAGTCACCGGCCCACTTCTGCAGTTCGTTGACGATCAGTTCGCCGAGGTTTTCGACGCCGGCGATCTTCTCGGCGAGGGCTTCGACGTTGGACTTCAGCTCGCCTTCTGGGTGGACCGCCGCTTCGATGTAGAGCGGCGACTTAGCCGGGGCGACGCTTGCCGGATCGGCGCCGTCGCTGCCGCCACCGCCGCAGGCGGCGAGCAGAAGGGCCGCGGCGAGCGCCGCGCTTGCGAGAAATGGTACGAGGCGAGTATTCATCGAGCGCGCCACTCTAACGAGTGGATCACTCGACGGTGACGGTCTTGGCCAGATTGCGGGGCTGGTCGACGTTGAGGCCGCGGGCGCGGGCGATGTCGTAGGCGAGCAGCTGCAGCGGCAGGACGGCGACGATCGGCTGCAGGATCCAGTCGGTGCGGGCGACGTCGATCGTCTCGTCGGCGACTTCGGAGACTCGTTCGTCGCCGGCGGTCGCGATCGCGATCGTCTGGGCACCGCGGGCCCGCACCTCTTCGACGTTGGAGAGGACCTTCTCGAGGACCGGGCTCTCGGTGACGATCGAGACGACCGGGGTCGACTCGTCGAGCAGCGCGATCGGGCCGTGCTTCATCTCGCCGGCGGCGTAGGCATCGGTCGGGATGTAGGAGATCTCCTTCAGCTTTAGCGCCCCCTCGAGGCAGACCGGAAGGCCGATGTGACGGCCCAGGTAGAGGAAGAACTCCTGCTCGGCGTGGCGGCTGGCGATCTCCCGGACCGGGCCCTCGGTGTCCGCCAGCGTTTCCTCGATCTTCGACGGCAGCGCCTTCATCTCCGCCACCAGCTCGGCAATCCGGGCCGGCGGCAGCGAGCCGCGCAGCTCGGCGATCCGCAACCCGAGCAGGTACATCGCGGCGACCTGGGCGAGGAAGGTCTTGGTCGCGGCGACCCCGATCTCGAGGCCGGCACGGGTGAAGAGAACGGCGTCGGAGTCGCGGGTCGCCTGGCTGCCCATGATGTTGGTGATCGCCAGCACCTTGGCGCCGGCCTCCTGCGCCAGGCGCATCGCGGCCAGCGTGTCGGCGGTCTCGCCGGACTGGGTGATGCCGACGACGAGGTCGCCGGGACCGATCACCGGGTTGCGGTAGCGGTACTCGGAGGCGATGTCCATTTCGACCGGCACCCGGGCCCACTCCTCGATCGCGTAGCGGCCGACCAGACCGGCGTGGTAAGAGGTTCCGCAGGCGACGATCACGATCCGGCTGACGTCGCGGAGGAAGTCGTCGTCGAGGTCGACGTCAGAGAGGTCGACTCCCTCGGCACCGGGCAGGCGGTCGGCGATCGTCTCGGCGACAGCGTCGGCCTGTTCGTGGATCTCCTTCAGCATGAAGGTCTCGTAGCCGCCCTTCTCGGCGGCGTCGGCGTCCCAGGTGATCTCTTCGGCGGCGCGCTCGATCGGCGTGCCCTCGGCATCGGTGATCCGCACCCCGCCGGCTTCGATTTCGACGATCTCGCCGTTTTCGATCGGGACCGCGGTACGGGTGTCGACGAGGAAGGCCGGGATCGCCGAGGCGAGGAAGGTCTCCCCCTCGCCGACGCCGGCGACCAGCGGGCACTCGCGACGGGCGCCGAGCAGGCGATCGGGCTCGTCGGCGTGCATCGCGACGAAGGAGTAGTGGCCGCCGAGCTCGGCGTAGGAGGCGCGGACGGCGGCGGCGAGATCGCCGTCGTAGTGGCTGGCGATCAGGTGGGCGACGACCTCGGCATCGGTATCGGAGGTGAACTCCTCGCCGGCCGCCTGCAGCCGCTTGCGCAGCTCGGTGTGGTTCTCGACGATCCCGTTGAGGACGATGTGGACCTTGCCGGAGCTGTCGTCGTGGGGGTGCGCGTTCTCCTCGGTGACGCGGCCGTGGGTTGCCCAGCGGGTGTGGGCGATGCCGATCTCGGCGGGAGGCAGCGGCCCGGCGCCGTTGGCGGCGCGCTTCTCGACCGCCGCGCGCAGGTTGGAGAGGTTGCCGACGGCGTGGACGCTGGCGACCTCGCCCTCATCGAGCAGCGAGAGCCCGGCCGAGTCATAGCCCCGGTATTCGAGCTTTTCCAGCCCGGTGAGCAGCAGCTCCTCGCAGGGCCGGCCGCCGACGTATCCGACTATTCCGCACATAGAAGGCGAATAAGGGTAGAGACCACGATCAGTCGGCCCTCAGGCGAGCTCGGCTCGCACGAGGTCGACCAGACGGCTACAGACGGCGTCGGCTTCCTCGGCGCTCGGCGCCTCGACCATCACCCGGACCAGGGGCTCGGTCCCGGAGGGACGCAGGAGGACGCGGCCGCGCCCCTCGAGCGCCTCGTTCTCGCGCTCGACCGCATCCCAGACCGCAGCGGCGTCGGCGATCGCCTCGCGATCGCCGACCTCGACGTTGACCAGGGTCTGCGGCAGCTTCTCCATCGGCACCGCGTCGGCGAGCGGGGCGCCGCCCAGCTCCCGCATCGTCATCAGCGCCGCGGCGATCCCGTCACCGGTGGCGACGAAGTCAGAGGCGATGATGTGGCCCGACTGCTCGCCGCCGATGCGCCAGCCCCGGCGCAGCATCTCGTCGATCACGTGGCGGTCGCCGACCTTGGTCACGGCGACCTCGATCCCCGCCTCCTCCATCGCCCGGTGGAAGCCGAAGTTGGTCATCACGGTGACGACGACGCCGCCGTCGAGCTCGCCGCGGGTCGCCATCCCGCGCGCCGCCAGCGCGATCAGCTCGTCGCCGTCGTGGACGCGGCCGGAGCCGTCGACGGCGAGAACGCGGTCGCCGTCGCCGTCGAAGGCGAAGCCGACGTCGGCCTCGCCCTCGGCCACCCGCGCCGCCAGCGCCTCGACGTGGGTCGAGCCACAGCCGGAGTTGATGTTGCGGCCGTCGGGCTCGACGCCGATCGCCTCGACCGTGGCGCCGAGGCGCTCGAAGATCGCCGGCGCCGCCCGGTGGGTGGCGCCGTTGGCGCAGTCGAGCGCTACACGACAGCCGGAGAGGTCGAGGGGGAAGGCGCGCTCGAGCTCCCGCAGGTAGTCCTCGAGGCCGCCGTTCAGCTCGCGCACGCGGCCGACCGAAGCGACTGCCGGGGGCTCTTCGACCGCAGCTTCGATCCGCTCCTCGAGCTCGTCGCCGAGCTTGGTCCCGGCGGAGCCGAAAAACTTGATCCCGTTGTCGGCGAAGGGGTTGTGAGAGGCGGAGACGACCGCCGCCAGGTCGAGCCCGAGCCGGCGCACCAGGATCGCCGCCGCCGGCGTCGGCAGCACACCGCCGAGCAGCGCATCGCCACCTGCCGCGGCGACGCCAGCCGCCAGCGCCGACTCCAGCATCGGCCCCGACTCGCGCGTATCGCGCACGATCAGCACCTGCGGTCGCGGCGCCTCCAGGCAGGAGGTTGCAGCCTTGCCGAGCGCCAGCGCCAGCTCAGCGCTGAGAAACGTCCCGGCCACGCCGCGAACGCCATCGGTTCCGAAGAGTCGTCTACTGGTCTGGGTAGCCACGTGCTCCCTCCTTTTCGGCATCCGGTGAGCATTCCTTCACCCGGACAGACGCTGCAATCTCAGTACTACCCGGTCGGCCCCAGACGGCGCAACCGGAAATCGCGCTCTAGCGCTTCGAGAACTGCGGCTTCTTGCGGGCCTTCTTGAAGCCAGCCTTGCGGCGCTCCTTGACGCGAGCGTCGCGGGTGAGGAAGCCGCGGCGCTTGAGGTCGCCGCGCAGCTCGGCGTCGATCTCGGTCAGGGCACGGGCGACACCGTGGCGGACCGCGCCGGCCTGGCCGCTGACGCCGCCGCCGTGGACGCGGACGCGGACGTCGACGTTGCCCTCGTAGCCGGAGACGGTGAGCGGCTGGCGCGCCATCGTCTGGTGCAGGGGCCGCGGGAAGAACTCCTCGAGGCTGCGCTTGTTGACTTCGAACTTGCCGTCACCTGGCAGCAGGGTGACCCGCGCGATCGAGCGCTTGCGCTTGCCGGTGGCGAGGAAGCGGGCACCGCTCTCCATCTTGGCCGGCGCGCGGGTGGCAGCCTCGGAGTCGGGGCCCTCGGCGTCGGCCAGGGCCGCCTCGCGGCTGGCACGCTCTTCCTCCTCGGCTTCGAGGCGGGCGCGCTCTTCAGCGCTCAGCTCCGGCGCGTCTGGCTCGACCGCGATCGGCTCCAGATCGGCGCCGGGAATGACGTCTTTCTTCTTCTCCTCGGCCGCAGGCTCCTCGATCTCCTCGACCTCAGGCTCCTCCTCGACCTCGACTTCCACCTCGACCTCAGCCAGAACCTCCTCGGCCTCGGCCGGAGCCTCCTCGCCACCCGCCTCGGACGGCTCCTCAGCCTCGGCAGCAGGCTCCTCCTCAGCTTCAGGACCGGGCTCCTCGGCAGACGCCTCGGGCTCCTCCGACGACTCGGCCGCTGGCTCGGCGGCCTCTTCCGCGGGTGGCGCGGATTCGGGCGTTTCGCCCGCAGCTTGCGAGGACGAAACGTCCGACCCGGCGACAGGACCCGCGGGCGTGGCCTCCGAACCCTCGGTCGTCTCGTCGCGCGTCGTCTCGTCGTCTGCCATCAGTTCGTCTCCATCGGTTTGGGCTGCTGAGCCTGGTGCGGGTGGTCCGGGCCGGCGTAGATCTTCAGCTTGGTCAGCTGCTGGCGGGCGAGCCGGTTGCGCGGCAGCATGCCCTTGACGGCCTTGCGGATCACTTCCTCGGGCTTGCGCTCGAGCATCTCGGCCAGCGTGCGCGACTTGATCCCGCCCGGGTAGCCGCTGTGGCGCCAGTAGGTCTTCTGCGCCAGCTTGTCCCCGGTGACGCGGATCTTCTCGGCGTTGACGACGACGATGAAGTCGCCGGTGTCGACGTGGGGGGTGTACTCGGGCTTGCGCTTGCCCCGCAGCGCGTCGGCGATCTGGGTCGCGAGACGGCCCAGGGTCTTGCCCTCGGCATCGACGACGTACCAGTCGCGCTGGCGGTTGGCTGGTGTGGCTACGTAGGTCTTCATCGTGCTCTCAATCGCGCAAAAACCGCGCGGGCGACCCAGCGCGGCCGGCGAATGATAGCCAGGTCGGCGTCTATACTGCGGCGCCAGCAATGCCGAGTCCCTTTCGGGCGACCGAATGGGAGCGGAGGAACCGCAGGAGCCGTTGCAGGTTCCAGGGGCGAATCGGACGAGCCGGTCCGTAGCGCGACTCTTTCAGCGCGAGCCCGACAGCTAACTCCGCAGGCAATCGAAAGAGAGGCTTGCAGGTGCGCGAAGGGATGTGCCGGTCCCGGTTGGCCGGCTCGGCGATCACGTTGGCGGCAGCGGCAGCCATTGCCTTGGCCGCCCCCGCGAGCAGCGGCGCGACCACCGGCGGTGCCCCCACCCCGTCCGGCACCCCGACCCAGAGCGGCAGCGCCTCGGGAGCGCCGGCAGCCGAACCGAGCGCCGGCAGCCTCGCGATCAGCGAAGCGACGACGACCCCGCGCAAAGCCTTCCACTTCGGCTACCGCTACCCGCGCCTGCGCTTCGCGATCGCCAGCGACCAGCCTGAAAACGACCTCCGCGTCGACGTCGTCAACGACGCCGGCGAAATCGTCCGCACCTTCTTCCGCAACGACGTGCCGCCGGAAACGCCGCGCAGCATCCGCTGGGACGGGACCAACGACGAAGGCAAGTCGGCCCGCAACGGCCGCTACACCTTCCGGATCAGCGCCCAGGAAGCCTCGGCGCCTCCAGCGCGCAAGGCCCGGGCCTCAGCCGCACTGGGGCTCGGCTTCACCTTCTACGGCTACGCCTTCCCGGTCCTCGGCAAGCACGAATTCGGCATGGGCGCCGGCCGCTTCGGCGCTCCCCGCTCGGGCCATATCCACCAGGGCCAGGACGTGATGGCCGCCTGTGGCACGCCGCTCGTCGCCGCCCGCGGCGGCCGCGTCCAGTACGCCGGCTTCCAGTCCGCCGCCGGCAACTACGTCGTCATCGACGGCCGCGGCACCCCCAACGACTTCATGTACGCCCACCTCGCCGAACCCTCCCCCCTGCACACCGGCGAAACGGTCCGCACCGGCCAGCCGATCGGGATCGTCGGCGAGACCGGCGACGCCACCGCCTGCCACCTCCACTTCGAGATGTGGGGCCCACCCGGCTGGTACGAGGGAGGGGCGCCGTTCGACCCGCTGCCGTATCTAGAGAAGTGGGACGTGTACAGCTGAGGCGTTCTTCCGAGGAGTGTCGGGATCGCGTGGCGCGTTTCGATCGGATAGCGATTGAAAGGCGCCACGCGAGTTCAAGGCACTCCCGCGTCCCGCCCGAAACGGTCCGGAGGTGTGCGGGTCAGGCCCGCAGCACCCTCAGCTCGCGCACTTCTCGCAAAGCCCCCGCAGCACGACATCGTGCGCCGTCACCTCGAACTCCATCCCCTCGGACGCCTTGGCGATCGCCCGCTCCAGCTCCGAGTCCTCGAACGGCACCATGCGGCCGCAGCGGGCGCAGATCGCGTGGTGGTGGTGATGGCCGGTGGGGTCGACGCGCTCATAGCCGGCAGTGCCGCGACAGACCTCGACCCGCTGCAGGAGGCCGAGCTGCTCGAGCTGCTCCAGCGCGCGGTAGACGCTGGCGCGGCCGGGACGCGGGCGGCGGCGGCTGAGCTCCTCATCGAGGTCCAGCGCCGTAACCGCGCACTCGTGTCCGGCGAGCGCCTCGACCACGGCGGTGCGGGCGCCGCCACGGCGCAGCCCCGCCTCCGCCAGCGTCGCGAAGGCGTGTTCCTTCCAGCCGCTCGTAGCCTCTGCCGCCACTGGGTCGATCCTAGACCGCGTACTCATGCCGCCACCCTTCTCACCGGCGGCCGCCAGCGCCCCAGCGCAGCAAGCGCGAACGATGCAGCCGCGACCCCGATCACCGCGGTGCCGGCAGGCAGGTTCGGGATCTCGTAGCTGAGCGCCAGACCGAGCCAGGTCGAGCCGACCGCGATCGCCGCCGAGAGCCCGAGCCCGAGCCAGGGCCTGGCGGTGAGCAGCCGCGCGGCTCCGGCCGGTGCTGCGAGCAGGCCGAGCAGGAGCAGCGCCCCGACCGCCTGCGTCGCCTCGGCGGCGACGACGGCGAGGATCGCGAGGAAACCGAGGCCCAGCGCCCGCACCGGGAGTCCGATGCCGCGGGCGACCTCGGGGTCGAGCGAGCTGAAGAGCAGAGGCCGCGCGATCGCAACCAGCGCCAGGGCCGCTGCCAGCGCGATCGCCGCCGCCAACCACGCTTCCCCGCCGGAGAGGCCGAGGATCGAGCCGAAGAGGACGCGCACCGCGGTCGTGCCACCGCTGCCGCTGGAGCCGTTGACGAAGATCGAGAGGAAGAGGACGCCGAGGCCGAGGACCCAGGCGAAGACTGATCCGATCGTGACGTCATCGGGGCGCGCCCTCTCCCCCAGGCCGCCGAGGCCGAGGGCGACGGCGATCGTCGCGACGAAAAGACCGAGGCGGACGTCGATTCCGGCCGCGGCGGCCGCCAGAGCACCGGTGAAGGCGACGTGGCTGAGCGCGTCGCCGGCGAAGACCTGGCCGCGGAGGACGACGAAGTAACCGACGAGGCCGCAGGCAAGGGCGACGAAGGTGCCGGCGAGGTAAGCGTTGCGCATGAACTCGTGGGCGAGCATCAGCGCGCCTCCCGGCGGGTCGCCAGGCGGACGAGGACGTAGAGGCCGAAGGAGACGCTCGTCACCCAGAAGCCGACCGGGTAGGGCGAGAAGTAGGCGATCGAGAGGCCGAGCCAGGTGACCGCGAGCGCCAGGCCGACCGAGAGGGCGAGGCCCGGCCCGGGCCTCGCCGTGAGCCGCTGCGCGGTCGCCGCCGGCGTCACCAGCAGGGCGAAGACGAGCAGGGCACCGGTGATCTGGGCGGTCGCGGCGACCGCCAGGGCCAGCAGCAGGAGGAAGGAGAGCGAGAGCACGGCGGTGGGCACCCCGCTGGCGCGGGCGACCTCGGCGTCGACCGAGGCGAAGAGCAGCGGGCGGCCGACGAGGGCCAGCGCGGCGAGGGTGGCGAGGGCGATCCACAGCAGCGTCTCGACCTGGCTGGCGGTGATCCCGAGGAAGGTGCCGAAGAGGAGCGACTGCAGGCCGATCAACTGACCCCCGTAGACGCTGACGAAGAGGAAGCCGAGGCCGAGAGCGAATGCCTGCACGGTGCCGATCGCCGCCGACTCGGTGCTGATCCGGCCTCGCTCACCGCGGCTGACCAGCGACAGCGCGAGCGCGCCGAGTCCGCAGGCGCCGTAGTAGCCGAGCGCGACCGGGATCCCCGCCAGGGTCGCGCCGGCAGCGCCGGGAAAGGCGATGACCGAGAGCGTGTGACCGGCGAAGGCCTGGCGGCGCAGGACCATGAACCAGCCGATCGCCCCGGCCATCGCAGCGACGATCGTCCCCGCCTCCAGCGCCTGCACCATGAACGGGTAGGCGGTCAGCTGTTCGAGATCGCTGACCGGGTTCCAGGAGAGGCCGGCGAACTCAGTGCTCATGGCCGCCGCAGTCGTGGTGGTGGGCGGGCGGCTCCGGCGTGCCGACGACGACGAGGCGGCCGTCGGAAGCTTCGAGGACCTCGACCGGAACGCCGTAGAGCTGACTCAGAGTCGGGCCGGAGACGACCTCCCGCGGAGGCCCGGCGAGGCCGCGGCCGCCGGCGAAGTAGACGACGCGGTCGAGGTAGCCGAGGATCGGGTTGACGTCGTGGGCGACGAGCAGGACGGTGACGCCGCGGCTCTGGCAGATCCGCTGCACGAGGCCGGCGATCGCGCCCTGATTGCTGAGGTCGAGGCTGTCGAGCGGCTCGTCGAGAAGGAGGACGTCGGGCTCGCGGACCAGCGCCTGGGCGATCAGCAGCCGCTGCTGCTCGCCCCCGGAGAGCTCGCCGATCGGGCGCGAGGCGTAAGCGCCCGCGCCGACCAGCTCGATCATCTCCTCGACCCGTCGCGCCGCCTCGCGGCTGCCGGCGCTGAAGCGGGCGGGCAGCGGCAGGCCCCAGCGACTGCCGTCGAGGCCGAGCCGGACGAGATCGCGACTGCGGACCCGGGTGCTGGCGTCGAAGCTGCGGCGCTGCGGTAGGTAGCCGAGACGCCGCGCGGCCGCCGGCCCCGGCGCAGCGCCGAGCACCTCGGCGCTGCCGGCGCTGAGTGGCAGCAGCCCGAGCAGGACGTCGAGCAGGGTCGACTTGCCGGCGCCGTTGGGGCCGAGCACGGCGACGAACTCACCGCGCCCGATCTCGAGATCGAGCCCAGACCAAACCGGGCCGCCGTTGCGACTGGCGGCGGCGTCGCGGAGGCGAATCGCGGGCCCGGGACCCGCTCCGTTCTCAGCCACCGCTCCGCCCCAGCGCCGCTTCGATCCCAGCTAGCTCGCGCGCCATCCAGTCCTGAAAGCTGGCCCCTTCGGGGCTCAGGGTCTCGGTTACGGTCGCCACCGGGATGCCCGCGGCTTCGGCGTCCTCGTTGAGCCGCTTCACGTCGGGGGTCGTGTTCTGGCTGTTGTAGACCCAGAGGTCGATTTCCCGGTTGGCGATCTGTTCGTCCGCCGTCGCCTTCTCGGTCGGGGTCGGTTCGGCCCCCTCGGCGATGCCGTCCATGAACCCGCGCGGGGTGATGAGATCGAGGCCGAGCGCGGCGGCCAGCGGTTCGAAGATGCTCTCCGAGGCGCCAACCGGAGTCCCCGCGTACCTCGCCTTGATCCGCGCGATGAGCCGATGGTATTCGGCGAGGGCGCCGTCTTCGAAAGCTTTACGACGACGGTCGAAGTAGGCGCTGTGGCCGGGGTCGGCCCGCTTGTAGTCGGCGGTGACCTGGCCGATCACGCGCTGAACGGAGCTCGGCGAGTACCACTGGTGCGGGTTGTCGCCGGCTTCGAGTCCGACCAGATCGCCGACGGTGAGCACGGCGCGTTCGGAGCTGGGGTTGGCTTCGAGCAGCTTCGTCGCCCACTGGTCGTAGCCGATCCCGTTGACGATCGCGACCTGGGCGGTCGCCATAGTGCGCGCGTCCTCACTGGTCGGTTCGTAGTCGTGTGGGTCAGCGGCGGGGTTGGTGATGATGCTGGTGACGTTGACCTGATCGCCGCCGAGCTGGGCGGCGATGCTGCCCCAGAAGTCCTCGGCGGCGACGACGTTCAGCCTGCCGTCGGAGGCGCTCGCCCCACTTCCCCCGCAGCCGGAAAGCGGCAACGCGACCGCCAGCGAGCAGGCTAGGAGCGCGACGAGTGCGGGGGGCTTGCGGGTGAGCGAGGTCATGGTCTCCTGGTTCGTGCTGACGGTCGGTGCCGGGATCGCGGCAGCAGCCTACACGATACTGAGACTTGTTCTCGTTTACGTCAAGGACGAATGTTCGGAGACGCTCGCAAAACGGCAACCGGTTAATCACATTTGATCGGAAATTGGGGTTTCCCCGATTAACCACGCCTACCACAATTACTCAAAAGCTATTTGAGTAAGCATTCCAGAACACCCTCGGGGTACTCCCCACTGCCCCGCGGATCCCCCACCGAAGGAGCCACCGTGAGCACCAGCAAGCAGCCGGAATCGATCGACCAGCGCCTGGTCAAGGCCCTGGCCCACCCGCTCCGCATCCAGATCCTCGAAATCCTCACCGAAAGGGTGGCCAGCCCCAACTCGCTGTCCGAACAGCTCGGCACGGGCCTCACCCACGTCGCGTACCACACGCGCGCGCTCGACAAGTGCGGCTGCCTCGAGCTGGTCGACACGGCGAAGCGGCGCGGAGCGACGGAGCACTTCTACAAGGCGACCCCCGGGGCCTTCATCGGCGCTCGCGCCTGGCGCACGGTCCCGACCTCGGTCCGCGGAGCGGTCTCGGCGGCGACCCTGCAGACCTTCCTCGACAAGGCGATCGCGGCGCTGGAGGCGGGCACCCTGGACGGCCGCGCCGACACGATCTTCCGCTGGATGCCGCTCCGACTCGATCAGGCAGGCTGGGAGGAAATGGTCGCGATCCTCGAGGAGACGACCAACCGAATCCTCTCCGTCCATCTGCACAGCCAGGATCGGTTGGCGGCAAGCGGGGAGCGAGAAGCGATCTCAACCGTGATCGGGATGGCCGGGTTCGAGACCGCACCATCGGTCGCGGGCTGAAGACCAGGGTCAGGAGGGTTTGCGTGTGAGGGGTTGGGTGACCCCCTTCACTTGCCTGCCTGGCTGAATCGTTGGCGGCCGGTCCGAGATCGCGCTCTCGGCCAGCGGCACAAAACGTTCAGGGGGTCACCCAACCCCTCCCCCCGAAAGGCCGCTCCAGGCCACAAAGTCATCAGCTTTCGTGAGCCGCGCAGTCGCGAGGAACGCGATTCGACCCCGTGATTCACAAGCTGCCTGGGGTCCGAAATCGCGCGGTTCCTTTCGGAAGGCATGGCTCCATAAGGAACCGCGAGATGACTGGAGCGCTGCGATTTGCGGGTCGTGGTTCCTTTTGGACGCGATGGGTCCGAAAGGAACCACTCGATTCGAGGGGGGCCGCTAACACTCCGAACTTGGCCTGACCCGCACCCCTACCTGCCCTGTGGGGGTGTGGGTCAGGCCCCGCCCCTCCCCCGCCAACCCCTACTCCCACTCGATCGTTGCCGGGGGCTTCGAGGAGATGTCCAGAGCCACCCGGTTGACGTCACGGATCTCGTTGATTATGCGATTGGAGACGCGCTCCAGGAGGTCGTATGGGAGGCGGGCCCAGTCGGCGGTCATCGCGTCGTCGGAGGTGACGGCGCGGATCACGATCGGGTAGGCGTAGGTGCGGCCGTCGCCCTGGACGCCGACCGAGCGGACGACCGGGAGGACGCAGAACGACTGCCAGAGCTGTCGGTAGAGCTCGGCGGCGCGGATCTCCTCCTGGAGGATCGCGTCGGCGGCGCGGAGGATGTCGAGGCGCTCCTTGTTGACCTCGCCGCCGACGATCCGGATCGCCAGGCCAGGCCCGGGGAAGGGCTGGCGCCAGACCATCCGCTCGGGCAGGCCGAGCTCGGCGCCGACCGCGCGCACCTCGTCCTTGAACAGCATCCGCAGCGGCTCGACCAGCTCGAATTCGAGGTCGTCGGGGAGGCCGCCGACGTTGTGGTGGGACTTGATCGTCGCCGCGTGGTCGGAGCCGCCGGACTCGATCACGTCGGAGTAGAGCGTGCCCTGGACCAGGAAGCTGACGTCCTCGATCTTCTCCGCCTCCTCCTCGAAGACGCGGATGAACTCAGCGCCGATGATCTTGCGCTTGGTCTCAGGATCGTCCTGCCCGGCGAGCTTGGCGAGGAAGCGCTCCTCGGCGTCGACGTGGACGAGCGGGATGCCGAACTGCTGGAAGGCCTCGACCACCTGCTCGGCCTCGTTCATCCGCATCAGCCCGTGGTCGACGAAGACACAGGTCAGCTTCTCCCCCACCGCCCTGTGGACGAGCAGCGCCGCGACCGAGGAGTCGACGCCGCCGGAGAGGCCGCAGATCACGCGGCCGTCGCCGACCTGGGCCTGGATCTTCTCGACCTGCTCGGCGATCACCGACTGCGGCGACCACTCCTCGACGCAGCCGGCGACGTCGCGCAGGAAGCGAGTCAGGATCTCGGTCCCGTAGGGCGTGTGGACGACCTCGGGGTGGAACTGGATCCCGTAGAGGCCGCGGTCGGGCAGCTCGTAGGCGGCGACCGGAGAGTTCGGGCTCGAGGCCAGCGCAGCGAACCCCTGCGGCGCCTCGTAGACGGCGTCGCGGTGGCTCATCCAGCAGCTCTGCTCCTCAGGCAGCCCGCCCAGCAGTCGACCCCCGCCGTCGGTCAGGACCAGGTCGGTGCGCCCGAACTCCCCCGCCTCGGCCGGCTCGACCCTCCCCCCCAGCTCCTTCGCCATCGCCTGCATCCCGTAGCAAATGCCCAGCAAAGGAATATCGAGGTCGAGCAGCTCGGTCGGAAACGCGGGAGCGCCGTCTTCGTAGACCGAAGCAGGACCGCCGGAGAGGACGATCCCCTTGGGCTTCCGCTCCCTGATGCGCTCGACCGAAGCACTCGCCGGCAGCATCTCGGAAAACACCCCGCATTCCCGGATCCGCCTCGCGATCAGCTGCGAATACTGGCCACCAAAGTCCAGTACCAACACCTCCTCGTGGGCAACAGGGTGCATCGGCAGCTCATCGTGAGCGACCTCCCCGGGGGGTGGCGCCGTAGGGGGGCCCACCCCTGCGGACGCTTTAGCTACCGGACGGGGTGGGGGGTCCCCTGCGGCGACAGGACCCGCCGGGGAGGTCGCTCCCGAGCGGTCAGTCATCCGATACAGCTACCCCCGCGGACACGGCGGCACGGCCATTGGAGCCCATCCCGACGTGCTGCTCGTTCTGCAGCTTCTTGCCCTCGCTCATCAAGGCCGGAGCGACCATCACCTCGGCCCGCTGGAAGGAGCGGATGTCCTCGTAGCCGGTCGTCGCCATCGAGGTTTTCAGCGCCCCCATCAGGTTGAAGGTGCCGTCGTTCTCCTGGGCGGGGCCGAGCAGGATCTCCTCCATCGTCCCGTCCTGCTTGGTCGAGACGCGGGTGCCGCGGGGCAGCGAGGTGTGGAACGTCGCCATCCCCCAGTGGAAGCCGCGGCCGGGGGCCTCCTTGGAGCGCGCCAGGGGCGAGCCGACCATCACCGCGTCGGCGCCGCAGGCGATCGCCTTGGAGATGTCGCCGCCGGTGCGCATGCCGCCGTCGGCGATCACGTTGACGTACTCGCCGGTCTCCAGCATGTGCTGGGCACGGGCCGCCGCCACGTCGGCGATCGCGGTCGCCTGCGGGACGCCGATCCCGAGCACGCCGCGGGTCGTGCAGGCGGCGCCGGGGCCGACGCCGACGAGGACGCCGACGGCGCCGGTCCGCATCAGGTGCAGGCCGGTCGAGTAGGAGGCGCAGCCGCCGACCACGGTCGGAACCGGGACCTCGGCGATGAACTCCTTCAGGTTGAGCGGCTCGACCGTGGTCGAGACGTGTTCGGCGGAGATCACGGTGCCCTGGATGACGAGGATGTCGAGCCCGGCCTCGACCGCGATCTCGTAGTGGTCGCGGACTTTCTGCGGCGTCAACGATCCGCAGACGACGGCGCCGCGGGCCTTGATTTCCTCGATCCGCTTGCCGATCAGCTCCTCCTTGACCGGCTCGGTGTAGATCTCCTGCATGATCCGCGTCGCCAGGTGCTTTGGCGCCGCGGCGATCTTCTCGAGCTGCTCCTCGGCATCCTCGAAGCGGGTCCAGATGCCCTCGAGGTTCAGTACCCCGAGGCCACCGAGCTGGTTGACCAGCACCGCGGTGTCGGGGCTGACCACGCCGTCCATCGCCGAGGCGAGGAGCGGGTTCTCGAAGCGATAGGGACCAAGGGTCCAGCTGATGTCGATGTCGTCGGGGTCGCGGGTCCGGCGCGAAGGAACGATGGCGATGTCGTCGAATCCGTAGGCGCGCCGCCCTTTCTTGCCGCGGCCAATTTCGATTTCCAAGTTAGTCCTCCAAGGGCTGGCGTTGAAAAGCCAGCCTACACTTCTGCGGGGACCTCCAAATCGTGGACGGCGACCTCACCGAGCAGTCGCTCGACCTGATTGCGGTCGACGGTGCCGGCGCCGAAGTGCTGGGTCGACTCGGCGCCGCAGGCGACGCCATACGCGAGGCACTCCTCCGCCGGGCGCCCGTCGTAGCGGGCGGCGACGTAACCGGCGAGGAAGGCGTCCCCCGAACCGACCGTCGAGACCGGCTCCAGCGGCTCGGTGTGGACCTCGAGCAGGCGTCGCTCGGCGCCCTCGCCGACGGTGGCGACGCAGCCTTCGGGCCGGGTGATCGCCGCCTCCGCGGCACCGAGACGGTGCAGCTCGACCAGCCCCTGGGCGAGATCCGAGGCGTCGGCGAACTCCTGCCCGACCAGCTCCTCGGCCTCGCGCTCGTTCGGGGTCACCATCGAAGCCCCGGCCCGCACCCCGGCGAGCATCGCCTCGCCCTCGGCGTCGAGCACGACCGGGACGCCGCGCCGGCTGAGGTCGGCGATCAAGCGCGCGTAGAGGTCGTCGCCCGCCCCCGGCGGCAGCGAGCCGGCGAGGACGCAGATCTTGGCGCCGCTGGCGAGGTAGGAGATCCGCTCGAACAGCTTCTTGACCTCCTCGGCGCTGACCGCGGGGCCGCGCTCGTTGATCTCGGTCTGCTCGCCGGAGGTCGGGTCGATCACCGCCAGGTTGATCCGCGTCTCGGCGGCGATCCGGGTGAAGTCGGTGAGGATCGACTCCTCGCGCAGCTGTTCGAGCACCCGGGTCCCGGTCGGGCCGCCGACGAAGCCGGCGGCGATCACCGGCCGCCCCAGCAGGCCCAGCGCCCGCGCCACGTTGATGCCCTTGCCGCCGGCGACGGTGCGGCTCTCGACCGCGCGGTGGCGGCGACCGAGACGGAAGTTCGGGACCGCGACGGTGCGGTCGATCGCGGCGTTGAGGGTCACGGTGAGGATCACTTGACGTTCACCCGGTTCCTCTTCCTCTTCTGCGGTGGCGGGTCAGCAGCCGATACGTCAATACCCCTCCCATGAGTATCACGAACGCGCCCACCGCGATAGCGATCCAATGGTCTGAGACGAACTCGCGGGCGCGGTCGAAGCTGCTCGCCTTGGGCACTGCGCGGCCGGCGCGCAACGCCGTCGTCGCCGCCTGGCGGCCGTCGACGAAGACCGTCACCCGGCCGAGCTTGCGGCCGCGGGGGATCGGCCCCTCGACCTCGTCCGGGGCCCGCACCTCGACTTCGATCTTCTCGCCCTTGCGGACGCCGACGAGGAGCGTGCGCGCCGCCCGCAGCGGCAGCTCGCCGCCGCTGTAGCGAATCGAGGGCTGGGCCAGCGTCTGGCCGGCGTGGACCGGGATCCGCTTGCGGTACTGGCGGAAGCCGTATTCGAGCAGTTCGAGGTTGCCCTGGAAGCGCTCTTCGTCGCTGTCGGCGCCGATCACGTCGGAGATCAGATCGACCCCGTGCTTGCGGCCCGAGCCGACGAGGACGTAGAGGGCGCCGAAGGTGTGGCCGGTCTTCACCCCGGTCACCCAGGGCGCCATTTCCAGCAGCTCGTTGATCGTCTTGATCCGCCGCCGCGGGCGGACGCTGCGGAGAACGGCTTCGCGCGAGTCGGCGATCTTGGCGAAGGCCGGGACCGACAGCAGGTGCCGGGTCAGGGTGGCGAGGTCGCGGGCGGTCGAGTAGTTGCCCTTCTCGTCGAGACCGACCGGGTTGGCGTAGTGGGTGTCGTGGAGGCCGAGGGCAGCGGCGTAGCGGTTCATCAGGGCGACGAAGCGCGGCACCGAGCCGGCGACGTCGATCGCCAAGGTGTTGGCGGCGTCGTTGCCGCTGCGCAAGATCAGCCCGTAGAGGAGGTCGCGGATGCTGATCCGCTGGCCGACGCGCAGCCCCATCAGCGACTCGCCGTATTCGGGTTCGTAGGGCTGGGCGCGGACGATCTTGTCGAGCGGCACCTCTTTCAGCGTCACCCAGGCGGTCATCAGCTTCGTCGTGCTGGCGATCGGCAGCTTGCGGCGGCCGTCGTGGGCGAGGATCACTTCCCCGGTGCGGGCATCGGTCAGCGCCCAGGAGCGCGCTTCGATCGGCGGCCCCGGCGTCGGCGGCGGCTTCGGCTTGGCCGGCTTCGCCGCTTCGACGACCTGGGCCTGGCCGACGGCCGGGCCGTGAGCGCCACCCGCGTCGGGATCCTCAGCGGCGCCGGCGGCTGCCGCCAGCGCGCATCCGACCAGCAGCGCCGCAAGCAGGGCGGCGGCCGCGGACCGAGCCCGCCTCATTCCTGCAGCTTGAGGACTTCGCCGGCGATCAGGATCTGGGGATCGACTTCGGGGTTGAGCACGAGGATTTCGTGGACGGAGATCCCGGTCTTGTGGGCGATCGAGGTGAGGGTGTCGCCGGTCTGGACTTCGTAGGTCTTGGCCTTCGTCCGGTGCTTGACCTGGTGCTGCTTGGCCGGGTGATTGCTGCCGCTCTTCTTCGACTTCGAGGAGTCGTCCTTGAGACCGGAGGAGACGATCGAGACCACGGCGAAGATCACCGCGATCAGGGCAAGGGCGGCGAGGATGCGGGCGGTGACGCTGTTGCGCTTCTTCATCGAGCGAGACGGGATTCGGGAACGAAGCGGTGATCGTAGTCGCGAGAGGCGTCGTCAACTGGTCGAAATCGCCCAAACGGTAGCCCGCAGCCGCTCCGCCGCAGCCGCGGGATCGGGGTCGGCGGCAATCCCGCGCGAGGCGGCGACGAGCGCCGCCGCGGGACCGGGCGCGAAGGCAGCGCCGAGCAGCTCGGGCTTGCCGCCCTGAGCGCCGACGCCGGGGATGAGGAACACCGAGCGTGGCATCGATTCGCGCAGCCGGCCGATGTGCTCGGGCTCGGTGGCGCCGACCACGGCGCCCATCCCGCTCAGGCCGGACTCGCCGAGCAGGCGCCCCGAGAGGCCGTCGACGAGCGCCGCCAGACGCTCGTGCAGCGGCACGTCGGGGGCGGGCAGGTCCTCGACGTCGGCGGCGCCGGGGTTGCTGGTGCGAACGAGGGCGAAGACGCCGGCCCCCGCCTCGGCGGCGGCCGCGACCAGGGGCTCGAGCGCGTCGAGCCCAAGCAACGGATTGGCGGTGAAGGCATCGGCGCCGAGGCCGGCGACCGGGCCCCAGGGGGTCGGCGTCTCGCCGACCAGCGCCTGCGCGTAGGCGGCGGCGGTGACCGGGACGTCGCCGCGCTTGCCGTCGGCGAGGACGAGCAGGCCCGCCTCGCGGGCGGCGGCACACACCTCCGCCAGCGCCGCCCAGCCGGGAGCGCCGAGACGCTCGAAGCAGGCGAGCTGGGGCTTGACCGCGACGCAAGCGGGGCCGGCGCTTGCGATCAGGCCGCGGCAGTGCGCGGCAACCGCGGCGGCGGCACGCTCTGCCGCATCGGCGGCGACCGCCTGGCCCGCCCCCTCCCCGGCCAGCTTGGCCGGGTCGGGGTCGAGGCCAAGGCAGATCTGGCTGCGGCGCTCTTCGACGAGCGCCGCCAGCCGATCCGCGAAAGCCCGAATAGGTAGGGCCCTAGCCCTTGACTTTGGTCTTCAGCGCCGACCCGGCGGAGAAGCGCGGGACCTTGCCGCCCGGGATCGTGATCCGCTCGCCGGTGCGGGGGTTGACGCCCTGGCGCGGGCCGCGCTCAGCGACGTGGAATTTGCCGAAGCCGGTGAAGCTGACCTCGTCGCCGGAGGCAAGCGCCCCGGTGATTGCGTCGAGCACGGCGTCGACAGCATCGCTGGCGGCCTTTTTGCTGCCCAGCCGCTCGTCGCCTGCCAGTTGGTCCAGAAACTCAGCCTTGGTCACGTCGGGATTCCTCCTCGGGGGTTGAAGTCGGGGCGCAATCTAACAGTGCCCACGGCGTAACCGCGCCTAACTTAGTGAGAATTGTCACGATCCGCTGATCGCCATCTCTGCGATCAGCAGCGGCGGCGTGCTGACCGAGCCGCCGAAGGGCACCCAGCGCGGTTCCGACCCTGCCGCCCGCACAGCGCCGAGCAGGGAGACGAGATCGCCGGCGATCGTGAACTCGCGCTGCGGCTCGGCCAGAGCGCCGGCCCGGATTGCCCGCCCCGAAGCACCGACCGAGAAGACGCCGGTAACTGGGTTGACGCCCGAGTGCAGGCCGGCGACGTCGGTCACGTAGACCCCCTCCCCCGCCTCCGCCAACAACCCATCGAGGTTCAGATCGCCAGGAGCGACGACGAGGTTGGAAGCGGCGACCGACGGCAGCGAGCGGTAGCCGCTGCGCGCCGCCGAGCCGGTCGAGGCGGCGTTGCCCCGGTTGGCGGTGTAGGAGTCGTAGAGGAAGGCACGCAACCGACCGCCCTCGACCAGCGCCGTGCGTCGCCGCGGCACGCCCTCGCCGTCGAACGGCGCCGAGTTGGCGCCGGCGGGGTCGCGGCCGTCGTCGTGAAGGACGAACGCGGCGCTGGCCAGCTCTTCGCCGAGGCGCTCAGCGAACGGGGAGCGACCGCGCTGCACGGCGCCGGCACCGAGGCCGCCGCCGATCAGGCCGGCGAAGCTGGCGGCGACGGTCGGGTCGAGGACGACCGGGCAGGCCCGCGATTGCGGCTTGACGGCACCGATCATCGAGAGCGCCCGTTCGGCCCCCTCGGCGCCGATCGCCTCCGGGTCGAGGTCCCCGGGACCGCGTCCGAGGCCGAAGCCGAGGCCGGTCTCGCGAGCGCCGTCGCCCTCGGCAAGCGCCTGCAGGTAGGCGAAGCAGGTCGAGGTCTCGAACTCGCCGGCGACCCCCGCCGAGGAGGCGATCGCGACGCGGTCGGCGGAGTCGGCGTAGACCGCCTGCTCGACGCCAGCGATGCGCGAGTCGGCGGCAAGCGCGGTCCGCTCCACCGCAAGCGCCAGCTCGGCCACCTGCTCGGCGCTGGCGCTGGCCAGGCCGGGGTCGCTGAGGCCGCCGATCGCCTCGATCTCGGCCGGCGCCGGCGGCGCCGCGAACTCGTCCTCGTCGGCGACCTCCGCAGCGGCCGCGGCGCGGGCGGCGATCTCCCCCACTCCCGCCTCGTTGAGGTCGGTGCCGTAGGCGTAGCCGACCCGGCGCCCGTTCCAGGCGCGCACCCCGACCCCGGTCTGGGTCGCGGCGCTGAGGCTCTCGACCTCGCCGCCGTGGACGCGGACCTCGCGGCCGCTCTCGCGCGAGGCATAGGCCTCGGCCGCACCGGCTCCGGCGGCGAGCGCCGCCTCGACCGCGCGCTGGGCAACCGTGCTGAGCTCGGCGCTCACCGTTCCGTCCCGCCCACCGTCATCGCTCCGACGCGGACATGACCCTGGCCGGTGCCGACCGGGACGCGCTGGCCGCCCTTGCCGCAGATCCCCGTCTTCACCCAGAAGTCGTCGCCGACCGCGTCGATCGCCGCCAGCGCGTCGAGGCAGTTGCCGATCAGGGTCGCGCCGCGGCAGGGCCGGGTCACCTTGCCGCCCTCGATCAGGTAGCCCTCGGAGACGCCGAAGACGAAGTCGCCGGTTGCCGGATCGACCTGACCGCCGCCGAAGGAGACGGCGTAGAAGCCGCGCTGAACCTCGGCGATCATCTCCTCCGGGGTGGACTCGCCGGGGGCGATGTAGGTGTTGGTCATGCGCGGGATCGGCAGGTGGCGGAAGCTCTCGCGACGGCCGTTGCCGGTCGAGGCGACGCCGTCGCGCTCGGCCGTCAGGTGGTCGTAGAGGTAGGCGACCAGGCGCCCGCCCTCGATCACCTGCGTCTTCTGCGTCGGGACGCCCTCGTCGTCGATCGCGTCGCTGCCCCACTCGCTCGGCAGGCGCCCGTCGTCGTAGGCGTTGAGCAGCGGCTGCGCGACCTGCTCGCCGAGCTTGCCGACGTAGACGCTGGCGCCCTTCTGGACGTGGTCGGCCTCGAGCCCGTGGCCGGTCATCTCGTGGAAGAGGACGCCGCCGAAGCCGCCGCCGACGACGACCGGCATCGACCCCGAGGGCGCTGGGCCGGCGTCGAGCAGAGTCAGCGCCTTGCCCGCGGCCTGCTCGGCGATCAGGCCGGGATCGTCTTCGAGCAGCTCGAAGCCGCGGTGGGCCCCCAGCGTCTCGGCCCCAGTCTCGACCGTGCCGTCGCGGCGGGCGACGACCTGCGCCGCGACCCGCGTCCGGGTGCGGTCGTCACTGGCGAGCAGCCCGTCGGAGTTGGCGACGGTGACCTGGCGCCGCGCCTCGGCATAGGAGCCGGTGAACTGGGCGACCTCGGCGCCGCGCCCGCGGCCGCGCTGGTCTAGCTCGCGCAGCAGCTCGGCCTTGCGCGCCGGCGGCACGTCTTCGGGGCGAACCTCGATCGGCAGCGGCTCGCTTGCCAGCGCCCGCAGCGCCCGCGGCTCGCGGCGCTCGCCGCGCAGCGCCGAGGCGGCTTCATCGGCGGCGCGCTCGAGGTCGGCGGGATCGAGGCCGTCGACGTGGGCGAAGTAGGTCGTGCCGCCCTCGACGACGCGGACCCCGGCGCCCTCCTCGGCGCCGGACTGGACCGCCTCGATCCGCGACTCGTCGATCGACATCGAGGCGCCGTGGCGGCGTTCGGCGAAGACCTCGGCGAAGCGGCCGCCGTTGGCGAGGGCGCGAGCGAGGACCCGCTCGGCGACCGCCGGATCGAGCAGCTCGCTCATGGCTTGGCCCGCTTCCCAGCGGGACGGCGGCCGGCAAGCTCGATCAGGCGGCCGGCGGTGGTGAACAGCTCGGCGCCGGCGCCGCTGTCGTGGGCGTGGTCGGCACTGCGCCCGCCTGCGTAGTAGAGCCGGGCGAAGGGCTTGCGGGCGATGCGACGGCGGCGCATGTAGGCGGCGGCCTCGTCAGCATATCCCGAGACGCGGTCGAGCAGCACCCGGTGCGGCTTAGGCGGCATCGCGGTCCTGTCCGAGCGCGAGGTCGCGCAGGGTCGATCGCATGTCGAAGAAGAGGAGCGAGGCGAGGGCGAAGCGATCAGCGACCACGACGGCGGCGAGGCCGTGGGCGCGAAGGGCGAAGACCTCGCCCTGCTCGCTGGCGACGTGGACCTGCTCAACCGGGCCGGAACCAGCTGCGTCCGCGATCTCCAGCAGCTTCGCGGCGTCCTCGCGCCAGCGCCCAGCCTCGCCGGTTGCGGCGAGAACCGAGCCGTCGCCGGCGAAAATCGCGCCGCCGCGCAGGTCTGGCGACATCTCGGCCAGGAAGGCGAGCGCCGCCTCGGCGTCCCCCGAATCGAGGGCGGTGGCGGCGGCGTCGGACACATCCAGGAAAATACAGGCCGATGACCCTCGCCCGAGCATCCTGGATCACCGTCGTCGTCGTCTGCGCCGTCGCCGCGATCCTCTTCGCCGTCAGCGGCTACACCGGCTACACGTTCACCCTGATCGCGGTCGGCCTCGCCGCCGCCGTCAACCTGCTGCCGCCGGCCTAGTCTCAGCCGGCGCGATAGGGACTGCTGTCCTCGTCGGCGGGCTCCCGGAACGAGGTCTCGGGCTCGACGTGGATCAGCACCTCCGACTGCGGGATCTCGGCCTCGATCGCGTCGCGCATCAGGTGGGCGAGCTCGTGGGCGCGCTCGAGGCTGGTGCCGGAGCGGTACTGGACGTGGAGGTCGATGTGGCGGCGGCTGCCGGCCCGACGGGCGCGGAGCTTGTGGTAGCCGGCGACCTCCTCGGTCCGCGTGTGGGCGATCGCCTCCTCGATCCGGTCCATCTCCTCGGCGGGAAGCGTTTCGTCGACGAGCACACCTGACGAGCGCCGCAGGATCCGGAACCCGGCCCAGACGATGACGACGGCGACGACGAGGGCGGTTATCGGGTCGAAGACGTTGTTGCCGGTGATTTCGACGAGGAGCAGCCCAAAGAGGACGCCGGCCGAGGTCATCGCGTCGGTGCGCAGGTGAGCGGCGTCGCCTTCCAGGGCCTGTGATTCCGTCGCCCGTGCCTGGCGCGAGAGGACGGCCGAAACAGCGAGGTTGGCGAGTACCGAGAAGGCCATCACCGCGATGCCAAGGCCAAGGCGCTGGACGGTCGAGCCCTTGACCAGCTGGTGGGTCGCCTCGTAGACGATCACGCCGGCGCCGACCAGGATCAGCATCCCCTCGATCGCCGCCGCCAGGTTTTCCACCTTCTCGTGGCCGTACGGATGCTCGGCGTCCGCTGGCTCGTCGGCAGCCCGGACCGAGAAGAAGGCGATCACCGAGGCGACGAGGTCGATCGTCGAATGGACCGCCTCGGTGATGATCGCGATCGAGCCGGTGATCGCGCCGACGACCAGCTTGAGCACGATCAGGAACGCGTTGGAGCCGATCGAGAGCGCCGCGGCGCCCTGTTTGGAGCGGATCACGAGGTAAGCCCGAGGTGGGCGGCCAGCATCCGGGCCGCGCGGCCGCGATGGCTGATCGCGTTCTTCTCCGCCGGGCTGATCTCCGCCATCGTCCGTTCGTCGCCGGGCGGCAGGTCGTCGGGAACGAAGATCGGGTCGTAGCCGAAGCCGCCGCTGCCTTGGCGCTGGCGCAACAGACGGCCCTCGCAGCGGGCTTCGAAGAGGTGCTCGGAGCCGTCGGGGTCGACCAGCGCCAGCACACAGACGTAGGCGGCGCGGCGCTCGCCGCCGGCGGCGTCCACCTCGCGGATCAGCTTGTCGAGGTTGACCTCGTCGCCGACGCCGACGCCGGCGTATCGCGCCGAGTAGATGCCGGGCGCGCCGCCGAGGTCGGCGGCCTCGATCCCCGAGTCGTCGGCCAGCACCGGCTCGCCGGGCAGCGCGGCGTGGGCGGCGCGCGCCTTGATCAGCGCGTTGGCCTCGAAGCTGTCGCCGTCCTCAGGCGGCATCTCGAAGTCGTCCGGGAGCGGGCGCAGCTCCAGCCCCGGCAGCAGTTCGGCCATCTCGGCGACCTTGTGGCGGTTGCCGGTGGCGAGGATCACACTACCCGCTCCTGCACCTCCCGCAGGCGGGAGATGCCCCCCTCGGCTAGGGCCAGCAGCTCATCGAGCGAGGCGCGCGAGAGCGGCGTGCGCTCCGCCGTCGCCTGCACCTCGACCAGGCCGCCGTCTCCGGTCATCACCACGTTGGCGTCGACCTCGGCCTGCGAGTCCTCGGAGTAGTCGAGATCGCAGAGCGCCCGGCCGCCGACCATGCCGACGCTGACCGCGGCGATCGTCCCGGTCAGCGGCATCGTCTCGATCAGCTTGCGGTCGAGCAGTTTCTGGAAGGCCTGACGGAGGGCGACGAAACCGCCGGTGATCGAGGCGCAGCGGGTGCCGCCGTCGGCTTCGAGCACGTCGCAGTCGACGTAGACGCTGCGTTCGCCGAGCGCCTTGAAGTCGACGACGACCCGCAGCGAGCGGCCGATCAGGCGCTGGATCTCGACCCCGCGCCCGTCCTGCTTGCCCTTGCTGACGTCGCGCTGCTTGCGCTCCCCGGTCGAGGCAGGCAGCATCGCGTACTCGGCGGTGACCCAGCCTTTGCCGCGGCCCATCATCCAGCGCGGCACCGTCTCGTTGACCGAGGCCGTGCAGATCACCCGCGTCCTGCCGACCGAGATCAAGCAGGACCCGTCGGCGCTGCCGACGAAGCCGGGGTCGATCGTCACCGGCCGGATGTCCGCGGGGGCCCTGTCGTAGCTGCGCGAAGCTGGCATCGGGCGAGTCTTTCACGCCGTGGCCGAGATCGCCGCCCGGGGCAAGTCCCCGCAGCTTTACACGCCGCTTCCTCATTACCCAGATAATCCTCAGCCAATGGGGCTGGCGGATGAGATCAGGCTTTCACGGCAGGCAGACGAGGACCTGTCCACGATCAACGGCACGATCGAGCCAGATCTGTTCGGAGAGCTCGATCTGATCCCCGCCATGTCCGAGGACGAGTGCCCGCCGCTCCCGTGGCAGACGGACGAGCCGCCGCGCCGCAGGGCGAATCTCGCCGCCTACGTCGCGGTCTTCTTCGTCGAAGAGACGGAGGCCGGCAACGTGGCGGTGATCGAGTTCGTCCGCGACACGCCGACGATCGAAGCTTGGTGGGCCGAGCTGGAGGCATTTGCCGCGCGAGAAGAGGCGCGCGTGGAATGCGAAGAACTGGCAGAAAAGGGCCGCGGAGAATGAACACGACGCCGCCCGAGCCTAAGCCGGCGAGGCGAGCGGGAGCGAAGGAGAAGCTGAAGACGAAGGCGGCCTCGCTCGGCCGACGCGACGCCCAGGTCGGTTTCGCGGCGCCACTCGTGGCCAGCCTTCTCGTCGGGGCGGCTGCCTACGTGTTCGCGCCCCGGATCGACGCCGCCACGGCCTCCAAGTACTCCTCGCTGTTCTCGACCTCCGGGCAGATCATCGTCACCCTGCTTGTCGCGCTGGCGATCGAGCTGCGCTCCCTGCGCGAGCTGAACGCACAGCGCCTGGTCATCGGGACCCTCTTCTACGTCGCCCTCGGTGTCGGAGCCGCGGTCCTTGCCCTCAACCCTACCCTGCACCCTGGCCTCTACCGATGGCTCTTCGCAGTGACCCTCGCAAGCGGATGCGGTGCGCTGCTGAGCGTCGTCCTGATCGCCTATCGGGGCCTCGAAGACGAGGTCACGACTCGGCGGAGAAAGGCAACTCGCCCGTAGATGCCTCGGGGGTCGCGCTCGAGCCCTCGCCCCCCTCGGCTCCACTCGTAAGCGCCTCGACGCCCTCCAGCGAGCCGACGTAGCGCTCAAAGGAAATCTCGCCACGACGCGCCATCGACCTGCCCATCTTCAGAAAGACGTTTCGCGTCTGACGATGCGACTTCTCTATTGCCCGCTCAATCTCGCCCCGAGCCAAGCTCTTGGCAAAATACTGCTGGAACATCCGGCCGTAGACGCTGGCGGTCAGCTCGGAAAGTTCACGCACTTCGCCGGGAGCGGGCTCCTCGTGCGCGGTCTCGCGGATCGTCGCCAGCGCGTCTTCGCTGAGCGTCCCCGCCTCCCTGTTGACGTCGGCCACGATCGTGCTCCCCTCGGTAAAGACGTCCTGTAGCTGCGCGAGATCCTCGGCTACGGGCTCTGCAATGGCCTCCGTCTCCGCTGCGGCGGCCTGGGTCTCCTGGGAGGGCAGCTCGATGCCGCGTTCGGCGGCCGCATCGGCCAGCGAGCGCGTCCGCCCCTCGACCAGATCCACCTTTGCCTGCTGGTGCAGCTCCAGCGACTCAGGCGCCGTCGCAAGAACGAGATCCTGTAGCTCGGTCTGGCCAACCGGCATCAGGGCACCTATCGGCCGCCCCTCTCGGGTCACGATGACCGGCTCGCCGGTCTCCTCGAATTTCTGGATGACCTTCGAGGTCTCACGGGACAATTGCCTGATTCCAACGACAGCCATGGTGGCCTCCGTTGTTAGACGACTGATGTGCCGACAATTGTACCGACATTTGCCCCGCGGCGCCAAATCCCCTCACGCAGGGGCGCGCCGGGCCGACTACCCCCGCCCGGCGCGCCTCGCCCTCATTTGAAGCTGACCTTGTCGACCGCCTCCTTGATCTTGTTGACGATCACGTCGGCCAGCTCCGTGCCCTGTTTGCCGTTGAACCCCTTCATCGCCGCCACCATGCCGACCATCAGCAGCGAGACGAGCAGGATCAGGCCGACGTACTCGACCGTGCCCTGACCCGACTCGCCACCGGCCAGGCGGCGGATCCCCCGCACCCGGCGGCCGGCGGCGTCATAGGCGCGGCTCAGCAGCGCGTGCCCGTAGCCCATCAACGCGTACAGCACCTTTCCCTCCTTTCGTCGTTGGCCGCCCATGCTGGGAGGCGGCAGCGCACCGAACAAGACGCGAGCGGAGAGGCTTACGCGCGGCTTCGCAAATCCTTTGCGCCGACGGCGACCGCGGCGAAGGTCAGCACGGGAGGTAGCAGCGCCGCGAGCGCCCGCGCGTGGACGATCAACAGGGCCGCGGCGACGGCGCCGATGAAGAGGGCGAGCACCATGCCGAGCCTCTGCAGACGGTTGCGAGGGCTGCCGGAGTCGGTAGCGAGCTCGACGAAGAAGCCGGTCAGGGTGCCGGTGACGTAGGTGGTGGTGACACCGGCGAGGCCGAGCCGATGGACCAACGCCCCCTGTCCTCCCATCGCCAGCGCGAAGACGCCGAGCAGAGCGGCCGCGACCGCCAGCGACGGGCGCCCGTCGCTCGCCACCCAGCCGGCGAGGACGACGCACTCGATCAGGCCGATCGCGAAAAGGGCTCGCGTCAGCCAGCCAGGCCAGATCCCGTCGGGCTCGTCGCGGACCGCCCGCGCCGCGAAATAGACGCCGACGACGTAGCCGGCCAGGGCCGCGCCGGAGCGCACGAGCTGCTCGCCGAACCCGTTGCCGGCGGCCGCTCCCAAGAGGACGACGTTGCCGGTCATGTTGGCCGAGAACGCCCCGCCGAGCCCGAGGAAGCTGATCGCATCGACCGCGCCGGCGGAGAGGGCGAGCAGGATCACCAGCGTGTCGCGGATGTCGGCCCTCTGGTCCAAGGCAGGCCCGGAATACAGAGCCGATCGGTCGGCACCCCGGGCTCGACCGATCGAGCCCCCAAACTGGCCAGCCAGCCAGTACGATGCGGCGAGACCCCGAGCGGAGGAGAGGATCGGTATGCCGGTGAGCGAAGAGAACCTCGACGAAGTGCTGTTGATCGACCGCCAGCGCTGGCCCGACGGTCCCCCTCACGAGCTGTTCAAGCAGATGCGCGGCGAGTGCCCCGTGCACTGGACCTCGCACGTTCCGGAGTTCCCGGAATCGGCCGGGTTCTGGTCAATCACGACCGCCGACGACGTTCACACGGTGAGCCGCGACTGGCAGACCTACTCCTCCGAAAAGGGCGGCATCGTCGCCGTTACCGCGACCTTCCCGCTGGAGCTGATGCGGGCGATGTTCATCGGCATGGACCCGCCCAAGCACGACCGGATCAAGGCGCTCTTCCAGGCCGGCTTCACGCCGAAGCGGATCGCCGACCACGAGCAGGCGATCCGGGCAATCGTCAACGAAGTGCTCGACCGGCTCGAGGGCCGCGAGACCTGCGACCTGGTCAACGACGTGGGCCAGCCCGCCGTAGCCCGCGTGATCGGCAGCTTCATGGGAATCCCGCCCGAGGACGACGCGATGTGGGCGGAGATGATGAACGCGACGCTCGGCGCCAGCGACCCCGACCTCAACCCCGACGGGGTCGAGGGCGCGGTCGAAAAGACCGTGCCGGAAATCTTCGAGCGCTGCCAGGCGCTGATTTCGGCGCGGCGCGAGAACCCGACCGACGACCTCACCAGCGTCCTCGTCCACGCCGAAGTCGAAGGCGAGAAGCTCGAGGAGCACGAGATCGTGATGGGCTTCTTCCTGCTGATGGCCGCCGGCAACGACAGCACCAAGGCGACCTACGCAAGCGGCATGCGGGCGCTGATCGAAAACCCCGACCAGCGCCGGCTGCTGCTCGACGACCCGTCGCTGATCCCGAGCGCGGTCGAGGAGTCGCTGCGGATGTTCCCCGCCTTCGCCCACTTCCGCCGCACCGCGACCTGCGACGCAGAGCTGAACGGGACGCAGATCAAAGAGGGCGACAAGGTCGTCCTCTGGTACGTCTCCTCCAACCGCGACGAGACCCGCTATGACGACCCCGACCGCTTCGACGTCACCCGCAACCCCGAGCACCAGGCATTCGGCGCCGGGGGCCGCCACTTCTGCCTCGGTACGGCGCTGGCCCGGCTCGAGCTCAACATCCTGCTCGAGGAGACGCTCGCCCGCTACCCGCAGATGGAGCTCGCCGGCCGTCCCGTCTTCGTCGAATCCGCGTTCCTCAACCAGCTCAAGACCCTGCCGGTCCGCCTCGCCTGAGCGGATACCCTGACGCGGGTGCGCGTCCTCGTCGTCACCAACTTCGAGCCCGACGAGTCGGCGCCGCAGCGCGGGCGCTGGGTGCGAGACCAGGTCGACGAGGTGCGCAAGCGCGGCATCGAAGTCGACGTCTTCAGCTTCCCTCCAGGCCGCAACGAGTACCTGCCGGCGACGCGGCGACTGCGCGGCCTGCTGCGACGGGAGCGCTACGACGTCGTTCACGCCCACTACGGGCTGCCGGGCTGGGTCGCGAAGCTGGCGGGGGCAGCGCCGCTGCTCGTCACCTTCCACGGCACCGACGTCCGCCACCGGGTGGTCGGCCCGCTCTCCCGGCGGCTGGCCTGGCGGGTCGACCTCGTAGCTGCCGTCTCGCGGGCGCTGTTCGAGGCCGAGGACGGGCGGCCGGGACTGCCCGCGGTTCCCGGCTCGGCGGTGCTCCCCTGCGGCCCCGACGTCTCCCGCTTCGGTCCGGTCCCCCGGGGCGAGGCGCGGCGCGCGCTCGGGCTCGACCCCGACGCCGACTTCCTCTTCTTCCCCGCCAACCCGGCCCGGCCCGAGAAGCGCCACGACCGCGCCGCCGAGCTGGCCGAGCTGTGCGGAGCCGAACTGCGCAGCGGTGGCTCGATCGAGCCCGAGCAGATGCCGCTCTGGCTCAACGCCGCCAGCGCCGTCCTCGTCACCTCCGATTACGAGGGCTTCGGGATGGCGGCGGTCGAGGCTCTGGCCTGCGGGGTGCCGGTGCTCTCGACCCCGGTCGGGATTGCCCGCTACGCGCTGGCCGGCGTCGACGGCTGCCTCTGCGCGGCCTACGAGCCGCGCGCCTGGGCGGCGCTCGCCCAGCGTCACCTCGAAACCGCCGACCCCCGCGTCGACGGCGCCGCGCACGCTGCGTCGCTTTCGGCCGCACGGATGGCGGAACGGGCGATCGTGGCCTACCGCGACATCGCCCCCGACGCGTAATAGATTGATGCAATGAGCGCGGAACGAGCAAGCGTGCATATCTGGTTCTTCGCGCCGCGAGTGAAGCGCGAGAGATTGTGATGAGCGCGGAACCCGGCCGCAAGGGCAGCTTCAACGAACAGGTCGAAGCGGCCGAACGGAGACTGGAGCAGGCGGCGCGACTGGCGAGCGAAGCCGAACATCGCGCCGAGGCCGAGATCCGGGCGCTCGAGGCCGACCTCGAGAAAGTCCGTGCCGAGGCCGACCGCGACCTCGAGCAACTGCGCCTCGCCCACGAGGAAGAGCTGCAGGAGGAGCGCGAGGCGCGCGAGCGGGCGATAACGACCGCCGAGGAGCGCCTCGGCGAGATCGAGGGCCAGGCCGACACCGCCGAGCAGATCCTCGCCGAGGCCGAGGAGCGCGCCAAGGCTGCCGAGCAGTCCGTCGCCGACGAGCAGGCGCGGGCGCGAGAAGGGGCTGCCGCCTGGCTGCGCTCTCAGCTCGAAGCGATTCGGCAGGAGGCGGAGGGGCGATAGCCCCCGCCCGGGAGTACGACGTCGCCGTCGTCGGCGGCGGCGCGGCCGGCCTCTGGACCGCACTGCGCGCTGCCGAGCAGGGCGGCCGCGTCTGCATCGTCTCGCGCACGCCACTCTCGCTCAGTGCCAGTTTCTGGGCCCAGGGCGGGCTCGCCGCCGCGCTCGAACCAGGCGACACCCCGGCCAGCCACGCGGCGGACACGATCGCCGCCGGCCGCGGCCTCTGCCGACCCTCCGCGGTTCGGGTCCTGGTCGAGGAGGCGCCGGCCGCGGTCCGCGACCTACAGGCGCGCGGCGTCGTCTTCGACCTCGACCACGAGGGCCGGCTCGCGCTCGGGCTCGAGGGTGGCCACACGGCGCGGCGCATCGTCCACTCCGGCGGCAGCCAGACCGGCCGCGAGCTGACCTCGAAGCTGTCGGCGATGGCCGCCGCCGAGGAGCGGATCGAGGTGCTGGAGCAGACCTCGGCGCTGGCCTTATGGAGCGACGGCGAGCGCTGTCACGGGGTGCTCACAGACCGCGGCCAGCTGGCGGCGACGGCGACCGTGGTCGCCACCGGCGGCTCGGCGGCCCTGTGGCGGCGGACGACGACCCCTCGCGGCGCGATCGGCGCCGGCCTCGTCCTCGCTGCCGCGGCAGGCGCCGACCTCGCCGACCTCGAGTTCTGCCAGTTCCACCCCACCGCTCTCTACCTCCCAGACACCGAGTTCGACGGGCTGCTGATCACCGAGGCGGTGCGGGGCGAGGGGGCGACGCTGCTCGACGCCGGCGGCGAGCGCTTCACCGACGAGCTCGCCCCCCGCGACGCGGTCAGCGCCGCGATCCTCGTCCAAATGCGCGCCGACCAGCGCCAGAGCGTCTCCCTCGACCTGCGTGGGCTCGACCCGGCCCGCTTCCCCAACGTCTTCGACTCGCTCGCCCGTGCCGGCCTCGACCCACACCGCCAGCCGGTCCCGGTCGCCCCCGCCGCGCACTACACGATGGGCGGGATCGCGGTCGACCTCGACGGCCGCTCCTCCGTCCCCGGCCTCTACGCCGTCGGCGAGTGCTCGTGCACCGGCCTGCACGGCGCCAACCGGCTCGCCTCCAACTCGCTCAGCGAGTGCTTCGTCTTCGGCGGCCGCGCCGCCGTCGCCGCGCTCGGCGAGAAGGCGGCGCCGTCGCCTCCAGCGCCGCCCGAGTGGCGCTTCACGCCGCCGACCGACGCGACCCGCGACGCGGTCTGGCGCTATGCGGGACCGATGCGCAACCCCGACGACCTCGCCCGCCTGATCTCCGACCCCTACCCGCTGGCGCCGGCGACCGCGACTGTGGCGCTGGCCCGGGCTGAGTCGCGCGGCCCCCACCTGCGGGCCGACTGCCCGCAGACCGACCCGGCCCTCGACGGCGTCCACATCGTCCTCGCCGCCGACAACGGCACGCGCCGCGAGGAGTGGACGTAGGCCGATGCTGCTCGGGGTCGACGTCGGCGGCACCTTCACCGACGCGGTCCTGCTCGACGGGGGCCACGTCCACAGCGCCAAGGTCCCGACCACGCCCGGGTCGGAGTCCGAGGGGGTGATGCAGGCGGTCGCTGCGGTGCTCGAGCGAGCGAGCGCCGAGGCCGGCGCGGTCGAGGTCTTCGCCCACGGGATGACCGTCGGCACCAACGCGCTGCTGACCGAACGCGGCGCCCGCACCGCGCTGGTCGCGACCCGCGGCTTCGCCGACGTGCTCGAGATCGGCCGCCAGGACCGGCCGGAGTTGTACCGGCTCTGCGCGGCGAAGCCGGCGCCGCTGGTTCCCGCCGAGCTGCGCTTCGAGGCCGACGAGCGAACCGGGCCGGAGGGCGTGATCCGGCCGCTCGGGGCGGAGGAGCCCGAGCGGTTGGCGGCGGCGATCGCGGAGTCCGGTGCCGAGTCGGTCGCCATCTGCCTGCTCTTCTCCTATCTCGACCCGGGTCACGAGCGGGCGCTCGCCGCCCACCTGCGCGAGCGCCTCCCGGACGTCCACGTCTCCGTCTCGCACGAGGTGCTGCCGCGCTTCCGCGAGTTCGAGCGCAGCTCGACGACGGTGATCGACGCCTACCTCAGCCCACTTCTCGGCCGCTATCTCGGCGACCTCGCCGTCGCAGCGACCGCCGCCGGCCTCCCCGAGCCGTTGGTGATGCAGTCCTCGGGAGGGGTCGCCCCGGTCGCCGAGGCGGCGCGCGAGGGCGCCCGCAGCGTCCTCTCCGGCCCCGCCGGCGGCGCCGTCGGGGCCCGCCTCCTGGCCCGAGCCAGCGGCGACGGCAACGCGCTCGGCTTCGACATGGGCGGCACCTCCTGCGACGTCTGCGTCGTCGAGGAAGGGGTCGTGCGCCGCAGCGACGGGCGCGCGGTCGAGGGCCGGGCGATCCAGCTGCCGATGGTCGACGTCCACACGGTCGGTGCCGGCGGCGGCTCGATCGGCTGGCGCGACGCCGGCGGCGCGCTGCGGGTCGGGCCGCGCTCGGCCGGAGCGGCTCCGGGACCCGCCTGCTACGGCCGCGGCGGCGAGGAGCCGACCGTGACCGACGCCAACCTCCTCCTCGGCAACCTCGCCGCCGACTCCGAGCTTGCCGGCGGCGTCTCGCTCGACGCCGAGGCCGGCGCGGCTGCGGTCGAGCGGCTCGCTGCCTCGCTCGGCCTCGACCGCCTGCAGACGGCGTCGGGGATCGTCCGCGTCGCCAACCAGGAGATGGTCCGGGCGCTGCGGGTCGTGACCGTCGAGCGCGGCATCGACCCGCGCCGCTTCGCCCTGTTGCCCTTCGGCGGCGCCGGCCCGATGCACGCGGCGGCGATCGCCGCCGAGCTCGGCATCGAAACGATCCTCTGTCCCCGCGCCGGCGGCGTCCTCTCCGCCCTCGGCCTCTGCGCCTCCGACCGTCGCCGAGACACGGCCCGCACCGTGATGCTGGCCGGGTCCGAGCTCAGCGCCGAGCGAATCGGCCACGAGGTCGAGGAGCTGATCGCCGCCGCCGGCGCCGGCCTGGAGGAGGCAGAGGCACGCCTGACCTACGCGATGCGGTATGCAGGCCAGGCCTTCGAGCTCGAGGTTCCCGGACCGATCCGTCCCGACCCGGCCGACCTCGTCGCCCGCTTCGAGGCGCTGCACGAGGAGCGCTACGGCCACCGCGACCCCGACGGCGAGGTCGTCCTCGTCGACATTGAGCTGGGTATGGTCGTGGCGGGCCCCGACCCTCAACCGGCCGCGGCGCCTCCCGGGGCACTGCACGAGACCTCACGCTTGGTCCGCTTCGGCGAGGAGTGGGTCGAGACCCCGGTTCTGCGCGGCGAGCCGTCGGCCGGGACCGAGGCGAGCGGCCCCGTCGTCTTCGAGCTCCCCGAGGCCACCCTCGTCCTCCCCCCCGGCTGGAACGCCGAGGTCGACAGGCACGGCACCATCGTCGCGCGGTTCCTTGTGGACGGTGGGCGTCCGAAAGGAACCACGCGATGACGGATCTCGACCCGATCACGCTGCAGGTGCTGATCGGCAGCCTGCGCGCCGCCTGCGACGAGATGGGCGCGACGCTGATCCGCTCCGCCTACTCGGCCAACATCAAGGAGCGCCACGACTGCTCCACGGCGCTGTTCGACGCCGCCGGCGAGCTGGTGATGCAGGCCGAGCACATCCCGGTCCACCTCGGCTCGATGCCCGACGCGGTCGCCACCGTGCTCGGCGAGCGACACGAGCCAGGCGCCAGCTGGATCCTCAACGACCCCTACAGCGGCGGCACGCACCTGCCCGACGTGACGCTGATCTCGCCCGTCTTCGTCGCCGGCGAGCTGTTCGGGTTCGCCGCCAGCCGCGCCCATCACGCCGACGTCGGCGGCCCGACCCCGGGCGGCATGCCGGCCTTCTCACGCGTGCTCGAGGAAGAGGGCGTGGTGATCCCGCCGACCCGGGCCGAGCCGGCACTGCTCGAGCGGCTGGCCTCGCAGATGCGGGCGCCGCGCCAGCGACTCGCCGACCTGCGCGCGCAGGAGGCCGCCAACCGAGTCGGCGAGCGACGCCTCGTAGAGCTCGTCGAGCGCCAGGGCGCCGAGCTGCTGCGGAGCGGGATGGCTGCGATCCTCGACTATTCCGAGCGCCGCACCCGCGCCGCGCTGGCGGCGCTCCCCGACGGCGTCTATCGCGCCGAGGACGTGCTCGAAGACGACTCGCCGCACGGCACGCGCGACGCGCTGCTGCGGGTCGCGGCGACGATCGAGGGCGAGCGCCTGCGGCTCGACTTCGCCGGCAGCGAGGGCCAGGTCGACGGCAACCTCAACTGCCCGCTCTCGGTGACCAAATCGGCCGCGTTCTTCGCGGTTCGCGTGCTCACCGACCCCGAGGCGCCACCCTGCGCCGGCGCCCACCGCCCGATCGAGGTGATCGCGCCGCCGGGCTCCCTGCTGAACGCCGAGTTCCCCGCCGCGGTCGCCGCCGGCAACGTCGAGACCTCGAGCCGCGTCGCCGACCTGGTCATCGCCGCCCTGGCCGGCGCCAGGCCGGTCCCTGCACAGGGTCAGGGGACGATGAACAACCTGACCCTCGCCAACGACGACTTCACCTATTACGAGACGCTCGGCGGCGGCCAGGGCGCTTGCCCCGAGGGCGACGGGCCGAGCGCGATCCACGTCGCGATGTCGAACACGCTCAACACTCCGGTCGAGGCGCTCGAGAGCGAGTTCCCGGTTCGTGTGACGAATGTCTCACTTCGTCGCGGCAGCGGCGGCGAGGGCGCCCACAGCGGCGGCGAGGGCATGGTCAGGGAGCTCGAAGCGCTGGCGCCGATGCGCTTCACGCTGATCACCGAGCGCCGCCGCCACGCGCCGAAAGGCAGCAACGGAGCCGAAAACGGCGCCCCCGGCGTCAACCTCCTGAACGGTGAGGAGCTGCCGGGCAAGGCCGCCGGCGAGCTGCGGCCCGGCGACCGGCTGCGGATCGAGACGCCCGGCGGAGGAGGTCGAAACTGAGAATCAATTTATTTGGTAATTCCCGTGCCCTGCTCTAGAATGCGCGCTCCGAGCGGGGACGGGAACGCCTCTTGATGGCCGATTTACCCCTCCGCCCGTCGAAACACGACTCGTAGGTACTGACTCAACATGCCGATCGCTCTTAAGGAATGGGCCGTAACGGTCCGCGCGCTCTCCGAGGGAGAGCAGCTTCTGACCCTCCGCAAGGGGGGAATCCGCGAGGACAACAAGCACTTCGAGCTCGAGCACGAGCGCTTCTTCCTCTACCCCACCTTCGACCACCAGCGCAACGACCTGGTGCGCGAATCCCACCACCCGGAGCTGCGCCGTGCGCTCGAGGAGGGTGTCTGGCCCGACGAGGAGCCGCCGCCGAAGGCGCTGCTCCAGGACGGCGGCATCCCCCAGCCCGACCGTGTCCGGCTGCGCGCCTGGGCGGAGGTGACCGACCACGTCACGATCAGCGACCGTCGCACCCTCGACTGCCTCTCGCCCTATTACATCTGGACTCCCGACTACGCCGAGAAGCGGCTGAGCTGGAAGCGGCGTCATCCGCTCCACATCCTGCTGCTGCGGGTGCACCGCATCCCGCGCCCGGTCACCGTCCGCGTCCGCGACGAGTACCACGGCTGCCGCTCCTGGGTCGAGATCGACCGCGAACTGCCCTTCGAGGGCACGCCGGTGATGGCCGACGAAGAGTTCGACCGAGCTCGCGCGGAGATCTTGGGCGTCTGCGAGCAGGCTGAGCCTGCGCTCGTCTGACCGGCGCATACCGGCGTCCTCCTCGGTCACGTGCAGAGCACGCTCCCTCGATCGTCCTTGGTCTGCTTGGTCAGTCGACCGCAGGCTCTAGCCTGAGGCGATGTCCTGGATCGAAACTGAGTCGCTTTCGTTCACCGCGCGACATGACTCCGACGACGCGGCGTTCGCGGAGCGGACGCTGGACCGGATGGAGAACCTGCGGCTGCGGCTCGAAGACCGCTTCGAGCAGGTTCCCGACGAGGTCACCGTCGTCGTCCACACCAACCCGCTGTGGCTAACCGCGGCGCATCCGTTCCTGCCGGCGGCGCGCTGGTCGGCGGCGCCGGCCGGGCGCCGCTACCTGGCCGGCTGGGCGATGGCGACCGAGCTGCACGTCCTCAACGACCCCCACCTGGAAAAGCGAGCTGCCGGCGACGACTCGCTGGAGGCGCTGCGCGGCACCGCCGAGCGGCTATACGCCCAGTTGGTGATCGCCGCCAACAACTCCGCCCTGCCCCCGGCCTGGACGCCGCGCCGCTTCGCCCGCTACCTGCGCTGGGCCTGGCTGGTCGAAGGCGGAGCCCAGTATTTCGCCCGTCAGGTCGGCCTCTACCGGGCGGCGGTGATCCGCCGCCTGCGCGAGGGCTCCCGCCCCTCCTTCCCCCCCTCCCGCCGCGACGCCGTCATCCTCGGCGGCACCGTCTTCGAGCTGCTCGAGGAGGAACGCGGCCCCGAGGCCTGCGAGCGCCTCGTCGACGGCCTCCTCCCCGGCGGCCAGGCGGTCACCCTCGAAGACGCCTTCGACGCCCGCTTCCGGGACATCGAGGAGGCCTGGCGCGATTATCTGCGCGAAGTAATCCGCCCCGCCGGCGTCGCCTGAGCCGGCCGGCGACTCGAGACCCACGGGCTGGGGAATGCGTCCCTAGGCTTCCGGATCCCGTTCGGCGACGGGCGTGCCAGCGAGAAGCGCTCGCGCCTCGTCGGCCTCGCTCTCCCAGACCATCAGCCGCTGCCCGCCCCCGCCATAGCCGGCGTAGAAGACGCCATAGCCGACCTGGGGACCGCTGATCCCGGTCGGCTTCAGCAGGCTGCGAATGCCCTCCTGCTCGAGCAGCCCGCGCAGTATCCCGCCCTCGACCGAATCCCTGGCGAAGGCGACCTGGACCATCTGCTCGCCCTCGTGGTGATCGACCTCCGGCGCCGAGGCCATCGCCCGCCTCAGCTCGCCTGGTAGGCGATCCAGATCAGGATCACGGCGGCGACGAAGGCGATCCCGACCCAGAGCGCAAGCCGCGCCGGGGAGGTTTCCTGCGGGCCCTCGCGCGCGGCACGAACCTGGTCGGCGACCTCGCTCCGCTCTTCGTCTTCGTCCTCGATCAGAGTTTCGGCGAGGACCTCGCGCGCCCGCGGCGCCTGTTCCTTGTTGACCAGCACGTCGTGCGGACCGGCGGCCAGGAAGTCGGGGTTGTCGAACCCACCGCTGCGCTTTAGCACGCTGGGGATGTCCGCCCCCGAAAGGAGGCCCTGCAGCATCTCGGCCTCGGCCTGGGTGCGCCCGAAGCCGACTTTGACGAGCTTGCCGCCGCCCCCGCCCCCGCCGCCGCCACCGCCGTCGTGCCCGCCGGAACCGCCGCCCTCGTGCGAGCCGTGGGCGCCGCGGTGGTGGGATCCGCGCTTGTGGCTAGTCGAGGTCGAGCGAGACATTGGCGATCTTCAGGTCCTGGAGCAGGAATGCCTTGACGTCGGGGGCGGCCTCGTCGGCGAGCGAGACGATCACGTAGACCTGTTCGGGCCAGGCGACCGCCTGGTTGACGTCGGTCTGCGAGGGATAGGCGGCGCTCTTGGTGTGCGAGTGGTAGATCCCGAGCAGCTCGTCGCCGTCGTCTTCGATCGACCTCAGCGCGTTGAACTGGCCCTGCGGGTCCATCTCGTAACGCAGCGGGCTGGCTGCCGCGTTCTCGACCCGGACCACCGCGGTCGCCGCGCCGTCGCGACCGCCGATCATCCCGCAGCACTCGTTCGGCAGGTCCTCGCGAGCGTGCGCGACCATCTCGTCGATCAGTGCCTGGGAGATCCGCATGGGCCGCTGAGGACTACCACCAAACGGTGGAATCCAGGTTCTCGATCTCCTCGAGCGGTTTCGTGTAGACGCCGGATGAGAGGTACTTCCAACCGTCGTCGGGGATCAGGAAGACGACGTTGCCGCCGTCGAGCTCGCCGGCAATGCGGGCGGCAATGGCGGCGATCGCGCCGGCGGAGACACCGGCGAAGACGCCCTCCTCCTCCAATAGCCGCTTGGTCCAGACGATCGCGTCGCGGTTGGAGACCATGATCTTGCGGTCGAGGATCGAGAGGTCGATGATCGGCGGGATGAAGCCGTCGTCGAGCGAGCGCAGGCCCTGGACCAGCTCCCCCTGCATCGGCTCGGCGGCGACGATCAACGTCTCCGGGTTGGCCTCCTTGAGGCGGCGGCCGTTGCCCATCAGGGTGCCGCCGGTGCCGAGCCCGCCGACGAAGGCGGTGACCTCGTCGAGCTCGTCGAGGATCTCGACCGCGGTGCCGTTGTAGTGGGCGAGCGGGTTGGCCTCGTTGCCGTACTGGTAGGGCATGAAGTAGCCAGGCTGCTCGGCCATCTCAAGCGCCACCTCGACGGCGCCGTTGGAGCCCTTGGCGCCCTCCGAGTAGACGATCTCCGCCCCGTACATCTTCAGCAGCTGCGTCCGCTCCTCGGTCACGTTGTCGGGCATCACGACCTTGAGCGGATAGCCCTTGCGCCGGCAGATCATCGCCAGCGCGATTCCGGTATTGCCAGAGGTCGGTTCGAGGATCGTCTGCCCGGGCTCGATCGCCCCCTGCGCCTCGGCCGCCTCGATCATCGATTTGGCGACCCGGTCCTTGACCGACCCGGTCGGGTTGTGGCCCTCGAGCTTGGCGTAGATCCGCACCTCGGGCTTCGGCGTCAACCGCGGCAGCTCGACCAGCGGCGTATTGCCGATCGACTCGACGATGTCGCCGAAGCGTCCCCCGCAGGGTCTGTTTAGAAGCTGGTTCATAGCTCGCCGGGCCCCCGTTACTTCAGAAAGTGTAGCGAGCATATTTGGCCCGGTGGATAAACCTTTCGCTCCGCTCGGGGTGTATCTTCGCCCGGGTTCCAGCAACCATTGGAGGAGGCAGTCTTTTTATGAGCAAGACCCGGCTGACCGCGTTGGCGGTCTTCCTAATCGCACTCACGGCAATGGTCCTGGCAGCGTGCGGGGGCGGCAGTTCGAGCAGCTCTGAATCGTCCGGCGGCAGCGAAACGTCCGGCGGCAGCGAGGAAAGCAAGCCCCTGACCGTCGGCTCGGACATCCCATATCCCCCGTTCGAGCAGGGCAAACCGGGTAGCTACACCGGCTTCGACGTCGAATTGATGGAAGCGATCGGCGAAGAAATCGGGCGCGAACCGGAATTCATCGACTCCTCCTTCGAAACGATCTTCCGCGATGTCGCGCAGGGCAAGTTCGAAGCGGTGATGTCGGCAGCAACGATCACCGAAGAACGCGAAAAGGTCGTTTCCTTCTCCTATCCCTACTACCTCTCCGAACAGGCGATCGTCGTCCAGGAAGGCAGCTCCATCAAAGGTCTGGCCGATCTGAAGGGGAAGGTCGTCGCAGCTCAGCAAGGCACGACGGGGCTCGAACTCGGCAAGGAAAAAGCGGAAGCCTCGGAACTCCGGCCCTACCCCGAAGGCCCGGACGCGATCAATGCGCTGAAGGCAGGGACGGTCGAAGCGGTGATCATCGACGCTCCGGTCGCTGTCAATGCGGTCGAAGAACTCGGCGGCATCGAAGTCGCCGAAAAAGTGCCGACCGAAGAAACCTATGGAATCGCGGTCGCGCCAGAAAGCACCGAACTACTGGAACAGATCAACGAAGGGCTCTCGAAGACCCTCGCTAACGGCAAATACACCAAGGTCTACGAAAAGTGGTTCCACGAAGCGCCCCCGAAAGGCATCTTCACCGCGGTCGAAGAAGCCGAAGCCGAATGAGGTCAGCTCGGTAGAAAGATTGGATAAGAGAGGGGGCGTCGGCAACGGCGCCCCCTCTTCGTAGTCACGGTTCAGGAGCGGAGATGAAGGTCTTTTTCGAACAGTACTTCGACTTCAACGTCATGGGGGAACACTTCTGGGAAGTCTTCGATGCCTTCCTGCAGAACCTGCTGATCTGGGTGGTCGCCGCCGTCTTGGTTCTCAGCTGGGGACTGATCCTGGCCTTCCTGCGACAACTGCCTGGAAAAAAGTTCGCTCCGGTCCGCTTTCTCACGATCGCCTACATCGACATCTTCCGGGCGATCCCCGCGCTCATCGTGATCCTGCTGATTTCCGGCGGCGTTCCTTTCCTGACCTTCCTCCCGAAGGACATCCGCATCCCTCATTGGTTCGGCAAGCCTGACCCCTTTTGGTACGGGGTCGCAGCCCTCCTTCTCGTCTTCGGCGCCTACATGGCCGAGGTCTACCGCGCCGGGATCGAAGCAGTTCCGCGCGGTCAGATGGAAGCGGCCCGCTCTCTCGGGATGAGCCACGCACAGGCGATGCGGCACATCGTCATCCCCCAGGCGGTGACCAAAGTTCCGGCACCGATGCTGAACGAAATGATCTCGCTGCTCAAGGAAACGACCCTGGTCAGCTTTATCGCCTTCGGCGAGTCGGTTCTGGTCAGTCGTGAAATCCTCGCCGAACGCCTGAACAGCTCGGCCCTGATCCTCACCGCCTTCTTCTTCCTGATCATCATCCTGCCGATGGCGCGCGTGGTCGACTACCTGATCAAGCGCAATCAGCTGAAAATCACCCGCGGCGCCCACATCGAGGTCGGCTGATGGCTGACCCCATGCTGCGCCTGCGCGGCGTCAACAAGAGCTTCGGCCAGCTCGAGGTCCTCAAAGGCGTCGACCTCGACGTGCAGCGCGGCGAAGTCGTCTGCATTCTCGGGCCGAGCGGGTCGGGGAAGAGCACGTTGCTGCGCTGCGTCAACCTGCTCGAGCCGCCGGAGGAGGGCGAGATCTTTCTCGAGGGCCAGGACATCTGCAGAGGGCCTGGATCGGGAACGGGCGAGTCGAGCTGGAACCTCGACTTCGTCCGCCAGCGGGTCGGGATGGTCTTCCAGCAGTTCAACCTCTTCCCCCACAAGAACGCGCTGGAGAACGTCGCGCTGGCGCCGGAAAGGGTGCTCGGTCGCTCACGCGAGGAGGCTCGTTCGAAAGGGACGGAATTGCTGACGAGGGTTGGCCTCGCCGACAAGCTCAGCGAGTACCCCGAACGCCTCTCCGGCGGCCAGCAGCAACGCGTGGCGATCGCCAGGGCGCTGGCGATGGAGCCGCACGTGATGCTCTTCGACGAGGTCACCAGCGCCCTCGACCCCGAGCTCGTCAAGGAGGTGCTCGACACGATGCGCGAGCTCGCCTCCGAAGGGATGACGATGCTGGTCGTCACCCACGAGATGGGCTTCGCCCGCGAGGTCGGCGACCAGGTCGTCTTCATGGACGGCGGCGTGATCGTCGAGCAGGGCAAGCCCGCCGACGTGCTCGACAACCCGCGCGAGGCGCGGACGAAGAAATTCCTCGGGCTGGTCCTAGAACACTGAGCCGCTAGGCGGCGCCGCCGGCCATTGCCGGCAGGATCACGATCGTGTCGCCGTCGGCCGCCGCGGTGTCGAGGCCGTCGAGCACGCGCACGTCCTCGTCGTTGAGATAGACGTTGACGTAGCGGTTGAGCTCACCGTCCTCGCCGAACAGCTGTGGCGAGGTGTCCGGGTAGGCCTCGGTCAGCGAGCGCAGCACCTCGCCCACCGTCGCGCCGGCCGCCTCGACTTCGGGCTGGCCGTCCGTTTTCGGGCGCAGGACCGGCGGGATGCGAACGGTCGCCATGAGGCGGTGATCCTAATGCAGCGGACGCCCGGGGGGCGCTCAGTGATCCCCGCCGGCGCCGGCGCAGAAGAGGTCGTAGTCCGGAAACTTGCCCATCTCGGACTCAGGCACCTCCGGCGCGTTCTCGCCGCAGATCGGGCAGTTGGGGTCGCGGCGGACCTTCAGCTCGGTGAAGCGGGTGCCGAGCGCCTCGTAGAGGAGCAGGCGCCCGACCATCGGCTCCCCGGCGCCGAGGATCAGCTTGATCACCTCGTTGGCCTGCAGCGTGCCCATCGTCCCGGCCATCACCCCGAGCACTCCGTTGGCGGAGCAGCTCGGCGCCAGCTCGGCCGGCGGAGGCGTCGGGTAGAGGCAGCGATAGCAGGGCCCCTCGTAGGGGACGAAGGTCGAGATCTGCCCGTCGAAGCCGAGGATCGAGGCGGAGACGACCGGCTTGCGCAGCCGCACCGAGGCGTCGTTCAGCAGGTAGCGGGTGGGGAAGTTGTCGGCGCCGTCGACGACGATGTCGTACTGGCCGATGATCTCGAGGATGTTCTCGGCGTTCAGCCGCATGCGGTGCTCGACCACGTTGACGTCGGGGTTGAGCGCTTCGATGAACAGGCGCGCCGATTCGGTCTTCGGCATCCCGATCCGCTCGGTGTTGTGGATCACCTGGCGCTGCAGGTTGGAGGCGTCGACGACGTCGTCGTCGACGAGGCCGATCGTGCCGACGCCGGCGGCGGCGAGGTAGAGCGCGGTCGGCGCTCCGAGCCCGCCGGCCCCGAGCAGCAGGACCTTGGCGTTCAGCAGCTTCAGCTGGCCGTCGACCCCGACCTCGGGCAGCAGCGTGTGGCGCGAGTAGCGGTCGCGCTGCTCCGCGGTCATCCCGGAGGTGGAGACCACCGGCAGTCCCTGCTCCTGCCAGAGCAGGATCCCGCCGGCCATCGAGGCGACGTTGGTGTAGCCCATCGCCTGCATCTGCGCGGCGGCGGTGGCCGAGCGATTGCCGGAGCGGCAGTAGAGGATCGTGCGAGCGGACTTGTCGGGGGCGGCGGCCTCGATCTCGTCGGCGAGCAGGCCGGGCGGGACCAGCTTGCCGTTTTCGAGGTGAGCGTCCTGGTACTCGTGCGGCTCACGGGTGTCGATCAGGACGACGTCGCCGCCGTTGATCTCCTCCGCGGCCTCGAAGGGTTCGATCTCCTCGATAGTCATCGCCTGAGTATCAACGCCAGTTGCCATTTCCTGAATCTCCTAAATCCGGATCAGCTTTAACTTCAAAAAGTATAGCGACCCGGGCGCCCGACGAGGCGAAACCGCATCAACCCGCGCATAGGGCGGGTTGACGCGGTTTCGGCGGGACTACAGCGAGGGGCGCATCTGGCGCAGGCGGCGGACCCGCTCCTCGATCGGCGGGTGGGTCGAGAAGAGCCCGGCGATGCCTTTGCTGGAGAACGGCTTGACGATGTAGAGGGGCTCGGCGGCCTGGTTGACCTGCATCGGCATCGCCTGCGCCCCCTGCTCGAGCCGCAGCAGCGCGCTCGCCAGCGACTCCGGGTTGCCGCAGATTTCCGCCCCGCCCGCGTCGGCGGCATACTCGCGCTGACGCGAGATCGCGAGCTGGATGATCGTCGCCGCGAGCGGAGCGAGCAGGAAGGTCGCCAGCTGACCGACCACGGCGAGAGGCGAGTTGTCGTCGTTGCCGAACCAGAGCAGCATGTAGGCGATGTAGGTGATCGCGGCGCCGATGCTCGAGGCCACCGACTGAATCAGGATGTCGTGGTTGCGGATGTGGGTGAGCTCGTGCGAGAGCACGCCGCGCAACTCGTCCTCGGAGAGCAGTTTGGTGATCCCGCGGGTGACGGCGACGGCAGAGTGCTTCGGGTTGCGACCGGTGGCGAAGGCGTTGGGCTGGTCCTGGGGGATCATGTAAAGGCGCGGCATCGGCAAACCGGCGCGCGTCGTCAGTTCGCGCACGATCTGGTAGAGCCGCGGTGCTTCGGACTCATCGATCGGCTTGGCGCCGCTCATCGAAAGCGCCAGTTTGTCGCTGAAGAAGTAGGAGAAGAAGTTGATCCCGAAGGCAAGCAGGAGGAAGAGGAGGGCCGTGCTGGCGCCGCCGATAAACCAGCCGATCGCAACCAGCAGCCCCGATAGAGACGCCATCAGGATCGTGGTGCGAAGCGTCGCGCCAAAGGTGGACTGCTTGGTGGTGGTCATGCGGGGCTGCTCCTCGTTCGTTGGCAGAGTGAAGTATCGCCGCACGGCGTCCTCGCGACCATAGGTGGCAGCCCCTATTTATGAGAGGGCACCCTTCTCGTTGGGGAGGGTGTCGAACCGCTCCGCTCTTAGGCTTGGGGCATGACCCCGGTCTTGATCGTCGTGCTCTTGATCGCGGTGGCGGCGCTCGCGACTGCGCTGATCCGCTACCGCCGACGCTTCGCGCCCCTGGAGCAACTGATCGAGGACATGGAGAAGGTCGACCTCAGTCACTCCGGCCCCCTCCCCCGCTCGATCGACGGTGTCGGCGAGACCGAAGAGGTGGAGCGGCTGGAGCTTGCCTTCCTGCGGATGATGCGGCGACTCGAAGCCGAGCGGCGGCGTGCCGGCTCGGCCGCCCTGCAGGCCCAGGAGCAGGAGCGGGCGCGGGTCGCGCGGGACCTGCACGACGAGGTGAACCAGTCGCTCACCGGGTTGCTGCTGCGGCTGGAGGCAGCCCGCGAAGCCGCGCCCCCGGAGCTGGAGGTCGAGCTCGAAGAGACCAAGACACTCGCCAACCAGGCGATGCGCGAGCTGCTCTCGCTGGCGCGCCAGCTGCGTCCCACCGCGCTCGACGACCTCGGCCTCGCCGCTGCCCTCGCCGGCCAGGTCGAGCAGCTGGGCCGCGGTGAGATGGAAGCCGAGTGCACCGCCGCGGGCGACCTCTCCGATCTCGACGAGGACGCGCAGCTCGTCGTCTACCGGGTCGCGCAGGAGGCCCTCTCCAACGCCGGTCGACACAGCGGGGCCGGTCGCGTCGGCGTGACGCTGAAACGGCGTGAGGACGGAGGCGTCGAACTGGA
>Ga0335070_10000098_pt1 | contig 97679 bp, 142 predicted proteins | sample Lox_Sample_13_FD_206722 | JGI IMG/M metagenome (GOLD analysis project Ga0335070, IMG submission 206722) | Soil microbial communities from Loxahatchee National Wildlife Refuge, Florida, United States - Lox_Sample_1.3 | ecosystem: Environmental > Terrestrial > Soil > Wetlands | place: USA... | reverse complement strand
TGATCGCGAAGATGCTCTAGAGCGCCCATGACTTTGTCGACGAATTCACCGGGTGTGCTTTCGGTTTTTTGACCCATGCTTCTTCCCCTGGTTGTGGCCTTGTTTTTGGTCCAGCGATTGCTGAGCCTCAAACGTACGACTCATCACATAAACAAGCCAGTCTTTTAGCGCAGGTCTTGCTGCATTTTCAATCTGCAGTCTCGTTTTACGGAAGGCCTCATCAGAAAGATTCTGCGTGGATGGGGTGCACACCACATGCACCATGATGCATTTTCGACCCTGGTGGTCCCTGCCGATGTTAAGAAGAATCTCCGAGACCCACTCTGGAAAATGAAGCGCGCCGACCCGTTTCTGGACTTCGTCAAGGACACACTCAGACTCGCGTTTCATCATTTCGTCCGTTCTGGACCCTCTGGGACCCGAGGCCCCAGATCATACCAGTCTGTGGCTAAGACATCCTCTTGTGTGGTGCCCCAGACGCAATCACCCTCCAAAAAACCATGCAGGGAAATCGGGTTGCTCTTCTGTTCGCTCTCGTAAAGCAAATAAACGCCCGCAGACCATGACTCGCGCGCGACCGCATGGCCGCTACGGAGCCTTTGAACGGCGGCCATGAAATCCATCGAAGGGTTGGCCATCCGGTTCTGGCGGATCTTGTGCCAATGTCGGGCAAGAGCAATCACCGTCAGACAGAGCTGCTTTGGGTAAATGTTGATCGCCTCGAGAATCGTCCAGGCTCCTGCTTTGCCGATACGACGAACCAAGCGGCAAAGGCCGGGCCGTGTGGCGTCGGTGACAAATCGGACTTGCTCCCCCTCTTTGTTTTCTTCGCCGAGCACCAATCGATTCCACGCTAAGTATTCTTGGCACTCGCGGTACTGGATCGGCTCATAATCCCCCCGAAGACACTCGACCCATCGCGCCGTGAGTTCCGTGAGAATCCGCAAGAACTCAACCTGGTTATTGAGCGTAAAAAACTCCTCTTTGCTTTTGTGCCAAGGTTTTTCTTGATGTTGGATCCATCGCTCTAACGTGTAGACCTCAAAAAACCTTGCTTTGTGATGGCGAGACTCAGACGGTACTGCGTCTGTTGAATCCTCTCTTCATGGATGATTTCTCGGGAGGGTTCGGGTTCCATGGGCTTGTCTCCTTCGGGGGCTTCGCTTCGGGACAGTGTCCTGATTAAGCAGGATCTACCTCGCGAGTCTTTTCAGGATCAGGGCCCAGATCGTACCAATCCGTGCCGAGGATTTCGGTCTGCGTGGGGACCCAGTAGCTATCGCCGGTAACCGGTCGGTGGATATAAATGGGGGTCGTTGCGTCTTCCTCTCTGTAGTACAGATAGCAGCCGTTCGCGTGCCATTCCTGGCGCGTCACACAATGCCCATGACGGAGTCTTTGTACGGCCGTGGCAAAGTCGATGCACGGCCCGGTAAGACGGTTCTCTCGCATCCGATGCCAGCACTTCGTGAGAGCGGCCACCACCAAACAAAGCTGCTCAGGGCTGTTCAAATCGATACCCTGCTCAATCTTCCAGTCGCCTGCATTGCCCCACCGTCGAATCAAGCTGCATACGCCTGGGTTGGTATCGGTGACAAAGCGGATTTGCTGCCCTGTTCGGTCATGATCGCCCATCAAAAGACGGTCCTCCCCTTGTACGCCATGCTGGAACGAGATTCGTTCAGCCTTCAGATAGTCGGCCCATAGCGAGGTCAGTGCCGTCAAGACGCGGGCAAGCTCTTCCTCTGTTTTGAGCGAGAACTCTTCGCCTTTCGTCCAGGATTTCTGCTCGCGATGCTGAGCCCATCGCTCCAAGGTGTACACCTCAAAAAAACCCTGCTTACTTCGGGATAGCATGAGACGGTAGCAATGATTTTTCTTGAATTGTTGGTGAATGAGTTCGCTCGATTGTTGCGAGTCCATGTGTTGTAAAACCTCCGTGAGTCCTTGGTGTGCGGCGCGGATCTCTTCCGATCCACCCAGGACGATCCCTGGATTGCTGTCATGGGGCTTGTGATCGAGCCACCAGCGAAGAATCACACCGCATTTTTCAGCTGGATAATAGGTTAGATGCAGCGATTGGTTTCCCTTCACCAGTAGGGTTTTAAGAATCGGCTTGGGTGTGATCATGGTGTAGGTCCGGGGGGTTCGTTGGGATGCAGTGGGCTGGTTTCAGGGACATCGATCGAGAGACCCTTAAGCCTTCTTGCTGCCACCCAGCAACACCCGAATCGATGAATCGAGGCCCCTTGATTGCCCCCACACAAAAAACAATAGCTTGACCCGTAGTAGTCAATAGGGTCGTCGATCTCGGCGAGGGCATCCACGATCGGTTGTAGCAGCGCGACCCTTTCACTGGGTGACTCGGGTCGGTTCACGGCGAGGCCTCCTCTTCCCCCGTGAAGAACTTAAAGTGATTCAAGCTATTCTCTGGACAGAAACAGACATAGGGCTCCCAGTGCTCGGTTTGCTGGAGGATCTTATCCTTGATGGATTTGCCGACGCTGAGCCATTCTTCTCGAGGCAGCGATAGAGCGCTTTCGTTAATCAGCACCCACACCCAAAAGCATTGGGATCCGTGCGGGGAATCCTTGCCCGTCTCAAGGATCAGGCGGCGAACGAACGCGGGTAGAGGCAATCCCTCCAGGGCCATTGCCACAACCCCGGGCGTTTTTTTCTTGGTGCCATGGAACCGCCGTAGGACCTCCGTTTTAGCCAAGGGTTCTGTCAAAGACTCGATATGTCCGGCACGAGTCCAGACGCAATCCGGCATATGGCCCGCTCCTGGATAGGCAGGACGACAACAAAATCGGCACTGTTGCTCGTTGTCATCGTCGTCGTCCAGGTGCGCCAGCGAGCGGACAAGCTCCTCAAGCTCCGCAACATAGGGGTGCCGATTGTGACAGGAATAAAAGTCACGAAACAGGCTCTGCATTTTCTCGAGAGACGTCAGGGACCTCGCGGCAGGTTTCGGGACCTTCCCATTGTCCTTCGATGGCTTCTTGGCGGATCGTTCCAACTGCTTTTGCTCCTCGACGGTTCGGAAATAGACATACGCCACCCACCCCGGAGATTCCTCATGCGTAATACGCTGGATCTTCTCACGCACCCGACGCAAAGAACCTCGATCAGGAATCTTGCGAGCGATCACCCATGCCCGGACACATGGAAAGGAAGCTTGATCATGCCCAGCCTCCAGGAGCATGTGATCCACCCAGGGCGGCAGGGGGATCGCTTCAAGGCGCCATCGGATGCAATCGTCTATGGATGGCTTAGTCCTGCTCGATGTCTTCATACCCAAACTTGTTAGCGTGTGGAGAGTCAAGTCTCTTGCCCACAGGGGTCAACGTATACTGAAGACTCTCGAGGTATTTCCATAGCTCTAAATTCCATTGGGCGTCTTTTAACGCGTCGTGCGGACGGGAGGCACGAAAACCGATCGGCAAATCTCGCGAGGAGACTCCTCGTTCTTTCATTCGCTGTCTCAGATCCACGCAGTGACGCGGAAAGTTCCGAGGCAGCGAAACCATGGGCCCAAAGAGCTGACAAAATACGACCCAGTCATACGCGCTATAGTAGCCATAGATTTCGGGTGTTTCGTTCCCGATCAACCTGACGACATCGTTGGCGATCTGATCCCGTGTTTTCCAGGCCATGCTACCGATCATGTCATTTGCGGGCGGCAAGTGAATCAGGACATGGTCTTTGACCCACTGACTACAGCTCTCGTCGCTCCATCCCTCGGAGGCCACGGCGTAGTAATTCCGATCCTCACTCACCAACGCGATGGAAATGAGTTCAATCGTCTTGCCGTTGTCGTTGAATTCGGTATCTAAAAACCAGCGAATCATAGGGGATCCTCCGGGATGGTTCATCGTTGCCTAAAAATCCACTGCTCGGGCTCATCGATCGTTCCGCCTGCTTGCGTTACGAGTCTCTTGAACTCCCGCAAGGGACACCCTGCATAGATCTTTACGGGGTTTTCCCCGCGGGGCCAGCCGAAGAGCCAAGGAATCGTACCTTGGTTGATCGCTTTGACCGATCGACGACCGCGCTCGGGCCAGTCTTCCGCGAACTTGAGGGAAGGGGCTTCGAAACCCACAGACGCTAGTTTCCACGGTTCGACGCCACAGGTTGCATTGAGAAATGCATAGGGCCATGGCTTGCCTGCGTAACCCTCGTAGGGGTTCTCGTTCCAAGCATCGCCCCATTGATGATCCAGCTGGCGAGTGGTGAACCATGCCGTAGGCTCACGGTGAAAGCCACGGTGATCGACGTAACACAACACGGGTTCTGGATAGCGAACCTCGGTCATTTCCGCGAGCTCCTGGGGCGCAGCCTGCAAGCGCACCCGCGCGCGGATGATCCCCTCCGTGAACTCCAGCAGTTCGTCAGGTCCCTCGAAATCGATCAAGCACAGACCCGGGCCTTTGCCCCCTGGATTCGGCGTATCCTCCTCATCCACCCAATCCAATTGGTAGGGCGGAGCATCTGGATCGAGCGAGCGAATCAAATAGAGGGTGCGGCCTTTTCGGCGTAGGACGTGTTCCATGAAAACCGTGTTTTTGCTCACGGAGCGCTCTCCTTCCCTTCGATGAGTCTATCGCTTCAGAATCGATTCCTCACGTCCGATGTCTCCGCCGACTTCGGCAATTTTCTCCCTGAACTCACGGAGGGGACAGCCCGCATAGATCTTCACCGAGCTGGTAAAGAGCCATGGGATGTGCTCTTTGTAGATCCTTTGGACGGACAGATCCCCAGGTCCCGGCCAGTCCTGCGCAAAACAAAAGGGGGAAACAAATTCAACACAGTGGATCACCCACGGTTCAATCCCTTGGGCGGCCATATGGTCACCGTAGGCATACGGGGGCTCTGCGTTCAACGCATAGCTGTCGTCCCAGTCGTCTCCCCATTGCCGATCCAGTTGGCGCGTGGTGAACCATGCTTGCGGGGTTTGTCCGTAGCGGTGATGCACGTAGCACAAGACGGGTTCGGGATAGCGAACCTCGTTCATTTTCTCGCGCTCTTCGGCCGTAGCCTTGATCCGTGCGTGGGCACACCGAATCCCATCGATGAATAACTCAAGCTCGTTCGCGTTCGTGAAGAGCAGGGCGGGAATCGTGTGCTTGGTCTTGCCATCGTTGCCGATCTCGTACCATTCGAGGGCATAGGCATGCTCGGTCTTGTCGTCTTCGAGGGTCTTGAGCTCGCTCAGGGTCAAATGGAAGGATGCACTACCCTGGGCCGCGGATCCGCGGCTCAAGACGTTCTCTTTCTTGACTCGGTCGGCGTAGATGAACTTTTGGACATCGAGTAGGTGCACGGGTTCAACCTCTTGGCTTGTCTTGCTGGTAAAGGATCTTTTACTACCGCCTGCCGCTGGTAAAGGATCCTTTCCTAGAAAACGTGACGGGGGGTCATGGGTGGGGCCTTTGCTTGAGGGTCTGAAGCACGGAGGGTAACGCGGCAATCACTTTTTCTGCCGTAGAGTCGGTACCTAGAAAAACGCCATCTCGCGCCGCCTCGTAGTTATCCTCGCTCGTCGTAAGCCAGTAGAGGCTATAGAAGCAAGAATCGCCGACGCTCCAGCGACCTAATCGGATTTGCTCGATTCCCTGCTGGTGCACGAGCTCACTGACGAACGAGGTCTCAATGGTTTTCTGAAGGATCCCAGACGTGGTCACGCTCATCGATGCCAGGCTTTACCCTCCCCCCGCTAGGTTTGGCAAGCCATGAGAGTCTTTTGCTCTGCACCCCGCGCACAACCGTCGGCCTAAAGAAATCCCGCGAGTCTCTTTACCGAGTCCGCCGGCCTTAACCCGTCGACGGGGGTAGACCGCCTGCGCATCCAGCGCCCACGCCCAAAGTGCTCGAGCGGATTGGATTCGATCCGCCGCAGGATTTGCGCCCTTTGCGGATTTTCTCTGCAGGCTCACCCTAAGACCGGCGAGAATTGACATTCTCGCAATGAGAATCACATTTTGTCACAACTTGTGACAGACTCAAGCGCAAACGGACCAGGCGGAAAAGGGTCCCGAGGTTTTCGCGAACCTGCGCTGTAGCGAAAGGTTCGGACATTCGTCCGTGGGAATCTCCAGCGTTCTTGGGGGGATCCGAAGAATCACAAAAGGTTGCAAGTTGTCACGGATTGTCACAGACTCCCGTCGGACCCTTCGAGACGAGTCCACAGGATGCGATGCCCAAAGAATCGAACGCGAACTCACAAACCGTGCGCATCGATCGAACCACCCGGGATAAAATCGATGTCCTGCGATCCAGAATCATCAAGGAGCGATTCACCGACTTGAATCTACCCCTACCGCATCGTGGCATGACCATGGCGGTGATTGTCGCCATGGCCATCAACGCACTGGAACGAGAACTGAACGGCGAAAAATCCGCACGGAAGGATACCCTATGAGTCACAGGGTCTTGGCCTTTTTGAGTAAGTCATGGTTTCTGGTCACGCTCTTATTCCTGTGTCCGTGCGTCGCCGCCGCGTTCTGTTTCGTGCTGGTGCTTTTGAATGCGGACCGACACAACTTTCCCATGGAGATCGTCTGGGGATTGGCGGCGGTGTTGTGCATGTCTCCCTATGAATTCGTGCGTCGATGGGTCGTGTCAAAGGGCCGACATCGATGAACGCGCTTCTAGCCTTTCTATTCGTGTCCATGGGAGTCTGTCTGACCTTTGGGCCTCATTACATCCACGAGCATAACTATGCATGGGGAATTCCTCTGTGTGTGGGAGCGATCCTCTTTGGCTTTCTCTACGAGTCTGCAAGACTGATCCACGAGTCTAAGAACCGTTCTAACCGAAAGGGCCCCCGATGAAATGGCTTATTCTGCAAGGCGTTGCGATGGTCGCGAGCCTATTGTTTTTCGGCGCGATGATCTTCAATGCATCCCGTCACCGTCCAGGATGCGCCATCGTTTCCGCGATCTTGGCCCTTGCCTCACATTTGGTATGGCATCTGTTCGGTGCGTATCGTCACGTCGAATCTACCTTAGGAAGGGGAAAAGGATCATGAAGGAGCTTGCGGGAAGGACAATTGAGCGAGTCGAGCGGGACGAGAAAAGCCACCACCTAGCCTTTTATACGAGCAAGGGGGAAAGACTCCTATACGTCTGCGTGGATGATTGTACCTGCGATGAAACGTGGGTCCATCACTTCTCTGGCGTTTCGGCGGTGCTCGGCGGAACGATTTCGGCCATCGAAGAGATCCCCGAATACGAGTCCTATCCCGCGACCCGTCAAGAAGACGATCACGGAGAGCACCGAGTCCGTGACCGAGTTTTCGGCTATCGCCTGATCACCAACAAGGGTACCGCTGTGGTCGAACTCCGTAACAGCAGCAATGGGTATTATAACGGCTCCATGGAACTCGAAACGCTGCACGAGGCTACGCCCGTGGCCGTGACCGATGACTTTTAGGGGGAGGGAAGAAACGTCATGATTGACCTTGTGGGTAAGAAAATTCTGGCGATCCGTCGGGATCCCAAAAGCTGGCATCTGGCCTTTGAAACCGATCAAGGGACCGTGGGGTACCGAGGTGCGTACTATGGCGCAGACAATGAGACGTGGTTCCATCACGTGGTGGGCGTTCCGTTCCTCTTGGGGGCCAAGGTCCTGCGTGTGGACACGGTTCCCGAGCACAAATCCTATCCCGCGACGCGGCTAGAAGTGACCGAGCCAGGGAAGGAATCGCAGCGGACCCATGATAAAGTCTTGGGCTGGAAGCTCTACACGGACAAAGGGACCGCCAAGGTCGAAATGCGCAACAGCAGCAATCGGACGGAGGTTTATTTGTTTGAGGAGGCCCATGAGGTCCCGCCGTACGCGCAGCTCGTGACCGAAGATTTTTAGGGGAAGGAACGGGAACCGGATGAATTTCGAGGAAGTCGTACGCCTGTGTCAGACGCAACCGTTGCTGATCGCTGAAAAAGAGAATCGACTCACCGGGCGTCCGATCCTATGGCCCGACGCGATTGTATGGGCCATGGTCCACGCGGATAAAGTCGCTTGTGCGCTCATTGGACGTCAAGCGCTGGTCGCCCATATGATCCATGGGAACAAGGAGAATGCATCGGCGGTGCTCCATTTGTGCGAGCGCCTGGGCGAGGCGGATCTCGCCTACGGTGTGCGCGTGGTTGCGTGGGTCGTTGAAGAAGACATTCACGGGATTTTCCCGGTGTTCAGCATGCCAGGGGATCAGGTGCCCCTGCCCCTGAAGCGTCGCTTTTGTGCACCCAGGCCCCCGAAGAACCCCGGCAAGGACCGTGTCTTTACCGCCGTGTATTTAGAGGACGACTCGGTGCGCTACGAGCTGATTTCTCCGGACCCATCTTTGGCGTGATTGCGTAGACTGCGGCGCGTGAATCCACGTTGCACCAGTCACACGACCTTTAGCCAATGCATTCAGCCCAAAGTCCAGTCCCTTCGTCCCGAAGAGTGCGCCTGTTGTGGGGAGCCGATCGAGCCGACTCAATCACAGTGCCAGGAATGCAACGATCAGATTGCGCTGGTCTTAAACCACCCCGAGCCTCTCTATCGACCCAAATACAACGCGCAGCGCCGCCGTCCCGTGGTGCAGGATCTGCCTGATATGCATGCAAAGCCACGGGTTGCACCGTGGGAGATCTCGCGGGGAGTCTGGGACCCTTCGATCCCCAGACCTAAGCACAACCCGGGGCCCCCGCCCCCGATTTCGATTCGACCGAGGGAGTCCATGGAAGCCAAAGAGTCTGACCTTGAGATTTTGCTACAAAACACGATCCGAGACCTTGCGGAACTGGGAATTACATTTCAGACTCGCAGCGGCTCGTTGTGGATCACCGACCGACGAACAGGGATAGCGACGACTAAGCCCGTTCGTGATTTGATCGAGGCCCACAGAGAGCGATTTGTGAAAGAGTCAATTCGTCGCACAAGGAGCACCACCCGTGAACGCTAAAGTCGCCTTGAAGTTCATCGAAGTCAGCTATGGCATGATCCAACGGAGCGTGCACCGTTACACGTGTCTGCCTGATCACAACCCGGATTTTGTCGCGTTTCTGATCGTGAGGGAAGAGGCGGTTGGATTGCGTGTAGCCCAAACCATCGAAGTGCAATGTATGCCCCGCGTCGTTGTGGCTCGAACACTGCGCATGGAAGAGCATGAGAGAACGGCCCTGTCGCTCGAAAAGCTTCAGCCCTTGCGCAAGGAACACCTTGAGGTCGGAATCCGCTTGGTATTTATGTTCTCCGATCGCTCGGGCCTTCTGCCGTTGTACACAAAAGCAGGGGACCAAATGGATCCAGAGGCCCTCGAGTACTTCATGCCTAGAGTACTGGACATGGACGAGCACTTAGATCTTCGGGGCCAGCGCGTCGACACAAACCAGGCGGAATCCCAGGGCGACGCTCCAGCCGCCCCAGGGGGTCCCGGATGAGCGAGGCGTCCAACGATCCGGCCGGCCAGCTACATGCCTTGGCGCAGGAGATTCAAACGCGACTGGATTTGATCCGAGCACAAGCGGCATGCGTCGAGAAGTGCGACAAGATCCTTGCCTTGACCCGCGAGCTTCTTGAGCACTCCCGATCAGAGCAGGACTCGATGCGCCAACGACTCGAGGCCCTCGAGAAACGCGTGAATGAGTGGGTCTCTGTCCCCGATGGGGCTCCGAGGGTTGCGCCCCCTCTGCAGACCCCCTTGTTTCAAGAGATGTCCACTCAGGGACCCTGTATGGGCGTTGAGGATTTGGTCATCAGGCTTCTGGATTACGACAAGTACCACAAGATTCGCGCGTTCATTAACGATGTGGACGAATTCCGATCGATCCTCACAACCGGAGGGAGACCAAAGTCTCTTTATGAGACCGATCATCACAGAATCTTTCGAATCCATTTCAGGGGTCGTTTCCTGGAAGACCTTTTCCTTGAGATCTTGCCAGAGCATGGTTTGGTCTCGATCGAACCGACGAGACCGATTCGTCCTTGTGGCCAAGAAAAACAAGCGTTTGAGTGGGTCTTGGAGGCATCCAGGCGTTGCACCAAGATCCGTCAGAGAGAATGGCCGAGGGATCTGTTCCCCGCGATGCTGATCGGCCCAAACGTGGGCCCTGAGTGTACGTCGAAGTTCGTCAATGTCCTGTATTTTAATCCCGTCAACCGCTGGTTCGGAGTCTATGACCAGGGCCTAACGTCTTGGCTCAAAGAGCATTTGCTTCCCGAGAATTCCTAACGTCGACTCTCTAGAAAGGATCGGTTTTGATGAGTGGTTTTACCCGCGATCCGATTGAGCGCTATCAGCTCGTGATGGCTCAACTCGATGGCAACCTTTCGATGCTGCGCACGCAGCAAGGATTGATCGCCGATGCGATCGATGACCTAAAATCGTCCTTGGATCATGCCGCCACGGAGACACATCGTAAGGTCCTGCGTCAACTCGACGGCACGCTGATTACACTCCGCCTGCAGATCGAGTCTACGACCCAGACCCTGGAGATCTTGCAAGCTAACTGGAACCCCGACGAGTGGCAGGAGCGTACGGGATCGGTTCGAGAACGTGTGAACGAGCTAGAGAGTCAGGTCCTGGAGATCGCGAACCATCTTCGCCAACTGAGCAGGCAGAAGAAGGAGGATCCGAAGACCGGGATCACGCATGAATTGCCCGGGATCCCGGCCCGAGAATTCGCGGACAAGCTTTTAAAGAGAGGCTCCAAGCACGACCAGATCCGTACGTTTGCCGATGATATCCGCGAAGTCCATGCCTTCGCCCTCGGCGATCCATTGCCGAGAGGGTTCTTTCTGACGAATCACTCTAATGTCTTCGCCCTCGAGCTCTATGATCAATTCGTCTTCTTCGAGGTCTTTGATGGGTCCGGAGTGGTGGAGATTCGAAGAGATGGGCCAGGGCTTCGATCGGACGACGATCCGTTATGCCGAGATACCAAGGTTCTCATGGACTGGTGCCAGATAGCGATCCGCACAAGCCGCCAGCTTAAAGGATCTCGCCCTGCACAATACCTGAGTTTTGCGGCGATTGTGGGTCCGCGAGAAGACAAGGAAAGCCATTTTGATCCGCCGACCCATTTCGTGCAGTATCTACAATACGACCCCAAGGACCCCGGGTTTGTGGACTACGACGGGGATTTGAACCTATGGCTCAAGACCCATCTTGTTCCCGGTGGCTCTTGGACACGCGAGCGCAAGGCAGACAAGCATCCGCTTGCGTTCACGCTCGATGAGGAGCTGTACCCGTATCGAAGCCGCTACGTCACCGCGCCTGAATTGAATCTCTCGAAGCCCTTTTTGACCTTGGCCTCACTGACAAGATTCCTGGCGAATCACCTAGAATTTAAGCGACTTCATATCCTCTCCGTCGACGTGTTCGAGATCTACGAGGCCTTCCGCGGGGAGCCGATCGAGGGTTGTTATCCGACCGAACGAGAAGACATCTACTGGATTCGTGGCGGATTCTTCGGCCGTTATTCGGGCTATGAGCTTCGCATGGCCGGCCGGATTCTTGAGCTGGAACCGAAAGAATCGATCGAGCACCAGGCCTCATTGAGAATGCCGCCGTGGGGACTGCTCCGCAAACGATCCTGGACCTCGAAAGATCAAGCACGAGCCAAGGAGTCTTTAGTGCAGGCGCGTGTCATGCACAAGCACAGCCACTTTCTGCCGGTGCTCTTGTTCCGTGACCAGCAAGACGAACCGGAAGCCTGGGAATTCCGATCGGAGCTGTTTTACCCCTGTGAAGCCGGTGAGAGACACTGGGTGTTGTCTACCCTGAACCCCTCCACGCACGCAAAGGAGAGCCCATGAATCACTCTACCCGCGACTCTACCTGCGACTCTACCCCCGAGACCGAGCAGTTTGAGTATACCTTTGAGGCGATCATCCAGAACCTACCCACGGCCCAGGAGCTTTTGAATACCGACAAAAAGCTTGTGCAGCAAAGGGAGATTCTCAACCAGATGGGTGCCAAGGGATGGGATGCCTATTGTCAACTGCCGCTGGGTGACGGCATGATGGTCGTTTACTACAAGCGAAAAAAGAGCCAGAAGGCCGCGCCTCCCTCGCAATCGAGCACGCCTGTTTCGACACCCGAAGAGCCTACCGTTCAGGCCGATGATCGGCCGCCCCGTGGAGTGATCACGGTACACCATCTTGCGAGTCTATTGACCCAGAACGTGGCTCGCTACAACATGGACCGAGTCTATGCATTCCTGTGCGATGTCAACGAGGCCGATGCACTGGCCCATGGTGCGCATCCGTACGGATTCCAGTGCACCACGCAACCAAATCACTATGCCTTCCGCTGTGGCGAGTGGCTTTATGATCACACCCTGACTTTGCTGAAGGATCGCGGTCTGGTCTGTGTTCGTAAGGAATTCGCAGAAGGACTTGAGGACTGGAAAGGAAATGCTCATCCATGGGCACAAGCCAATGACATCGCGAGAAGACTTCGCTCCGATATTCCCTTTGACTTTTTTCCGATCCTGGTGATGGGCGCGCAGGGCCATTCCATCCGTTTAAAATTCGACATCAAAACCAGAGAGTTCAAAGAGCTTACCAGCCAAGAAATCGATCAGTTCGGCGAATGGATGGAGTGCAGACTCAGGCCCACGCCTAAGCGTCGCAGCCCCGAGGAGAACGTATGAATAGCCCGAAGAGTCCCGATGATCTTGCCCACTCCATTGGCCTCGGCGTGGAGCATCTCCGCCTGGGCGTAGAGACCCTTATCCAGGTGCTTTTGTATCGATTGAATCCGCTCAGTGAATCACTTAAGCAGATGAGATCAGACGTAGACCGTCTGGGCGAACGGCTCGAAGCCTTGGAAGAGGCACGAGAGGAGGCGGTGACCGACGCATCCCAAGACGTCATGACGAAGGTACCCGACGCATACCTCGAGGAGAAAATACGGCTTCAATACAGCACGATGATGAACGCTCGCGCGCTACTGGATCTTCTGGAAGATCAGCAGGCCCAAAAGGTGTTTGCGTTTGCGTCCGATGTGGCGGAAGCAAACCTACTGTCCCGACGCCTTCGCCCCGAGGGTCTGGCTCCGACTCCAGCGACGTTTCAGTACGCGATGCAGCATGAGGGCCGGCGAAACCTGGTCTTTGAGCTTCTTCCACGCGGTGTGGTCTGCGTAAGTCAAGACGAGACGTTTACCGAGGACTGGGACGACGTCTTCCATGAAGAAGAATGGGCAGAGGCCATCGAGATGGCCAACAAAGCCCGCGCCGGCCACGCCCACGAGAGTTTCATCCCTTGCGTGACCCTCGATGCACAGCAGAAAACAAGCTGTTTTTTCTACAGCCGACCCGCCCATCGTTTTCATCCCATCACCGATCCAGCCAGCTGCGAATGGGTCGTGGGCCGGCTGGTGATGGAGCTGGTAAGCCCCGCACCTGAGCCGGACGCACCGAAAGAGCCTACGCGCGTTCTGCCCGAGGCGCCCACCTCCGAGCCGTCCTCGATCAGACTCACCGACGTGATCAAGCTACTCAAAGCGAACGAGCAAGAATTTGATGAGGCCTACTTGTTCGCCTGCAACCTTCGGGAGGCGATTGACATCGTCAACCACAATGCCAAGCCGTGGGTCTCCGTCTTCTCGCAGGGCTTTACGTTTCATTCGGATGGATTGTACCGAGCAACCTTTACAGGTCGAAACGGAGTAGTCAGAGTCGAGAAAGACAAAGGACCTTGTGAAGGAATGTTAGACCCACGCAGAATCACCGAGGAAATTCAGCGATCCATGGCCTTAACGGATGAGCACCTATCGAGCTTCCGACGGCCGTGTTTACTGGTCAAGCGACGTCCCCCTGCCGCGTCGTTGAATTCCTTTGTATTTGATTCCTCGTTGCATAGCTTCGTTCGTCCGTCGCTGCACAGCGACTTGTTGCGGCAGCAATGGGATGACATATCCATGCAGCTGTTCGACCAAAGACTCTGGATCGAGACCGATGCATCGAAAGAGCCTGCGCTGATTCTTTACAAGAATCATCGCGGAGAAACGGCCTGGCGTCGCATTATTCCCCATGAGATCCAATTCAAAGAGACCCCGTGGCATCCCCCACAATGGATCTTACAGGCGATGGATCTGGACAAGCAAGAAGCGAGATCCTTCGCGGTAGCCAACATCCTAGAGTGGCGCAGCAAGTAATTGTGTTGGCGCTAAGACTCTCGCTAAGGTATGCCCCCACGGCGGCGAAGGCCTCGCCGCGCCGAGACTCTCGAGACAAGGAAAGCACACGACCATGGAACCACAGACCCCTGAGACCGAAAGCCCAAAAGTCCCCTTGCCGAATTACCCCCGCGAAACGATTCACTCCATCCAGGACTGGATTGCATACCAGCAGAAAATTGGTGGCAATGCGTTCGGCCTGGGTGCAGTAGACACGCAAGAGCTCATGCATGCATCGGAACTGATTCTTAGCCAAATGGGTCTGAGCTACACCCCAGGCAACGTGATTGACCTGGCCTGGCTGCTCAACCAGCGCTGCGTGCTCACGTACAACTTGCACCAACAACTAGATGAGACCTCGAAAAGGGCCGCGCAGCAGCAAGTTAAGGACATGTTGATCGAGAAGATCTTTCAAGGGTTTCAGGAGTTCCTCGTTAGCTTCGCGGGGAAGCAGGCTACCGGCCCGAGCTGTCCGCAGGGAACGTGCACTGAGCCCACACCTCCGTCTGAGCCTTCGACCCCCGCCGCACCCACGCCGACGCCCGCTCCCTAACCTTCCATGCCCCGGTACGTGGTCTATGGCGTCGTGATGGTGCCGGTCTTTACGACCGTCACGGCGAAGAACAAACGGGCTGCACGGGCGATTGCCCAAGAAGGAAACAAAACTCCACTCTTTACCCCGTGCGCCCGATGCCGAGGGAATCCCCAGGAGCCACGCAGCCAATGGTCTCCGTGCGAGGGCTCAACGGCCCAACTGGACGAAAATTCGCTGGTGATAGAGCGACAGGAAAAGGACGATTGATCATGAGCCTATTCAACGACGATCTGAAGCGGATTGCGACCTCGCTCGAAAAGCTGACCGAGCTCTTGAAAAATGACCCCCTGGAACGCATTGCCACCTCGCTGGAAGCGCTTTCCGCCGTGGCACAAAGTGATCTGATCGTGCAGCTCGTGCGAAGCATTCATTCGATCGCGGTGCGCTCGGAAGCCCAGGCCGAAGCGGCGACGGTTCAGACACTCTTGCATCTGGTCGAGGGTGACCCATGTATCTGGTCGGGCCTGGACGAAGAGACGGTCAAAACCCTTCGCGCGTTGATCACGTCGTTTGGTCAAAACTACGCCGCGAAGTGGAAGCCGTTTTTGAGCAAGCCGGCAGGCATGGTGATCAAAGCCGGGGAGGCCTCCCAATGAGCACCCCAGTCGCTCCCAAGCCTCTCGAGCTGCGCGCGGTTCAGGCGCTCGAGCGCATTGCCGACGCGCTAGAGATTTTCTCGACGGGCATTTGTGCCGCCTATCTCGATCCGAGCGCGCCCTCCCAGCAAGAGGGTGCGCTCACGCAAAAGATGCGATCGTACTTGGAGCAAGTGAAGGGATCGAAACGGTAACGGCGAGGTCTGCGACGTCTCCTCTACGAGACCGAACAAGACAGGCGCATTGTGGGTGCTGCCAAACGCGTCTGTCTTGGACGGGCTCGTAGCCCGAGACACTTTCCTTGGAATCGAATCAGCCTGCGCGACGCAAGGAGAGGTAGGAGTCTGGCAATACCTGCGAGTTGGTGGCGTCTGCACCGGCTTGGGCCCAACGGAATTGAAACGTTCCGGCCGTGCCCACGGTGGTCAACGTCCCCACGACGCGACATGCCAACGGGGCCGCGACACCGATACCACCGGCATTGAGCTCGCCACCGTCTCCGATGACCGAGGTGGAGGTCAAAATGGTGCCAATGCCCGAGGCCGCTCCAGAGCCTTGACCAAACAGGGTCCATGTGAACGTCGCGCCGGCAGGACCTGTGAAAGCGACCTGCAGGTCTGCGGCGGTGCTGCTCTGGAAGACCAGAAAGAAATCAACAATGTACTTCGCATTGGCGACGACGGGCAGCAAGAGCTGCGAGTCATTGACCAGCACGGTGCTGTTGTTGACCGTCTGGGCCGCGGTCTTAAAGACCGTCTGGTTGTTCTCGACCCAGGCCGGGGTGGCCAAGGTAGTATCGAAGAGCTGCAAAACGCCCGTTGTCTTGTTGTAAAACAGGGTGGCGTTGGCAGGTGCGGCGGGACGGTCTGCAACCGAATCGCCGATGTCCAGAAAGATGGGTCCTACGGGGAAAAGTGCCATGCGCACAAGTATGCTGGACCCTCCCAGGACTGTAAAGATCTGAGTTTTCTAGGACTTTGTCGATGCGTGGTGCCGTGCGTGTCGCCCCGATCGAACGGCGTTATCAGCCTCGAGCCTATCCAGACTTGCTCGGGTCCCTGCCGCCGTGGATCACCCGCAGCGCCGGGGCGGTGTGCTGAACAATGTGAGCCTGAACGCGCGCGGACCGGCACGCGTAGGCGATGATTTCGTGCACCGTTTCGTCATAGGCATTCAAGAAAGACTGGCTGTATGCCAGAAGAATGGGGGACAGATCCATGGGCTGACGGAGCTGATCCAGTGAGGCTTGATCCCAGCAGGCATGCATGTACACGGCAAAGGCTTCGGTGACTCGGTCCAGAAAAAACTCTTTGCCCTCTTCCGTGGGCAGCGGTCTTGCTTTTCCCTGATGGGCCCAAGCAATACCGTGTAACTGTGCGGCTTGCCCAAGGCGGCAAGCGCACTCCTCCCAAAACGTCATGATATTCCACTCCCCTGCGTAGCCTTGCGCTACGCGAGGTTGCACCGTACAAACGGCAGAGATTCACGTCAAACACCAGAGACTCTCTTTAGAGAGTCTTGACCCTTAAAAATGAGGCAGGTCATCCCAACCATGGTCAACGAAACAACCACAGAAAACACAACTCAACGTACCGCCCGATATCCGAAAGAATATGACCCCAGACTCGAGGAGATTGCGAACCTTCTGAGCAAGCCCGACGAGAAGGTGACCATCGCCCAAGCGTTGCGGACGGTGATCTCTGCGGGAATCGTCGCGGTCGAAGAAAACCTCAAGATTGCAAAGCCTTCGCGGGGCGCAAAAAGCAATGGGGTTCACCAAGTCAACGGGCATGCGATGGCGAACGGAAAGGGTCGCAAAAAAGCCGAAAAAGCCGGCACAAAAGCGGCTCCAGAAAAATCGGCTACGTCCTCGGAGACTCCGACAGAATGCCAGCAATGCCATCGGGTCGTGCAAGTCGTAGAGAGTACGGCGACCGGGAGAGCCCAGAAAAAGCCTCAGGCCAAGGCCAAACGCGGACGGGGACGGCCTCGGAAAACAGGCTAACGTCTGCGAATGCCGCACCGTGTCGAAGGGACTGATCGCCATGCCGAGCAGTCCCATGCGCGTGAACCGATCCCACGGTTAGAAAAGACGAGGCGACGGCGCCAATCTACGGATTTGCCGGGCTCGCTGCTGACGGCGGTACCGGGCGTGAAAGCTCATTCGTGGCCCTTTGCGGCGGCTACGGGCTCGCATAGACCAACGCTCGGGTGCGGGAGTCTTCGGTCGTATGGGCCTGCGCTGGCGTTGGAACCAGGCCCGAAGCTGCGCGAGGGTCGGCGGATCTCGCCACCAAAACCGATAGGTCAGAAACGACACTTCGGGCCTAGGATCGTGCCACCTGTCGCACGTTCCCCACGATTCAACGACCCATGGGGCGGGGCGATTGTCGAAGGATCCACATGTACTGAGCGTGGGACTGTAGACGTCGATCCCGTTGTATCCCGTCGACACCCTGGACACCGTCACCGTGATCGTGACGGGCAGGGTAGAATACGGATAGGTGGTCGTGCTCGCCGTGTTGGGGTAGGGGCACGGATACGTCGCTACCATGGTCCGAGCGTTACCAAGGTCTGGCGCGCGCTGCGCACAAATCGTTCATGAACCCCGGGATTTCTTTCTGCTTGCCCTTCGGGATCGTCTTTCGGCCTTCGGCGGCAATTTTCTGGACCTCACGGACATGTTTTCGCGAGGCCTTGCGTACACTCACCTGGTAGGCAATGTTGTACCGCCGCATGACTCTGGAGATCTTCAGGCGAATCGTGGGCGAATCCTGCAAAACATCGACGGTGTAGGCGGGGCTGCGAGTCTCTCGGTAGGAGACCTTGAGCACCGAGGGAATCTTGCCGAGATGATTCACCAAAATCGATAGATCGATCATGGCAGTACGCGCAGGCTAGCTTCCCACGCAATCGTGGCGAAAACCATGGCCACCTGCACGGCGAGAATCATGACGTAAGGTGTCATGGCCCCAAACGATGCCGGACCCGTTAGGCTCGGGTCAAATTTTCATTCAGTTCAGCGGGGTTTCGAGCGAGGCCCCTGGAATCATGATCGGGTCGAGGGTTTCATCCCGGTTCCGCCACAGGTCAGACATCGGATGAAGTGATACCCGTCTTTACTGGGCTTTTTCTTCTCGGCTTTGAGCCACAGATCAAGGTATTCCTGATCCCCTTTCTTTAGGCGGCTCTGTTTGCACTCTTTGTAATGGACCGGAACCACGCCACGCCCCTCACATGGTCCGGGGCAATTTCGTTTGCCTGCCATGTCTCGCCTAGACCTCTTCGTCGAGAACCTTGAGGGCCTTGAACATTTGATCGAGCGCGAAGAATTCGTCGAGTGGGTGAGCCCGTCGGAGCCGTCGAGCGACCTTGACGAATTCCCGAAGTTTCACCGTCTCTCGGTGCAGCTCGTCATACTTGGCCTTCAGTTCGTTGTACTGCTTTTCATAGAGTGCCGAGGCCCCGAACCCACCGAGCTTGTAGCCAGGGATCACGATTCTTGGCACCACCTGGTGCACCAAAAATCCGCCGTCCATGCCGTAGTGCTTTAAGCCATACCCATAGGCTCCGTCGTGATCCTCGGCGATGTGTTGCACGCCATCGAGGTAACACACCCATTTTTCGGGAATGGTCTTGAGGAGATCGGGTAACTCGGCAAAGAAACGGTCTTGCTGCGCCAAGATTTTCTGGTCGTGTTCGTTCATCGAGTCACTTGAGGAGCAAATCATCGAGCGTTTCGAATCCCTTCTCAAGCTCCTGCTGATCGTGAGCCCGGGGGAACTTGCCCCAGTCTCGGGAGGACTCTCCGATCAGATGCGCCTGACAACGACGCCCTAGCCCCATGACGTGACCATGGGAGGCGATCTGATCGCACCCTTGATGGTCACACCGGGGAAGGTTTTCAAAGAGCCGTCGAGCCACGTCTCGCACGTGCATCAACGCTCGGAGGTAGTCGGGAAACAGCGGGTGAGACGGGTCAATCTCAGGCTGGCGCTGCTGATCGACAAAGACTCCCTGCTCGTTCACAAAGGCCACGGTCATGCATCGTCCTCCGAGTCCGCGTCTCCGTCCTCCTCTTCTTCTCCGTCGTCATCCTCCTCGTCTTCGTCTCCCTCGTCTTGCTCCTCAGCCAAGAACTCCGCGTGCTGCAACAGCATCTCTGCAACCTTCAGCTGAGTCGCCGTGTCCACCTGGCTTCCGAAGTGGATCATGGCAAGCCCCAGAGAGATCTTGAGTATGGCATCGATGTCGTTCACGGAGCCCTGGAAGCACGAGGGCAAGCTATCGAGCTCCTTGTTGATCATGCCGTTAATTTCAGTTTCGTTCATTTCGCGAATTTTCATGGTCGAATCCTTAGGGTTAGTCTTCACTGACTCGGTACGGGAACGTCATGAGTCTGGGCTCTTGATACACCGGTTTCAACTCAGCACTGTTTGGATCTTTGCACAAGACCCACGTGGCTTCACTCGAGGGAGGCGAATACAGCCCGTTCGGGTCTGCCTGTGAGATCACAGGGTATTGATACCCGTTTCCGCTGCTGTGTCTCTCTATTTTCTGGGGATTGGTAAATTGCGTGCTGTAGGGGATCGGGTACCCAATGGACTCGCAAATAAACCGAAGTTTTCCGGTTCCAGGAATAAAGGCATAGGTAAACGTCGTGAGGCCTTCGTCGCGCATCTCGTAGATCATTTTCAGGAGCTTTCGCTCTCGGTATCGTGTGATCGAGGGCATGCCGACCACGCGAGTCCCCTCCTGTAAGATTTGCTCTTGCTGTTGTCGCTGGATCTGGTCGGAAGAGGGTCTCTGCTCGTTACAGGCGTTGAACAAAACCACCAGAGAAGCCAGCAAACCGGTCAAGAAGGATGGCACGCGAGGATTGAATCGATTCACGGAGAGGTCCCTTTCTTTCGGCGCAGATCGCCCAAGAAATGGGCGAGATGCTCAGGCAATGTATCAACGGGAAAGCACTTGGCGTATTCGACCACCATCGTAGTAAGGGCTTGGCGCTCGACTTCGCTCGCCCTCCGATACTCGTCATAATCGACCTGTAGCTGAATGGCTGTATGCACGAGCCATTCATGGCGAGCGTGCGCCGAGAGCTTCTGAACCGCGAGGAGCACCACCGCAACAAACAGAAGGACGGCAAAGATGGGAAGCATCGATGACCTCTAGAGAGTCTGGACGTTACGGGCACGCCGTCCGTTTGGCACGAACGCTCGCGACGAATTCGGCGAGATGCGTCGGCAGTTCCTCGAGACTCACGCCGGCCGTCTGACGCAACACCATGGCCTCAATGGCTCCGCGGTGCTCAGGGTCGGTGTGTAGGTAGGCCATCCAATAATCCTGCAGGTCTCTTTCAAGGCTGTCGCGATAGGCCTGGGACTGCTTGAACGTGTCGTGCCGGATTTTCTCCTCGAGGGGATCGAACGCTGCACGTTCGGCCGTGCGAATCCCTCGGGGAACAAAAGCCGCCGTAATCATGGCAGCCAACAGACAGATTAGACACGCGATCACAATCACGGCAACATTCATGGTCGACCTCTTGGCACGTTGTCGCATTCGTTCACTAAAGACCCGTCCCGGCTGAGTCTCGATCCACCACCACCCCAAGGCGACATCGATCGAGCACAAACAGGTCCCAGCCAGGATACCCAACAGGGATGCCACAAGCATCATGGCCCGTTACTCACATTGCGCGATTTCCGTGGTCTTGGCCACGGCGACTGCCACGTCGTAGATCGATTTCACCGTACAACCGATCACGGTCACGCAGACCGTGAACCAGACCCACCGTTTCGCCGAATTCCAGCCCACGAGACTGTATGGATGGCGGCGAAATTCCTGGATCATCACGCGCAGGCTAAGAAACTTCCAAGCGACCGTAAAGATATGGGCCGCGGCGATCCCGACCAGGTTGGATACGACCACAACAAAGAAGACCGCGCGTTTGGGGTAAAACATCGAGAATCCGCCCAATGCAATGATCACGATGCACACGGCCAGCATCACGATCGCAACCCGAAAGTCTTCCCAAAACTTCTGAGCCTTTGGGCGGTCCCAATGGGTCAACGGCCAGGCTTCTAGAACCAATGGCAAGGCAAGTAAACTGCCGACACCGAGGGCCAGGCCGAGCAAGATGCCCAGAAGTCCGAACATGACATGCTGGAACGTGCACATAAATTTGACTCTCTCAGTGAAGGATCCCACGAGTATAGCGCGCAAGGCTTGTAAACACCCATTTATAGGCCGGCAGGCAGATCACGACGCACCACAAAAACCATGAGAGTCTCTGGGCCCTGGCATGATTCACAGGAGTCATCTCGTGGCTCAAGAATTTCAGCAAGACCGAGGTGGACATCAAAAGACTCATAAATGCTGCCAGTGACATGGGTTGACTCCCTTCCCTTTCGAGCCCTTGGTTAGAACAAGAAGGCCCGGCGGATCAGATCGAGAATCAGCGGAGCGAGAAAAAGAAACAGCAACGCTGCGACAATCTCATAGATCCAGTCTCGAACAAAGGAGCGTTTGGGTTCCGTCATGGACTCACCGGTAGATCTTCGGCATAGGACGGTCGCCGGTCTCCCTCGGTTTCATGCGATCGGTAAAGTTACACGCGACGCAAATGAGACGGATGAATGTCTCTTCCGAGTCGCCAGATGCCGTGAGGTTTTCACAGCTACACTTGGGGCATGTCCACTCGTTCGAATACTGCATCATCGGAAGACTCTCTGCTGTGTTTTCCATGGTGATCCTTTACCGGTACACACGCCGAGGCATGGTCTCAGCATCCAAGGGTCTCATTCGGCATACATAGTTGCAACGCTGGCAATGGATCCGGAGCAAGTCCTCCGTGTTGCAGTAATCCATTTTAAAGCACGTATGACCACACTTGGGACACGTCCACTCGTTCGAAAACGGCAGGGCTTGCACAGAGTCCTCATGCCCTTGTGTCATTGTCGTGGGTCTCAGGTGGGTCCTGCGTCAACGATCCGAAATGATCCAGTCGCATTCCAATAGATCGCTTTGTTTTGGCTTCCACTCCGTGTTGAGCACGTCGCCTTGCTGATCTCGGATCATGAGCGCGAGGTAGCAATCTCGACCAGGGCCCCTCCACGCTAACTCCACCCCAAGGATGGTCTTGGCCCAGCCTTTACGAACCACGCGTTGATTGGATATGATTAGAGCGAAGGCCCGTTGGAAAGGAACGCCCTCCGCGTGGGTCTCCACACACTTTTCTGAGGGAGTCTCCTTGGACGACTCGAACACCTGCCAATCGTGGGCGCCCAGGTCGGTGGCCGTGGCACGCCAGTTCGACGAGTGGGAGCTATCACCCCATCGGATCGAATCATGAATCACAGACAAACGTTTCCCGACTGGCCAGCTTTCTCGTCGGACCGGGGTACCGCGGATGAGAAGATCTGACGCATCTGCGAACTTCAAGTATGTATTTTCCAAGGGAGTCTGTTTGGACGACTCGTAGACTTGCCAGTCTTGGGCGCTTAGATCTAAAGCGGTTGGGGACCAATTCGACCGGCATAAGTTACCAACGACCTTGATCTCGTCCTCCGGGTCATCCGAAACCTCTAAACGTCGCCAATCTCCCCAGCTTGCTCGTCGGATCGGGGTTCCTTTGCGGAGAAACTCGAACGCTTCGCCGAACTTCATGGATGCAGGCAAGTTTTTCGTGAAGCACTCCCAATCGTCGGCGTCTAAGTCTTCGCCACGGGGTGACCAATCGGCTGAGTGGCCATCCTTCCATCGGATGCAGCGATATCCCGGCCCCTTGCACTCCAGGTAATCGCCCGTGGACCAGCTGTGTCGGGTCACGGTGTGACCGTTCGTCAATAACCCCAATGCTCCGCTAAACTTCATGGCTCCCTCCGCATTCCATCGTTTATGTTGGCGGGCAGTCCCGCTCATTTTTTCAGTAAGTCCTGAATGAATTGATTAAGTATCTCCATCAACCCACGGTCTTTGGTCCGTTGCTCGGGCAATTCTCGAAACGTGATGGACAGTGGCAGATCCTTCCCCGTTTCGCGGTATGTGGCGAGACGTTCGAGCGCGTGACCCATCGCAAACTCCCGCACGCGCAGCTCGGGGAATCCCTCGATCTGGATCAGATCCGTTTCGTGAATATATCGACCAAAACGCCTGCTCACGAGGTCCAAGAACTCCCCGAACATCACGACGGATGGATCCAGCTGCATCTGTGCTTTCCGACCGAACACGTCCAGGTGAATCGTAAGAAGGGCCATGCGGATCTTAGACTCCGCCGCCCGGCGCGGATTGATTCGCAAAGTCTCGCTCACGTTGCTCGATGGCGAGTCTCAACGGCTCCCAAAGCGACTCATTGGCCTGCAGTGAATGGGGAATCGTCCCGATAAAGTCGAGCGTGGTCTTGATGGCGTGCTCGTCCATCGTCTTGACCAGCGTGGCCCATCGTGCCGCGTAGGCGCGCGTAATGTCATCGTCCAGGAGCGTGGCAAGACCGCCGACCATCTCTTGCAGCGCTTGGGGGCTGGCGGCGCGAATCGTCTCAAGCCAGGGGGTAGGCGAGGGAGGCTTGACCGCCGGTGGTCCCGGCGCAGGCCCCGAAGGAGCCTCCGTAGGTTTGCTGACCGGGGCAGCCTTGGCGCGTTCTTCTTCCTCGATCTTCTTGCGCAGTTCGCGCACCCGGATGGATTGCTTGAGCCATTCGCTGGCATTGGGCGTGATGCCGCACTCCTGGGTTTTCTTGCAGAGCATTTTCCAGGTGTTCGACTTGGTATCCTTGTCGAGCGCGGCCAAGGCCTCGCGGTGATCCATCCAGATTTGCACGCAATCGTCGGGAAGTCGCGCAGCTTTCAGAGCGATCTCGAAGGCCTCGAATTCGGCGGGCTTGGTGCTCTTCGGAGCCGCCTTGCTCCCCTTGCTTTGCGCCTGGCCTGATCCGGTCGACTCTCCGCCGTCGCCACTCTCATCGAGCATGCCGAGTCCAAGAATACTGAGCGTGGCTCGACGTTTGGCTTTCGTGTTGCCCGTGATCATGATGCGTCGGTTTTGTCGCATGATCCAGGTTCCAAATCTTGTCGTAGGACACCAAACTGGACCCGTTCCATCTTCGGTGAGTGACAGATTCCTGCCAGCAATGCAGTTGTATGAGAGCATGCGGTGAAGCGGAACCTCTCCAACCGAGGACATGCCAGGCTTTCCAAGAGCAATACCGCTGAGCGTCGCAAGGATCGACTGAGCCTCCATAACTCCTGGCTTCCTCTTCTTCCCAAAAACTCCTTTCTCGTCTCCATCGCCAGCCATCATCGTCTCGAGCATTGCATTCCTGGCTTCTACTGAAAGCCTGGTGACCAGCCGCGGCATGTCGGCAGGGCCTTCGATCCCCGCACGCGATAAAACGCCACGAGATTCTTCAGCGTTGAGATAAAACCAATGCTGAGGTAAGCAGTCATAAGATCGTCCACTTGGAAATGTACAGACGGTCGGCTCTCCGATGTTTTCGCGCGCGTTCAAGCCAGCACGCAATAGAAGATCCCGAATCTCTTTGACTCGATTTGGTTTTGATTGAGAAATGCCAAGACTAACGAAATTGCCGAGCCTTTTAATAGTGCCGTCGGTCATCACCCACCCTAGAACGGCGGCTAATTCTGGTGATAAAGGGTGATCTCCTCCCTCGGCTGGAGCGGCTAAGATTACCCGATGGCCTGCCAAGATCTCATTCGCCTTCACCAGTTTTGTACGAAGAAACCTCTTATGGTTTCGTGAATCTCTTGACTCTGGTGTACCAACAAGCCAAGAGTGATCCTCCGTGCAGCGCACAGAGAACCGCCCACCTTCCGTAGACATACGAAAGATTCTCGCGTCGTCATAGACCGTAACATTTTCGAGCGGCACCCATTCGCATCGGCAGCGATCTGGGTTATACGCAATCACTTCTTCTCCGATTTTAATCTGATCGTACGGTTTGAAACCACGCCGAGTAAGAATCTCTGAGTCGAGCGGAACACATTCGGCCTTCATAAAGGCTGACACAGGATCTTCAAGACTCACCGTGCCGACGGCTGTTTCGACCCGTCCGTTGGGGTGAGTCACCTTGCAGACGACCATCGCTATTTTCGTGGTCCCGATAGTGATGACATCGGGTCCTTGCACAATCTCGCGGTCTAAGCGATGAATCGCTGCGAGTTGATCCGTAGCGCTTCGGTTCGGATACAGTACATCCTTCCCGCCCCGTGACTTCAGGATGGTAAAGGGTAGCGTGGCAGGTGACAGACCCAAGGACTGACACATTTGTACATAGAGGGTCGCTCGCTCGGCCGGCCCGAGCTGTGAAAGATCCCCGTGCGAGATCAGAGACTCTACGATTTTGCGGCTCGTCTCGGCATCAATCTCCAACGGCACGTGTGATTCAGTCGGCATTGTGCATCGCTCCCATTCGATCGTAGTCTACCGATCCCATTCGACCCGGCGCGCTTCCGTACAAGGCCGCACGCACCATGCAATCGAGATCTTGCTCCGAAAGACCGTGACGGCGTCCGACTGTCAAGGCGGCGCTAATGTCGCGATGGTGCTTCGCCTTGTGCAAAAGACCCCGTACCTGGCAGCGTCCACAGACGGCCTGATCAAAAAAACCATGCCGCGTACAAGACACACACACCGCCGGTCGATCAAAATACATCGGACCCCTCTGCAGATCTGGCAGAGTAGGCGCCTGCTGCGATCAGTCAAAGGAATTCTTGACCAATGAACTAAATAGCCAACAGAGTAATGTTTGACATAGGCGATCCCTCGCTGCTACACAGAGAGCATGTCTGAGGTAGAGAGAGACCTCGGCACCCTGAAAGGTCGTCTGAAATATCTACAGGACATCACGCAGATGCCTGGCAGGCAGATCAGTCGGCGTGCAGGACTCAGCAAGACGCATGCGTTTCAAATCTTGAGCGGTCGCTACGCAGATTTGTCGTGCAAAACGGCCTCTGCCATTTGTGAGATTTTTGGGGTAACGATGGACTGGCTTGTCATGGGAAAAGGACCAACGCCAACCGCACGCGAAGTACTGCGGCATGTCATGTCCACGTCCATCGCAGACCCTGAAAAATCCCGCAAGTTGTCAGGATAGACCCATGCTCAAGACTCTCCGGATTCGGTTTCTGCTTCGCTGTTCCTCAGTCCTGATTCGACTTGGCAAACGCATGGCAAACGCCACCCGGGACGCCGAATAATGCGCAAACTCCGCGCCGTGGCGTTGCATTTGTTTGCCGGGACCGGGGGAGGGACCCTCGCCTTTCGTTCCCTGGGGTGGAATGTCATCACCATTGACCCCGACGCACGGCACGCGCCGACGTTCTTGGCAGACCCCAGGGCCTGGGACGACTTGAATGCTTCAGTCTGGTCTTGGGTCTGTGCGCTGCACCCTACCCTCGTGTGGGCCACCATCCCGCCTGGTGATGAGTTTATGCCCGATGGCGAGTACAGACGCTCGCGCAGGTTCGGCCGCCGTGCCTTTTGGGCCTCCCGACGAGTCATGGAAGCCACCCGGCCACTGTACTGGGTGATCGAGGCTCCATGTCACTTTAAAACACCGATCGAGCGGGGATTGTCCGGTCTGGCTCCGCGGATTCAGTGCGGTTCGTTTCTGCTGTGGGGCGAGTTCCCAAACTTTGACCCGCCGCGCATTGCCTCCCGGTACCGCTCGATCACCGACTCTTCCCAGGCCCGCGAACGTCTGCCGCGAGTCTCAGGGTTTAAGGCCCGAGAACTCTTGAGACTCGCGCGCGCCCATGTCCCCTACGAGCTCTCGCAAGCAATCGCTTGGGCCGTGTCCGATGAATTGACGTTTCTTGGTACCGAACGAATGCCCCCGGCGCTGCCCACGCCGGGTTTGTTGGAGGAAACAGGATAATGCCGGATGACAAAGTGCATTTGCCCATCATCGAACCCGTGCGCGAGATGCAGCTTGATCTTGAGTCGATCAGCGATCCTGAAGTGTTTGAGCAAGTGCCGGAGCCGCTCAAAAGCAACATCAAAAAGCTCATCGAGGATCAGTACAAGCTCCTTTGCGAGCAAGACGACGTCACGAGCGCGCGCAGCTTGCATCTGAGTAGGATTCGATCCGTGGTTAATGCCCAGTCGATTCAAGATGAGCACACGCGTTCTGTGATCGACAGCCTGACCCAGCTCGGGGAGGGAATGCCCGCGTGCAAGGAACGTTGCCCGCATTGCTGCAATATTTTTGTCAGCGTGTCGGATTCCGAGCTGCGCACCATCGCCCAGTACGTGGCCGAACACTTTTCGGAAGTCGAGCGGGCCGAGTTGCAAGCCCGTGTGCTCGATCTGTGCCACAAGATGGACGAGCGCGTAGGCTCCATTCCCAACACGGTCAACGCCTATTTCGCGGAGGCCTACACGCGTTTACGAGATGACAAGGCACGCAAGGCACGACTCGACATGGACAAGCCCTGTCCCTTCTTGGTCGACCAGAAGTGTTCCATTTATGAGGTACGACCGTTCTTGTGTCGCGGGTATACTTCCCAGGATGTGGAGCTTTGCAAGCATCCCACGGGACCTGCACGTATCAACGTCGACCTGTATCTCTGGGGATACGGAATGCAGATGGCGTTTTTAAAGTTCGAGTCCGAGCGGTTGACGCGCTCGCCGCTAGAGTTGACCGAGGGAATGCGCTTCGCGTTCACGCAACCACCGCTCAGCGCCAAGAATCCTGCAGAGGGACTGCTAGAGTTCTCCGATCGGCCCTCGACGCCTTCAGGGTACGCGCTGAAAGAAGCCCACGGCAATCTGTCTCAGCCCATGATTGACGCGTTGGTCGGGGCCGTGGCCAATCGCGTGCGAGAAAATGGACACGGGGAAGTGGGTGCAGTGTTCTGGCAGCCGAGCGAAAAGAAATTCCCCAACGTCGAGGCGGACGAATACGCGTTGCAGGTGGGTCCGGTGGCCTCGATGCTCATCCGAATCGCCGAACTGACCCGAGAAAACCCGAACTTTGTGCTCTATTGCTTGCGCGCGTTGACTCAGCTCTTGCCGAAAGACATGCCGCATGCGCATTCCAGCAAGTACGATCCTATCATGACGCCTTCGACGCCAATTCCCACCTACGTGGCAGTCTCCCAGAATCAAGAAATCATCCTGATGGGACTCAACGTCTTGGTCCCCACCGTGTCTCTCCTTCAAGGCCTGACGGTACCCAAGGTGTCGGTGTCATGACGGACAAGCCCGAAGAGATCCAGAAGATTCAGGCGTTCTTGGAAGAACACAAGTCCACGGTGATGGAAGCGTGTTTTGAGCACGTGACGTTCACCGGGCATTCGCAGGTCGGCATGCTTTTTTGTCGAGACTCTGTGAACCCGAAAGCGCTCAGGGTGCACACCGGAAGCCTGGCGCAGCTCAGAATGCTCGTGCATGCGCATTGGAGAGACCCTTACACGCTGGTGCACGGCCTGGGCATGCTCGATGGAATGAACGCCAAGCGGTTTGATGTGGTCTACAGTCGCAAACACCAAGGACCGACAAAGCCCGTGTCAACTTATATCGTCTCGGTCGCCAATCCTCACCTGGCGATTGTGTGCGGGCTGACTGTCATGACGCCCGAGGCGTTTTTCAAAAAGCCGAGTGATGGCTCGGCAGAGAAAAATAAGTTGGGGACAAATTGATCGACGTTGACTTGACGTCAAACCAGCAATAGGGTGGCTACCAACACAAAGACTCTATCCGCGAAAAAGAAAGGCAGGCCGATCTCTTATCAAAAGAGTATTTATCAGCCTTGCCTGAATCGTAGTGTCGTACGCCTGACGGTACGCGTTGATGAGGGGCTGGCCGCGGAAATCGCCCACTATTGTAGGTCTAACAACCTATCAATTGCGGATGTGATCAGTGATGCGATGAGAGTCTATTTGTCTGGGAAGAAGTAGGCGGCTGGCGTAATTTGGTAGAACCCGTGAAACCTATTTTGTTCATAAAAATAGGAGTAGAGCTGATCTCTCTTCGAAGACCAGACCTACCCCATCGGTTCGCTGTGACGATCCCTGGTGCACCAAGTGGAAGATGCCCGCGAGCGCGGGCAAGTCACGAGACGAGAAATTCAGCGAGACTGGCCTATCCGTGCAGACCAGGCTCGCCGACTCGGTTCTTTCCACCGCAAACGCGTGGCTTGGACTCTGCACGCGATAAATTCGGCGGAACTGACCTTTCCGTGAAGGCCAGGCCCGCCGTTTCGGCTCGCTGCGTTGAATCCCTTGTGCCCCAAGGGTTGAAGTTGCTGAACCTAGTCTCTCAAAAATCCTCCACACATACCCACTTGAACCGTGATCAAGCCCAGGAAAGGCACACGCGGTGAGGTTCTTTGCAAGACTCTCGGAGTCTAACCGCTCGCCAGACTCGGTGCAAGCGGTCTGCGTCAGAAAAATGTCTCGAGGGTCACGGGGTGAGTCTGCGATGGGGACGCACAAGACTCGCCCACGACTCTACGCGAGTCAGTGGGCTTTCTCGCGTGGAGTCTGGGAAGAGTCGAAGCATCCCGCGTGTGCGGGAAATTGGGTGAGAGATCCGGAAGACATCCATAACTCTCGGAAGATGCCCGTATGTTCGGGCCACAAAAAGAGCGGGGCCCCTGAATGGGGCCCCCGATAGGAGAAAAAACGATGCAAGAGATCATAGATAGTGAATCCCCTGAAAGCAAGGCGGATCGTCCAGACGAGAGTCTGATTCCGTACTCTTCGCCCCATCACGGAATGTTCGACGATTCACGGGTGAGGGGCCTCTCTGATGCTGGTTTTAGAGTCTGGCTTTATTTGGCTTCGGGTCCGAGGGTCAACACCCTGCCAGGATTTCGAAGAATCGCGGCCGATGTCATCGCCGGTGTCTTGAGGATCACGGCTCAAGCCGCACTGGATGCAATGGCCGATGTCTCCGCTTCGGGGCTTGCGTACTACCACGCCCCGAAACGGATGCTCTGGGTAAGGACAAAGCCAGTAACGAGCCGATAGGAAAACAAGAATGTCTACAGCGAACAAAATCAAGCCTGGATCACGGAAAGATAGTTGCCAAAAGAAAAGGGCCGCGTTTGCGCGCGGCCCCCAACAGGAGAACAGACATGAATGATTCACGAAATATAGACACAGACTCTCGGGGAAGCAAGTCCAATCACGATGAGAGTCTTGGACCCTATGCGACAGTCCACAGAAAAATACTTGACGACTCGAAGTATAGGAGCCTTTCGCCGCTCGCGCGTTTTCTGTGCTGCTATCTGCTTTTTGGGCGTGGAGTCACTGCATTGCCTGGCTTGCAGAAAGTGAGTCTAGCCACAATCGCCGATGATCTTGGGGTATCCATCGAGTCCGCTCGTGATCTGATCGGGGATCTTTCTTCCGTAGGATTTTCCTACTACGACGAAACGCACCGAGTTCTTCGCGTTCCGAATGCCCCGAAATACCACCCCGCGCAAAGCCCGAATCAGCTTGCGGCGTGGTTCAAACACTGGAACGAAATTCCCGACTGCGAACTCAAACAGGATCACTTTTTGTGCCTTCAGGAGTACGCAGGCCTGGAACACGAAAGTCACCTGCAGAAGTGGCTCCTGACGTTTGCAGCAGACGACCCCTTCCTACCGCCGCGCTGGCAAGCCAAGGACCACCCCCGCCTGGTCCGCAAGATCATGGAGCGCGATGAGCATGCGTGCGTGTACTGCGAGGCAAGGAAACCCATCACCGTATCTCAGATGACACCACGTAGCCGCAGAGGAACGGGTGATGAGAGGAATCTGTGCACCATCTGCGTCTCGTGCGTATCGCAAAAACGCGACATGGACTACATGGAGTTTATTTCTTTCCTTGAGAGGAAAGGTAAGGACGTACGCGCGTGCCGTGAAAGAATTTCACGCATCCGTGATATGGGGCAAAATGCCTCCCTCACGCAGGCCTCCGTGAGGTACGAAACCTCCCTCATTGATCCCTCAGTGAGGCCTCAGGCTTCCCTCACGCCTTCTGTAACTGTATCTAAACCTGTAACTAAACCTGGAGAGGGGGATGTACCTGGCGACGCGCGTGATCACGCGTGCGATCCCACCAAGCCGGTACCCCCACCCCCCGAGTACGTACCCCCATGCCCGGACTACGTACCACCGTGTCCCGAGTTGGCAGTCCCATGCACGCCCCCTGCTAGTGCATCCGCCGAGCCAAACCCCAGACCCCAGACCTCCCCCACCCCCCAAAAGAGTGACCCTTTTTCGGAACACTCGACGCAAGACCAGGAGACTTCTACGGTTTCATGGACAAACCCGGAGACAGAGCGCTTAAGTCAGGACTTCTCGCACGCAACCCGGCAATCGGTACCCCAGCGCGCTCATAGCTCGACGGTGGTTCCGTTCGCGAAACGGCCTTCCAGTGACCCGAGAGACCTCGGAATGGGCAAGGGTAGTCTCCAGGACACAGGGAGCCCGGACGGGTCCGTTTTGTCGATCCTGGGAGGTCTTCTGCCCCAAGGGTCCCCGACGTCGGAGCCGGCCGCCTCGATCCCGGTACAGCTGGAACTGATGCCCGGGTTGCTCGCACCCAAGGAGCCGGTCGAGCCGGTCAGCGAGCGCGAGAAGGTGCTGACCGAGGTGAAGAACTTCGTGGTGCAGGAGCTCGCAAGGCTTGCACAGACTCGCGAGGTCCGAACGCCGATCCTTGCTCCCACACTGTTGGCGGCGAAGGCCTCGGCGATCCCCGCGGAGAGTCAGCCCCTGGTGACGCCGATCCTCCAGCCTGTCACCCCGATCCCCGAGCCGGTCACGGTGATCCAGCCGCCCGTGACCAAGATCCCTGAACCTGTCACCCCGATCCTCCCGCCTGTGACTCCGGTGCGGGAGTCGGTTACGCCCGTCAAAGATCCGGTGACTCCCGTGCGGGAGCCTGTGATCAAGCCGCAGGCCTCGGACCGACCTGTCCCGGTGGTTCACTGCCCCACGGTCGAACATGGGTTAGGGTTTCACCCCGACGAAGCGCTCCAACGACTGCGGTCGACGACGGCCGGCTGCAAACGCGGGCAGCTCGGTCGTTTGTGCAGTGGAGCGCAGATGCAGGAACTTGCCGAGATCGCTCGCAGCGCGTCGCCTCGCCCGCTGACTCTGGAGGATTTTGAGACCCTGGGGAAAGCCTGGGCTGCTGGCGTTGCGCTCAAATGGAAGAAAGACCCAACAGACATGGGTTTTTTGCTACGAAACGGCGGCGCACATTTGCTTTCCGCCATGCTGGATGCCTTCGAGTGGCGAGAGTCTCAGATGCCAAGGGCCAAGCCTGCGCCTGCAGCGGTCAAGTCCGTGGGTCCAAAACCTTCCGGGTCGAGTGCTCAGAGTCTTGAAGACATGAAGAAAATGGCAGCCAGCGGAGAATTCACGAAAATGTTTCGTGAGCAGACCGCCCAAATGGCGAATCAGCTGGCAGAAAAAATGAACGTGTTCGCTCCTGGTGTGTTAAAGCCCGTCTAGAGACTCTCTGCCAGAGCCCACAAGGAATCATGCCCATGAGTGAGACCCCGAAAGAAAGAGTCTTGGTTGCGCTGCAGTACGAGTATTTAAATTGGGCACCGAAAGAGAGCGGAATCGTCGCGGTGTTCAGGCAGAAAAAAGACGACAAAGGCATCGAGCTGCAAAAGGACGTGCTCGGGTTCGCTGTATATAGAGAGACGAGCTCATTTTCTCAGGGAACCCGTACGGTTGAGTGCAAATCAGGGCCCGTGGTGTTGAATGACCACTACGAGATGGTTCCCATGGACAGGATCGCCAAGAAGTACCGGCTGGAAAAAAGGGGCCAGCCCTATGGAACGCGTCCTGTGGATGATGATCGACCCTTTTAAAAGCCATTCTCGAGATGGTCATGCAATTCTTGATGACGTGCATCCAAGGAGCCCTTTTGATGAGTGAGCCGACCGAGAATCCCGACGAGAGACTCTGGAGGTCCTACGACTTTCGGTACCTGTACTTACACCCCTGTGCACCTGGCATTGTGGCGGTGTTTCGCGATCTAGACCCCAACGAAAAGCCATGGACCGAGAGCGCCTTCGAGAAGGATGTGATCGCGTTCGGTGGCTATGAAGTGATCGAGTCCAAGGGAGAATTTACGCGCAGAGAGGTACGGTCCGGACCGATCGTGCTGGATCGGATGCACCGAGTGATTCCCATTGAGATGCTCGGCCAGCCGTACACCCTGAAAAAAGATGGCGGTGAGTTCGGCACGCGCAGCAAGGAGCTGGAAAGCTGCATTGTTGGGGCGTATCAAGCCAGCAAGCACGCTCAGCTTCGGAAAGAGACCGAAGAGTCACCGAGGTTTGGCACGCTGTGTTGGATGATCAACGATGCCATCATTCGCAAGTACGACCCCGAACAAAAGACCTACCGCGAAGGGTTTGAGATCCAGCTGACGGCGATGGCCATCCAACCCTGGATGATCGAACGACTCCGCAAGATCCTGGGGAATGACTGGCATTATACCATCAACGAAGAGTTCGGTCGTGGCCTAACGATTCACCTGCAGAAAAAATCAGACTCGTTCAGGAATATGACGAAGTGAGCAAGACAGAGCGAGACCCTTTCGCGAAACCAACGAGCCAGTATGTTTGGATATTGGGGTCATTTTCGGCGAGACTTTCTGGCTATGGAATGGATCTCCGGGATATCTGTGTGCTGCTGTTTCCTGACACGTTATACGGCAGGACTGATTTGCTCCATTTGAACATTGGTCCTCACGAATATGCCGAGAGGTCTCTGCAGCCATATGGGATGCAATGGGTTCACTGGCCTTATTCGGAGATTCTTTGGCCCAAAGATTACCCGCAGGATCTGCGAGATGCCGCGATGGATGAACTACTACATGGTGAACCGAAGAGCGAGCCAGGTATCTATAGGACCTTGTGTCTATTTGGCAAACGGTCTTTCAGAGTTGGGGTCGAACACTGGCCACGAGTGGGAATGAAGGTGCCTCCAAGAGTCTGCATAAAAGTGGAGATAAAAGAGCAACCAAAAAAGAATTCCCCAGCGAATGAAGAGGTTACGAAATGACGACCGCGAAGACAAAAAGCGCGCAGCAACTTTCCTTGGAATCTGTTGACTATCTCCAGTTCCTTCTAGCCACTACCTGATCGTTCACCCGAAGAGAGTCAAAGAAACGGACGCAAAGTCAAGCAAAGGATGATCCCGTGAAAATCAGAGTTCCGATTGTTTCCAGAGAAACCAGCCCGCCCTACCAACAGGTTCGCGCGTTGATCGAGCTCAGAGATTCTATCCCTGCGCCGAAGGGTCTATGTCTTCGATTCTTTGGTAAAGACTCAAGGCTCTGTCATCACCTGGTCTCGTTCATGTCTCAAGATAGTATGTACGAGGTCAGTGTTGTCGCCTTTGGTTCCTATGCATTGCTCGGGTGGGAACCTCTGCTCGGCAGCTCCATGAGCTCGACAGTGTATGACGGTGGCCCGCGTGAACGCAATGGCCCGTTGATCTCGCATCCGTTTCTAGGCATAATTCCGGCCGAGTCGTTCTTGGACCGGTGGGACATGCTGAAAGACGGCAAGCCTTATGGAGCCCACGAGGTCAAGGATCCGTCGGCCAGAGTCCCGAGCGATCATATCGTCAGCCCCCAGGAGAGCGAGCGGATCCGTCGCCAAAACAACCAAGATCAGTATGAAAAGCTGATTCGCCATTTCAACGAAGAGCTGATTCGCTACGGCTCGCAAGGGGGCGTCGTTCGTTTTTCATCGCGCGATCTGGCCGCAACTTTCGATGAGCTTGTGATGAATCAAGTGATCGATCTTTATAAGGAGTTTTGGCAGGTCAAATGTGATTTTACCGGGATGTTTCTCGAGGTGACTCTACGCCCTAAGAAAACGGACCCCGTCGAAGATCCCGAGAAGTTTCAATCCAAAGATGCGGGGCCATCGCTGTGACGGATCAAGAGCACTTTCCGCCCGACGTTGAGATTTTTAATTGGACGCCCGCGCCGCCGGATCTGTCGATTGTGTTCCGCTCCAAGGATCAGATCTACCCTTTTATCTCGGGTCCTGCCGAGGAATACTGCGCGGATGTGATCGGATTTGGGCACTATCGAATCACCCGAACCCTGGTGAACAACAAAAAGCACGTGCAGCAGGACAACGGGCCACTGATTCTGAATCACCACTACCAGCTGTTTCCCGCGCAGGCCTTTCTGCGAATGTACGAGATTCAGAAAGACGGGCGAGTCTATGGCGTCGTGCCTATGCACAAGGAGATCCAGGAGGCTCCCTCGCTGGTGGCGTTGTCACTAAGGCAGGCCGAAGAGATCCAGCAGCAGCGCCAACAGGACAAATTGGGGAAGCTTGTGGCTGCCTTGTGTCGGTGCATCAATGAGACGCTGATTGACGAAGTGTCTGGAGCCAAGCCCGTCACCATCACCGTCCCCAGAGATCAGCGGATCCCCGAGGTGATAGAAAGAGCCGCGAAGATTTTTGAGGCCTTTTGGGTGTGCGAATTGGAGGCGTCCCATTGTGACTATATCAAACTCAGGCCTAAGATACCGCCGCCTCCTGCAAGCGGTCCGGATCTGCCCTACCGAGGGTACCAACCGGAAGGATTGTGACTATGAGTGTGTCGCCTCCCATCATGGCACTGAACCGAGCGGTGACGTTGCTGGTTCGTCACGTCGAAGGCCTGTACTTAGGCGTCTCTCGCAAGCATGATCCTACGGACTTCGGTCTACCCGGCGGAAAAGTCGAGCCGGGGGAAAGCGATCAGGAGGCGATCTGCCGTGAGACCCTGGAGGAAACCGGCCTTGTGATCGTGGATCCCGTCCCGGTGTTCGTACGGTTCGATCGAACGGTGTGCGTGCGAACCTTCGTCCCTACGTCCATCCGTGGCCCGATCCGTTCGAGCGAAGAGGGGCGTGTCATGTGGGTCACGCAAGAGCAACTCGAAAATGGATCGTTTGGCGAGTACAACCGCCGTCTTCTTGAGACACTCGGTCTGAGACGATCATGACCTCACCCAGTAAGCGGGGCGAGTCCGTGTATCGACAAGTCGAAGAAGTCGAGAAGATCTACCGAGAGCAAAAAATAGCACCCATTCGGCTTAGTCTTCATGAGAGTGGTATCGATCTGACCTGCCAAGAGCCTGTGCATTGGCAAGAAGTAGCAAGAGAGTTGGTGTATGAGTCACAGGACATCTTCGGTGATTTTTGCCAAACATGGAGCGACCAGGGAGTATGCATGATGGTGGGGCCTATCCCAGAGGAGTCACGCGCCAAGGTCCTTGGATACTTGGTGATCGGTCTGATTCGTGAGGGGTATGCCGTGATCGTTTCGCGCGATGAAAGCTGGGACGAGACGAAGGAAACATGAGAACTCAGGAACAGATCTTTGAGGCATTTCTCCAGGTGGTCGAGGCCAGTCGGTTGCTGGTGCACCTTTCAGATGATCTTGAGACCGCAGAGATTGATCCTTATGAGCGGCGCATTTTACAATTGCAGGACGCATTAGAGGACTTTGAAAAAGTCTCAGGGAGGTGGAGAGCCGTGGTACGATCAAAATTCCGATGCATCTCGATCACCGAAACCGAAGGGACCGACAAACCGAAACAGTACGTGTTCGTGGCGGCAACGAATGGAGAAGAAAATAAAAGCTGGTCCAAGTGGACACCGTGCGGAAGGCTTGAGATCACCATCACCAACCCCGACGCGAAAAAGTTCGAAGTGGGCAAGGAATACTGCCTGGACATCGCAGACTGGACCCCGTGAAAGAAACCACGCTCTTTGGCGGCTGGATTACTGCGATTCTGTCCGTGCTGTTCTCGATCGGGGCCATGGTGGCAGCCTGTAACGATCACTACTGGCTCGCCGTAGCCTTTGGCTTATTCGGCATGTTTTATTGGATCTCGTTCGTGTGCATCGTGAAATGTGACTCATGAGTCTGCCGCGTCGACGGATGGCTGTTGGCTCTCGTCCTGCTGTTCTTCGACGGGTACCCCAAACTGCAGAATCGTGCCGATCGGCACCGGGACCCCTGCGATCACGGTCCCTTCGTCGACAACGATTTGATGCCGGGCCGGGTCGAGTCCGAGGCTTCGCATGATTTGCTCTGCTTGGATCGTGGCCTGACGGGCTTGCACGCTTGCCAAGTCCACTTGAGCCCGTGCACACTTGGCGCGCTCGACCCATAGACCAATCCGATACGCGGATTCCGGGGAAATGGTTTTGTATGCCATCGATCGGAGCCCAATTAGGGCACACTCAGAAAGTTTCTTCCACTGCCTGCCACCGAGGCCCCTGCAACAAGTGTGGCCCGTTGCAGGGATGAGACACCGCCAGAACGAACACGAAGCAACAGCGCCGTGTCGCCGTCCGTGTCGCTATTGATGAATTGGGCCAAGATCACCACCGTATGCTGTCCGCTGCCGGAGGCCACGGCTTGGCCGCCTTGAATCTGGAAGACACCTGGCGCGGCATTGCCTGTGCTCAGAGGAGCCTGGTAAGTCAGCGTGCCTGCTGCAATGTTGCTTCCCGTCGCATTGGCGCCACGGTGGGTATAGCTGCCCGGTGTTGCCGAAGCTTCTCCGGTGCCCCACCAGGCCAAGGTGGTGCTGTTCATCTCCGCGCACTGCGTGCTGGAAACAAAGCTACGAATGGGCCCCGTCGAGAACACTTGAACGACGGACCCTAAGAGCCTTGTCGCCGCCGCCGCAGTCGCGCCAAAAACCGCCTGACTCGAGGCATTGAAGGTAGCCAGGGTGATCCATCCATTGTCCGTGGCATTCCTTGAGTAGATCGCGTCTTGAAACCGCAGACCCACGCCTCCCGCACCAAGCCCTGCAGAAAGCGTGGTGGACGTTGGATTGATCAACAGACCCGCGTCTGAACCAAATCGAAACGTGTCCGAGAGTGCGCCCCCCCCTGTGCGAGTCATCAACCCGATGCCGCTGGCGACCGATCCATTGGCCGCATTGGTAAACACACCATAGATTCTCGCGACGTCTTGCGCGATGCCCGCGTTATCTTGAGAGCGAAACAGAATCCCCGCGGCAATGCCGTTCGCCGCCGCGCCACCACTGGGATTGTGCGTGAGCGTGAACACATCCACATTGCCATTGTTCGGCGTCGCGACCACCGTAAACCCGAGCGAGCTGGCCATGGATTGAATATTGATGGCCGCGGAGAGACTGGGTGCCGCCCCCGAGATGAGATAGGGGGCGTTGTTGGGTGCCTTGGTGGCCACCTGGGCATCGGTATAGGCCTCGGCGGAGACAAGGGTTGCCGCGTCGCCCGCATTGGCAAAGGCCTGCGTCGCAATGACACCGGTGTTCACGGCGAGTTGGCTCCCGGAAGTTCCACTGCCTGTGAGCGTGGCGTCATGGGAAACCACGGCCAGGCGAGTGGCTACCTGGGCATCGGTATAGGCCTCGGCGGAGACAAGGGTTGCCGCGTCGCCCGCATTGGCAAAGGCCTGCGTCGCAATGACACCGGTGTTCACGGCGAGTTGGCTCCCAGAAGTTCCACTGCCTGTGAGCGTGGCGTCATGGGAAACCACGGCCAGGCGAGTGGCCACCTGGGCATCGGTATAGGCCTCGCTGAGCGTAAGGACTTGGACGATCGCGTCTTGTACGTTCGTCGCTGTGATGGGAGCTACGGGCGTGAAGGGGATCGCAGACGCGGGCGGAACAGATCCCGCCGCAATGGTCACCCACGTACGAACCCCGCCAACCAGTTGGACCACGTACATGGCCGATGCGTCGTTGGGGAAATACGTGTATCCAAGCGGGGGATCTGTGGCATTGGGACGCTCGGACGTTGCACCAAACCCGAAGCACGGCTGAAGCTGCGTCGCAATACTCACGGCATGAGTATAAGGCAAACCCTGCACATTTCGCGGAAAAGCGATGACAACCCATGGCTTAAGGCGGAAGCCTTTCGGCGCAGTAAACGAACAGATTTCAACCAAGGGTCATATGCATGCACGGGGCATCAAGGAGCGCACAGCTGCAAACCAAGGATCTTGTCGACGTACTGGGTATGTTTGGCGACCGCTATCACCTGGTGAACGTGTTTGCCGATGACCTTTCGGATGGATCCATGGAGGATGTGCACAAGGGCGCGTTCACGGAAAACGACCGCGTGTACCGGTTTACGGTGTTCCCGATGGCCGGCGTGATGAGTCTGCACCGATGGGCGTGCTCTGGACCGTCGGACGCATCGAAAATAGACGAAGCCATCATAAGCCAGGCGATTACGACCGCACGGAAGCAACGTGGTCAGGGATTTCTCAGAGAGAATCTGTTCGCGCTCCTGGTCGGTGGCGTGCTAGGAAATCCGACCCAGGTAGAGTCTAGGATCTATCGGGTCTTCGCGATGAAAATGAATACGGAGCGACGCGAGTGGATGGCCTATGATGGGGGTCTACTCCGATGGATGAAAGTGAAATTACTTGCGCCCATCCGAGACTCACCCGATTTGAATGAACTGAAGGAAAAACCAATGAGTACAGAACCTGACAAAGGCCCTAGAACCCATTCCATGCAGTCAGATAAAGACTTTTCTGAAACGCTTACGGCGCTTCGACAAGGGAAAAAAGCCCGGCGCGAGGACTGGCTCCCGGGGGTCTTTCTTCAGATCATCATCCGCGCACAGACTCAAAAAATGGAGATGATCCTTTTTAACGACAGTTCGCAGGGAATCTTAGGCAAGGAATGGACCTGCGCGGGCGAGGATCTCCTCGCGTACGACTTGGAAATCTTGTCGTAGGATCCTGCCACGCAAAGGCACGGGAGTCAGACTCTTGGATTCACTGCTTGAGATCACCAAAGACGTGTTTTGGGCCGCTGTGATTTTATTCTATTGGGCATGGCTGTATCGGATTTTGCGAAAGCTTGACCGATCGGGGGAGGAGCTTGAGCAGACCCGCCAAGAGATCCAGGTGAGGGTTCTGAGCGACGCCGAATTTGACGCCGTCTGGAGGCCCAAGATCCGGTGTGTTCCCGAGGAAAAACAACCTTGCGATGAGGATACTTAGGCGGCGGTGCTCAAGAGCCACTGCGATTTCGGCAAGCGTCGACGCTCCCGACGGCTTCCAACCTGGGCCCGCTTATTGTGAGGGATGGGCGTCATGGGAAGCGAGTGCATGGGCAGCAAACTCTGCGTGGTCGAGGCCGTCAATTGCTGCCAACCTCCCCCCGATAGATCGTAGTAAGAAGCGTAGCCGCCGGGCAATAATTGAAACGGCCGTGTCACGACACTACGGAAGGCCAAGCTTTCACTGGCGGAAGGCACATAGAGCGGCTCAAACCACGTTGGCCTTACGAAATCGCTCACCAGCACGCCATTGATTTCGTAGATTTGGCTTTCGACGGGATCGCCGACCTCTCGGGCATACAGTCGTTTGCCGTCCGCATCGAAGCAGCACAGGTTGATCTCCGAGTCTCCGCGCATCTCCAGCATTTCATGGGAAAACGGCACGCTCCAATTCCCTGCGTACCGAACGCTGGTGCGCGCGAACACTTTCCCGATCGGTTGACCGCTGATCGTGAGGTCATGGTACCCCAAGACGCCGGCCTGGTCCGAATCGTCGAAGACTCCGAGCATCCACCAGGCTTTCGGCAGCGTGTCTTTCTTGTCGACAATCTGCAGGGTGGCATCCATGCCCCAGCACGACGCAAAATCCCGAGACATCTGCACCTGGAACGCGGGCATCACGGCGTGTATTTCTTCGTCCGTGACCACCGTGCTGAGATTTTTAACGGCGATCGTAACCCCAGCATGCGGAATAGAAATCTGTGGACTCATCTTTGATCCTTTTTGAGAGAGGCCATGGTTTTGGCGCGCCGAGACTCTGCCAGAGAATCCCTAAAGACCGCGGAAAAATCGTGAATTTATTTTTCTCTTGCTGCGATGACTCTCGGTTGTTATCGCACTGTCCCAGACGGGAGAGCATGGGATGACGTTCTCGAGCGGCGCACAGGGGCCCGGGATGGAGATTGGCGAGGCGGTCAAACGGCTCCAAAATGGGCTATTGGTGACGCGGGATGCCTGGGAGCGTTGTTGGCTTCGGTTGATTCATCCCGGAGACTCGTTCCAGATGAGTCCGGAACTCAAGGCGAAGTGCGCCAAAACGGATACGGTGGGTCTATGGTCTTTGATCGGTCACGACACCGCGATCCCCTGGGAGCCGACCGTCGAGGATCTTCTTGCACAGGATTGGCATGTGGTTCGCACCATGGGATTCAACCACGCAGTCAACGAGATCTCGGATGGTCAATTGATGACTCGTGCAGAGTTCGGGTGGACCTTTCGCGCCGTTCGTAAGCTTACTGACAAAGAGCAAGCCAAGATGAGCCCGAAGGGATCCAACGGACACGCTGAAAAAATCCTGGGCGAATTCGTCGACACAGGAGACGGTAAAATGGTGCTGAAGGGCCCTTGGGTTCCGACGCACGTGGATTTGCTCGCAAGGGACTGGAGAGCGTGGGATCGGTAAAGATCGGCCTGAACCTTCGCGAGGCCTTGGATGCCTTGCTCGCAGGCAAACGGGTCTGCAGGGAAGGATGGATTCACAAGCGTCTCCAGCTGTTCACGTCGTACGATCCTGCCTATATGACCGAGACCATGCGCGCCCGCATCGCCGAATATGATACAACCGTGGACCCGCCCCGCGTGGTCGGTGTGGTCATTGGCGTGGTCTTTGACCAATCGCTCGTGTTTCCGTGGGACCCCCGTCACGCCGATCTGTTCGCGATGGATTGGAGGATTGTTGCTGAATGACACTCGGGCAATTGTATGAAGAGTTACTGGCGGAAAAACCGCTGACGCGGTGCATCCCTTTATGGGAAGGCCGTGAGATCCGTGTGTTCTCCAAGGTGGATCACACCATGACCGAGCGACTGAAGTCTTCGATTCGGATGTATGGCCGCGCGCTGGCCGTCTCGGTCGGAGGCAAGGAGCCCAAGAGCCAATTTCTTTGGGAGTGTACCCAGCAAGACTTGCTGGCCAGTGACTGGAAGGTTGTGGAATGAGTCTGCGTCGCGGATTCTACAGACACTATAACGGCCATTTGTATTACGTTTACGGCGTAGGATGTGCCAGGCATGAAAACAATCGCCGTATGGTCGTGTACACTTCGGTTAAGACCGAGGAGGGAACCGAGGGGTTTGATTTTCTTCTCCGAGATGAGAAGGAATTCGAAGAGTTCGTCTACGAGATGGATGGCATGAGGGTTGAGCCGGGACCGCGTCTGACCAGTACAGACCTTAAGGTGCGTCGGTTCGAGCGAGTTACGCACCCGGAAGGCTCAATCGTCGCGAGAGTGAGGGACTAGGATGGATTTTGCAGACGCCTTTAAGGCTGCAAAAAGCGGCCAAGTGATCGACCGACCCGTCTGGTATGCGCACAAGATCCGCATGTTTCGGCAGGCAGACCCTCACCAGATGAGCGTGCCGCTATGCAAGGCAATTGATGCCTATGGCATGGCGTTGTCTGAATTCTTGGAACCGATCAGCGAGGAGAATATGGCGAGTCTCTATCTGCCGTCCGTGGAGGATTTGGCGGCCGAGGACTGGAGAATCGTACGCTAGCCTCAGGAGTCCTTGGGCAAAGAGGCTCGCACCATGCAATCCTTGGCCTCCAAGAGCTTGCGCAGGCCTGCCGTGAGCTCGGGGCCCTCGAGCTGGTTGACCATGCTGTAAGCAAGCTCAAAAAACTGCCTCGAAATCTCCTTTTGACGTTCGGGGAGATGTCCGTATTGAAAATAACGGAGGATCTCTACGGTATTGGGATGGATCGGTCGGGTTTCGGGTGGTTCCGTCATCGCCGTGGTCTATCACAGAAAAGGAGCTTGTACATCCATGGGACTTCGAGAGACTCTCCAGGCGCTTCGTGCAAGACTCTTGCACAACACGGAGCCGGCATGCACGGAAGGGATGGACTTTGGGCAAGCGCTCAAAGCCATGAAGCAGGCCAAAGCCGTCACGCGAGACGGATGGACTCGAGAATACAAAGGCCGAAAGATTCGCGCGTATACGCTCTACGATGAGTCGTGCATGGTGGATTCGATGCGGCGCAAGCTTGCGGCTCATTCGATCGCGATTGGGGTCTTCTTTGACTCAACCAAGACCCCGATCATTGTGCCCTGGGATCCTGTCTGCAGCGATTTGTTTGCCTGCGATTGGCGAGTCACCGAATGACATTTGGACAGGCCTTGGAAGCCTTACGGCAGGGCAAGCTCGTTGCCCGGTCCTGTTGGGTTCTTCGTGTCGTGCGCGCTTATCGTCCCGAAGAGCTGGACGCGCTTCTGATTGATCCAGAGATGCGCCTGAGGCGCCAACTCTTGCGAGGTCCAGAGTTTATCCTAGGAACCTTTCTTCAACAGTCTCGTCGTAAATTGCCGATTATCGCATGGAGTCCCAGTGACGTAGACTTATTCGCCGAAGACTGGGTGATCCTTGAAGAACCGAAAGCCAACGCTCGCACCCGTTCTTGATTTTGCCAAAGCTCGTGCGGATAAAATCCATCAAGACAAAGGATTCCCGCGGGGATTCTTTCGAGCGCTCCCGGCAAAAACGGGGGATCATGTGCTGATCGTGTGGCGCAACGCCGAGAAAAAACTCGGCGTGCTCCTCACGATTGACGAAGCCGACGATTTCCAGCGGGAGATGATGGCCGCGGTCCTGCGTGCCAGAGAACTGCGCCGCAACGTGCACGGCCTGGTCGTGATCGGATGGTGTGATGCCTCGGGCGAGATGGCCGATGCCACTCGCGCGCAGGCGAGAATCGTCGAGTACCTCCCTCACGCGGTGCGGGTGGTCACGGCGCGAGACTCCGCGAAGCGTGGGGCGTGGAGAATTCCTCCGAGCGGCTTGTATGGGCTCGATGGCTGGCACCAGGACCGAGTCAAGGGACAACGAGGCTGGAAGATCCTGTCCCGAATCCCTAAGAAAAGGGACCCTGTTTGCCTCCATCAAGACCGTGAATGATCAGAAGGGGGAGGCTGACGCATCGGGATGGCCGAAGCCAGGGATCGACAGAGACAAACAGGAAGCCCTAGCATATGATTTTTGAATGTTTCAGCAAGCCGGCCCGCTTAAAACCTTTACGTTTGATCCTTCGCAGTTCGGACTTTTCGCGCTGCCCCAACAAGGCAACGGCGCGACCCCGATTAAACCCATCGATATCCTGAACGCTTCGGGCGCAGTCGCCGCCCTGAACGGTCCGATGTTTGGGGTTTGCCCAGGCCAGAACTTGCCCCGTGGCAACGCCCAATATGGCGTGTCCTCCTGCGATACGTTGCAATACTTCGAATATGACGCGGGCCAGAGTCTCAACGTGCAGGGACTGTATGCCTCGCGCGGGATTACGATTTCGGTGGTCAACGGAGAAGCCACGGCGACGTCGGGAGGATCGTTTCCTTCGGATGCCTCTGTGGCTGTGCAGCTGTATCCCGCGTTGATCGACAACGGGCATATCGTTGCATCCCAGGACAAAGATACCGATCGGGTCTGGCGATCGGGCCTGGCGATCTTGAGCACGGGCCAATTGATGTTCGCGGTCGGTCAGATGAGCATGTATGACTTTGCCTCATCCCTGGCCGACCTTGGTGCCATTTACGCGGGCTACACCGACGGGGGAGGGAGCACTGCCATGGTAGCCTCGGGCGAATTCGCGGGCTCTTCCGAGGGCAGGCCCGTGCCTTCATGGCTCATTGTACGCGTGCCTGGCAGTGGCGGCGGAACGCCCGCAAGTCCAGGAATCGGGGGATTGCTCTCGAACGTCTCCGGATCGCTGGTGCAGCGCCTTCAGAGTCAGCCGATGTTGTATGTGGGTGGTGCGCTGGTGGCGGCAGGACTGATCGCACTGGCGTTGCGTCGGTGAATGGCGCATCCTTTGGCGATGGGATGCGGAGGCGTTGGCGGTTGCGGTGGAGCCCCTATTACCACACAGGGATTTGCAGTCTGGCTCGGCGGCGAGCGCTTGCGCTGGCGGTACCGCACGCCCCTGGAGAAAATTGGCCTCGCGCAGCAGTATTACCGAGCCCACAATTTCTCTGCGTCCACGCCTCAATCCGTCGAGCCCATGGTGAGAGCCATGGATATGTACATCCAATCGGGCGGATAGCCCCGATCCTCGCAGCTAGGGTTTTGCGACAGCGAACCAGTTCGGACGCTTGGCCAAGGCTTCCGCGTCGCGGTGCCTTAAGATCTCGACTTCCCATGGCACGGCCACATCATTGACCTTGTTTTTGGTCCACACCGCGTAACGAGTCGGCGGGTCGAACCTCAGACCCGCCTTGATGATCTGTCGAAAGGCCTTGAGGCGGAACGGGTGGAACACCGCAACAATCGTGTGCTCCGGGGTGTCGAGCAAGATGACTTCGTGAGGACTGAGCACCGTGAGAAGCTCCTGAATCTCCGGCGGGAGCGTCTCCAGAACACTGGGGACGGACGGCGCCTGATCTTCGGCGATGGGCTCGGCGATGCCGGGCACGGAAGGAGCTTCCGCTTCGGGGAGCTGCGTGGATTCCATGCCCGGCAGTTTATCGCTTTTTTCGGCTTTTGGCTCGCACGGTGCGCCAATAGGCTGCGCCTGCCACGGCCTTGGGATCGTCATACCCTCTCCGTCGTGCTTCTCGCTCGATGCGCTGAAAGGTGAGAGAAGACATGATCGCTCCAGGTTTTTGCTTGCGTCGCCATGCAAGCTCTTTGGCGGGTTCGGGGTTTTCGTGCACGCGCCGTTCGATCGATGCACAGTACCCGCCGGGCGAGTAGATCCCCGGCTTGCGGGACTGTGCTTTCACGCACGCCTTGAAATCTTTGTACGGACCAAATGGGTTGAGTTTGGGATGCATGATCCTCCAACCTTACTTGCTTTTTTCGTACAGGACTTCTCCGGTCACCGGATCGGTCAACACCGCGGAATGGAACGGCTGGCTGTGCTCAAAGTTATTGTACTTCACCGTGGTGTTGACTTCGTCTTTGGCTTGCTTGAGTGAAAAGTTTGCCAGCGTAATCGGCACGCCCACCTGCCTTCCGCCGGTGTCATAGAGCGTCATGCGATAGAGCGGCTTCGACTTGGGCTTGAAGAACGGGTTCAGCTTGGGATGCATTAGGCTGGCGAACCGGTGATGCGTCGGTGTTTTCGGTCCATGCGCGCCTCGAGTTTCTGACGGGTGTTTTGGTAGACGACCTTGTGGTCGTTCACATCTTCCACCGTCCATGAAGCAATCGGGTCGTCTGCTTCCATGCTCTTGGAAATGCGTTTGTCGGCCTGGTACCTCGCTTCACGCAGCGGGACGCCTTCCTCGTACTGCGTATCGAATTGGCGGCCATCCGCGGCATAGTACGTGATTTTGTAAATGTTGTGGGGCTTGGCTGGCTTCTTCGGCGTCAACGCTTGGGCCGCGATGGAGGGACGCGCAGCCTTGCGGGGTGCGGGTTCTGGCTTTTCGTCCCGATGGCTGATGAGGAAATAGCCACCCAGAACCAAGGCACCGCCAAGCAGGAAATACGGCAGCAGGGACGTCGACTCGCCAAAGCTGACGGACTGCTGCGAACTAGCAAGAGAATCGGCCATGAAACACCTCAGAGGGTTCGTCAGAACAGCACGAGAATCTTACGCAGAGCTTACGTGCTTGTCTCTGGACTCTCCAGATCCGGCGCGGCAGGCGTTTCGTGGGAGACGGGCGCATCGCTCGGCGTCTGTGGCAACGCAAGATCTTGTTGTACAGGCTCCGTGTGGGCAGGTTCGTCAGCCTGGGGAGTGCCGTCTGTCGAGTCGGGGCAAGGCGTTGTTTCTTCCAACGCAGAACACGTCTCGCTTTGGCATGCCGGCGTGGCAGGAGTCACCTCGGCGACGGGCTCAGGCTCGGCTTGCATCGCGTGGAATAGGCGGCTCGTGATCTGAAACTCAGGGCCAAACTCCGGGGTATGGGTCTCCCGAATGGGCAGAGAGAGCTCGTCGGCCGCGATCATGGCCGCACGTGCGGCGTCACGCTCTTCTCGTGTATCAAGCGAGTAGTGTTGATGTTGAATCGTCACAAATTCTTTCGGGTGCATCCGCATTCACTCCCGGTCCAAGGGACCGATTAGTTTCCGTTCGTCGAAATACATTGCTGCGCGGCATCGGTCTGCAGGCCTGCGTTGACCGCAGCCCATGCTAAAACGCCTGTGGCGCCTAAGCTCACATCGCCGCCGGTACCGGTTACGCTGCTTGAGCTTCCGTGTGCAGCGGCAGCAAGCATCGAATGGAAGTTGCACCGAACACCGACGCCAGCGTTACCCGTGCCGCTGACGTTCTCAACCGTGGCGACCGAATGATCTGTGATCAAGATCGCATCGCCCGGAGCTGTTGTGTTCGGCGTATTTTGAATCAAAGTATCTGCGATGAGCGCAGACGATCCGTTTGCGATGACGACGGCTGCACCGTTGGCGCGCGGGTTTTGCACGTTGAAGGTTACGGGCGTAATCGTGTCCATGGTCACTCTCGTGATGCTTAGGCTGCATCCCTGATTGATGGCTGAAATGGCGGCTGCGCCAAAAGCGCCGCTGTCCACCAACGAAAAGAAGCACTGTTGGGCCATCGCCGTCTTGCACGCGTTCATAAAGGAAAAGCTTAAGTTGACGCGAGAGTTTTGGGTCGGGAACAGAGAACCACCTGAGAACTGAGGCCCCAGAAAGCTGGTCGTGACCACAGGCAAGCTCCCCGATGGCCACTGCTGACTAAAGGGACTGAGCAGCGCAATGCCCACCCCTTGGTTAATGGTGATCTGAGTGTTGTTCCAACGGACTTTGCTCGCGTAGATATCGAAGCTTCCGCGCAGATCGATGCTTCCGCTGGTACTAAACGTCAGATTGTACAGACCGAGCGTGGTGCCGCGTCCCTCGAGTTCCAGCGTACCAGACCATGTAAAAAGCTGGGCCGAGTCTTCGATGACGTAGGTGGCGCCCGCCACAGGAGCCGAAGCGAACTGAGTCACGATGGTGATGACGCTTGCGCTATTGGAGAAGATCCAATAGCTGTTTCCAGAGAGGGCACCCGAGGTAAAGCGTAAAAGCTTGCCGCGGAAGGCATTGACGGTGAACCCACCCACTGAGTCCACCACGGTCCCGAACACCGGCGCGGCACCCTGCGTGGATCCTACGCCCACAGTCAGCGTTCCGAGGCCAGAGTCAGTCGTGCCTAACCCATCAATCACCAGCGGCTCGGCGGCGACGCCTCCCGGTGGGGCAGGGAACACGAGCTTAGGACTCGCGCCCAAGGCATAGGTGCCTGGATTTAAATGGATCCTGCATTTGCCCGTCCATCCCGGCGCGATTCGCAGCAGGGCCTCGGTGAGGGTTTGAACGGGACTGCCGACGGTGCCGTTGTTGTTGTTGTTACCAGCGACCGGATCCACCCAGATTTCAACGTTATTCGGCAGCAGAAAAATCAGAGGACTGGCGGTGGTTCCCGCGCCAGAAAGAAAATTAGAATGGACGTTGTTGATCGCGAGAGTCCCGGTTCCAAGCGTGGTCCATACGTGCACGCCTCCACTGAGCTGGACCACATGAATTTCTGCCGTGCCATCCGGAATAAAAATCGTTCCCAGATTGCACTGAGTCGGATCGGGTTGTTCCCCGATGGGTCCCTCGATGATTTGAGGGTAATTGTTGGTTGCAAGTGTCATTACTCAGTAACATAGCCGAGATGGTGGAACGCGGGATACAACAGGTTTCAGCGATTGTAGAAAGCGACGAGCTAGAGCCCTTCCCTGCCGATTCCGTCCCCCTTCCTCGCGACCGAAACCCTGTGACCGTCTACCTTCTGAGCGTCTCGGTCGGCTCGCGTCGTACGTTGTATGGGGCCCTTCGGTCTGTGGCGGAGCGCTACGGCCACTGTGAGCCCGAGCGATTTCCGTGGTGGAAACTGCGCTATTCCCACATGCAGCGCATTCGTTCCGACCTGGCCGCCGAGAAAGCCCCCGCCACGGCCAACAAAACCTTGACGGCCATTCGGCAGGTGCTTTTGCGGTGTCGCCGTCTTGGACTAATGAACACCGAGGATTGTACCAGCGCGCAAGATTGCGGCATTGTCAAAGGCACCCGACCGGTACCGGGTCGAGCGCTGGAAGCGAAAGAGATTGCCGCGTTGCTCGAATGCACGCACAGCGACCCGATTTTAGGCGTGCGCAATCGTGCGATTGTCATGACCCTGGCCGGCTGTGGCTTGCGGCGCGCAGAGCTGGCACAGCTCTCGCTGGAAAGCTGGCGTCAACCCACCTCGCAGCTCTTGGTGCACGGCAAGGGCAACAAGCATCGTTTGGTCCCTTTGCACCCCGCGATTGAGCGTGCCTTGCATCAGTGGCTAGAACTGCGAGGAGACAAGCCGGGACCGCTGTTTTGTCCCGTCCGCAAGGGCGGCGCGATTCGACGGGACAAATACCTGTCCACGAACGCGGTCTATGATGTCGTCGCGAATCTTTCCAAAATGTGCGAGATCGCGGGGGTTAGACCCCACGACTTCCGCCGCACGTTCGTCTCGGTGCTGCTAGAGCAAGGCAAAGACTTGGCCATTGTATCCAAGCTGGTAGGCCATCAAAGGGTCGAAACCACCGCACGATACGACCGCCGTGGAGAACGGGAGGGCCGAAAAGCGATCAGCGCGCTAGATTCTCTGTTCGAGGAGAAACCCTAATGACCCGCTGTTACTGCGACGCGTGCGACGTGAAACTCTTGGATGCTGGATTCGTGCACGATGAAGGCTTGTGTGATTTCTGCCAGACCCACTGCTTCCAGCGAACCAGCAGAACCACGCGATTGATGCTTACCCGAGAGGAGCGAGAGCGCTTGCACCGAGACTCCCGGCATGCACCCTCCCAGCTGGGCGTGCAATGTCAGCGCTTGATGGAAACCACGGCGCGCACCGCGTTGGCCCATGCCGGGCCGCTCGCCGAGCAAGCGGCGAAAAAAGTCGTAGAGCATCTGTTGTCGACCACCGTCGAGAGAATCTTAGGCGGAAAGCTTCCCGGACCGATCAAGCCAGGACCGTAAGACCCAAGCGTCCCGCTCAGTGCGGGATAATAATTCTCGGTCGGTTCGGATCGTAGGGCGCATCGCCGCCCAGCAAGTTCCGAGCGACTCGACCAAGCATTTCTACACACAATCGTGGATCTCCGATACTACGGGTACAAGTAAACACCTGAGCCTGGGGCTCAAAAAGCACTAAGATAAAATGCGTTCCTTCGGGAATGTGCGCGCGGATCGTATTGGACAAAGGACCCGCGATAGACTTCATTTTCTCCGTGGTCTCGAATCGTGACATGGTGCGTGAGTCTCCTGGGCCGGCGCTTTCGCTCCGAATGTGTGGCCGTTGATGACACGGACACGCCCATTTTTACCAGACTCCTCGTATTTTTGCTGCTCTTCTTCCCAGTAATAGTCAGAGGCCACCTCGATCGCTTCGACAATTACGTCGGTGACTGTCCATTTTCCTACGCCCTTGTCCTTTAAAAGCTGGATTCGCTGCTGAATCCGCTCGTAGATTGCGATCGGAATCCGAATGTTCTGATGCACATGCGTCTTGCCCCGGTGGTCTTTGGATCGGGTCGAACTCTCCAAATTATTCAGAGAGTTCGGATTCTGTTCGTCTTGATTTTCCATAGTCGGCAGCTCATTCGGAGAAATCCGAGGGTTTTCCATAACATAATGTGACCGTTCGTGGTTCCGTCTGCCACCTAAAAAGTTACGCCTGTAACTTTTATCTTGTGCCGGTCAGCTTGTCCGTAATAGCTTTTTGGTGTCAGGAGCTTTTCAAGCTCGACACTAAGGGGTGACAGACTATGTCTTTGCCGAGAAACGCCGCGGCCAAAGAAGTGGCCCGAATTTGCCTGATAAGGGCTCTAGAGTACTACGGTTTCCCGGAGATCCTGCGGGAGATCGTGCGCATCAAGAACAGAGAAAAGAGCATTGAATCCAAGAGGTTCAGTGCAGACTCGGTCCTCGAATCCGGAAAGCAGCTGATCGAAGATGGAAATACCGTCATTCAGATCGCGAGCAAGATTCTGGCCGAGACGTCGTGCGTAAAAGGTTCGGTATTTCCCGCTGCGCTTCAATCCTCTCACTCGAAAGGGGCCGTGCAATGATCGCCGAAGAATACACCACCCGATTCTTGTCTACCCACGCGCCTTCTTCCGCGCCGAGTCATTCGGTACAGGTTCGCACCGAAACGCACGCGGCTCGGAATTCTTCAGCAGGGAATGCAACCTACGGCCACGGTCACACGGTGCAGGCCTCCACCGTACAAGCACCGAAACAGACCGCACAGACGAGCCAGATTGTCGATGGGGTCAAAATGGGAATTACCCCCCTTCCCGGCGTGCAAACCGCGTCGATTGGGGGGCACCCTTCAGTGCTGGTATCGGCCTCGGCGCCATCCACCCCATCAATGGGCTCGGTTCCCCTTTTGCCACCACAAAGGGAGGCCTCGGGATGGACCGAGGGTCTGACCACCCTGCTGGTGCTCATTGCCGTGGCCTTTGGCGTCTATTGGGGCGTCAAGGCCTTACTGGACAACGCCGCATGGGTCTGGCGTCGAGCCCCCCGGCCGTTGGTCTGGGCGTTCCGCACCCAGCGAGTCTTGATGCTCGGTCTTGTCGGCGTGGTGAGTCTCGCCGTGGTCCTTGGATGCCTCGGCATGCAGCACTGGCTCTGCACGCGGAGAGAGCGCGCGCCAGAGATTCGCCGGCAAGCGGTCAGCGTGGTCTTTCCAGAGTCCGTGATTCCCACGCCTTCGACGTCCGTGCACCCACAAGCCCATAGACCCATGAGTCCCCATGCGGGCGGTCCCGTATGGGACACAAGAGAGTCTGCATCGGTGTCGGCCCATCACGAGCGGATTGCCCCCACGGGCAAAGCCTTCGTGCAGTGGGCGGTGCGTGTCCTGATGGAAAAAGAGCACCTACGACGAGACCAGGCCGAGTACTTTACCGCGCTGCTCGTGAATGAGTCGGGGTGGGGACAGTCGGTGTACGCCAACAATCTAGGGAATATCAAAGGGAGCCCACGCAATGGCAAGACCGTGGCCTTTACGGACCGCGCTGGTTTCTATGCAACGTATGTCGCCTACGACTCACCCGAAGAAGGCCTGCGCGCGGCGCTGCATCTGGTCCGCGACGCGGCTCGGTACCGAAGCGCCTGGCGCCTTCTGATGCAAGGAGATCCGCTATGGTACAGCGAATTGGGCGTGCGCGGATATTTTGAGGGGCCCGTAGACCGTACCGACCCGGAACACCCGCGCCACACCGTGCACAACGTACGGAGCGTGCAGCGAGCCCAGGCCGACTATGAATCCATTCTCACCCGCGTAAGGCGATACAGCACCGAGCAAGGAGTCTAACAATGGAAACGATCGAGAGAAAGACCATGGAAACGATGCAGATCACCGTGAGCGTTGGCGGAATCAAGTACACCCTGGAATGCGCGAGTCACATGACCGTCAAAGAGATTCTGGCGTTTCTTACCAAGGAATGCGACGCCAAGATTCAAGACACGGACGTAACCAGCATGACTCACACGAAACGTTGTTTGCTCAATGAGTCTCTGACAGGCATGGGCATTCGTGCGGGCGATACCGTTCACGTCGAAGTGTATCCGTCGGTGCGCCTGACGGCGGTAGCTCCCAAAACTCCCGCGTCCGAGCAAACGACAAAGACCGAGAACGGTTCAGAAGGCTATGACCTCACCGTCATGAACTTTCCCAAAGGGCTCACGACCTTCGAAGAGCAAAGCGCAATTCAGGATCTAGAGCAACAGGGGCTGATCCTCAAGTCCGTACGAGCTCGCGGGCCACAAGGCCTCACCAGCGCTTGTTTCCATCGCCCGAAACACTTCACACCCTCCGAAACGCCCGCGTCACGAGTGGTCGGCCTCGCCAGAACAACAGACAGTAAAGAGATGGCCAAAACGATTATTTCTTACCAACGGATCGGTCTGGATCTGATCTCAATCCTCGAACAAGACGGATCTTTCCCGAGACTTTACTTTGCCCCAAGGGTTCTTTCGTAGACAAGACTCTCGACCCTGAACACCCAAGGAGAACACCCATGGAAACGATTCACATCGAAGTGATGGCCCAAGGCAGAAAATACCAGATCCAGTGCATAGACTCTCAAACGGTCACGGATATCCTGGCATTTCTTTCGCAGCGCTGTGGCGTGCAGATGGACAAGAACGATCAGCTCGTGATGTACAGCACCGCGAAGCCTCGAGAATGTGACCCGCAGAAGTCCCTTGCAGCGTTGGGCATTCGGCCGGGTGATCATGTGACGCTCCGTTTTGTACCCCCCATTGCGCTGAAGGAATCTACGACGGGACCCTCACGCAACCCCGTTCAGAGCGAAGAATTCTGGGAGTTTATCAATACTTTTACCAGCAAACACCAAGAGGAAGAGTCTCGACAAGCCACCGAAGCAGACCGGTTGTTTTTCAATCCTAACACTCGTGAGTTTGAGCCAAGGCCCACGCCGACCGAAGACAAGCCGACTCCCCGACCCGAAACACCGAACGACCGGATGATTTTTAATCCTGCCACGGGACGTCTTGAGCTCGGACCCCGACGGACGGAGCAAGACGCGCAGCAATGGCGTCCATTCACCGCCTATTTCCCACAGACCTGGCCGCGTCAGCAGCAGGAAGAACTCATCTTAGAACAGGAATACAGAGGGCGACTGTTAAAGATGGTGATTCCCTGCCCGGACTCCTCCGCCATCGCGTGCTTTCATGAGAGCAAAGCCCTGGCTAGTGGTGATCTTCCAAAGTCTCGGGTTGTTGAGATTCCTATCTCTCATTCGTGCTCCGAGCAAGCCCACATCGTGCAGGGGTATCGTGATCAAGGTCTAGAAATCATCGCGGTCCTTGAGCCCACAGGAGACTCGCCCTCGCGACGATTCTACTTTGCTCCAAGAGTCTCGGCGTAATACAGCAAGACCCACCCCATTGACCCTTTGAGAGAACGCGAGAGCACCATGGCTAAGCAATTCGAATACGAAGAGTTCTGCACAAAACGCGATCGATCGGTTGCTGAGGATCAAAAAGCCCTCAATGACCTTGGCAAGCAAGGCTGGGAAGCCTACGCGGTCGAAAGGGATACCGCAGACGGGGAGCTCATCTACTACCTTCGTCGGGAAATCGAGAGCGTGGGTTCTATAGACAACCCGATCCCTAGCCTTTTGGATCTCTCACGGGTGCACGCGCTTCGACATACGGCCGAGCGATCGGTGAAGTACGGGATCTCTGCCGGCCTGATTCACGAGAATCTCAACGCGACAACCTTGCCTCAAGAGCTGGTAAAAATGGCCAACGTAATCGAGCACAACAGCGAATCAGACCGCCGTAACGTGCTCTTTTGGCTCGCCTTTTATGCAGGAAAACTCATGTCTCACCTGGACCCCTGAGCCGTGTTACAGAAAGGGTCATGAGCCTACAGACAGAAATTCCCCTGGATTCCGAAGAACAGCCCGAAGCGCCGACCGTCGAAGACCCCGCCGTTGAGACGATCCATGTGACGGGCAAAGCGACCGGACCGACCGGCACGAAACCCAAACCACCCGATTACGGGTTTGCCTACATGGTCAACGTCAAAATCGAACTCATGGAGCGCTATGGGTTCATGCCGATGTTTGTCGACAACAATGGCAACCCGATCTATCAGCGAGGCCAGATTCCGGACGGACTGTATCCCGTCGACATTGTGCAGCAGAGCACGGGCAAAGTGTTCAAGGACTTGGTCAAGGTGGTCAACCAGGATCTAAGCTTTGGAAACTTTCAAGCTCGGATCGACTACGACGAAGAGAGAAGGCACAGACTCTCGACGCTGTCCGGATTTATTGCGACCGCGTTTGACCGCGCAGACGACGACATGGCAGACGGCAAAGTCCACACGCTGGAGCAGGCGCGGGCCTGTGCCAGGACCGCCGCCACGTTTTGCCTGGACGAAGAGAACAAGGAACGACGTGAAGAATTCGAGCGCTTGTATCTGTTCCGCTGTGCGGGGAGTCTCAAGCTAGGTCCGGTGGATCTCGGTTCACAAATCGCGGGCTTGATGACAGAAATCTCAAAATCCGCAACGCGTCGCGTGGCCCTAGGGGCCTTGCGAAAAGTCTATGGATTAACCAACAAGTTGGCTGGGCGCTTCGAGTAAAAACCACGTCGCGATTCCTGCCGCGACCGAGTACCCTGCAATCTTCCAAATCGTCGCCATGTCGAGTTGAGGCGGCGCACTCGAGGGAGGGGCCGGATTGGTGTCCGGTTGCGACTGGTCGTATTGCTGCACCATCGCCAAAATTTGGTTGTATTCGTGCTGCACCGGGATGACGGTCTCAGGCGTATTTTTGGTGTGCACGCCGGGCTGGTTTGGATCGGGGGGGCCTTCGTAATATCCGTCGAGGCCCAATTGACTATACCAATTGGGGTCCCCGGCCATCAGAAGCGCCCACGATTTTTGATATAGAGAGTGATCGCGGATCAACGCGATATCGTCCCAAAGTCCATCTTCGGGCCGATCGTACGCGCGGTATTTGTCGGTGTAGCCAAGGCGATCGGTGAGCCAAAACCAGGGATGAGGAGGGTTGCTACCGGCCTTGATGTTGCCGAAGTTGTAGTTATAGACCGCGCTGCCCCAGCCTGTTTCACGCGCCAAATGGGCGATAAACAGCAAGGACTGATCGTGAGAGAGGCCTAGGTTTTCAAGGGCCTCCCGTAGAAAAATGGTAAACTGCGTTCGTCCGTCGGGGGTATTGTCGTAGCTGGGTTGACGGGTCACGGGGCGTTCCGTGGGGTCTCCCTGCCAGCCAAAAGGGCCCGGAAGGGTAGGGGTGAGGGGAGGCGTCGCGTAGGGTTTGGCTTGCATATATAAAAAGTACGCGGTGCCACCTGCGACGGCGAGGCCTCCGATTGCCGGGAGTGCGGACATGCATTGCAGTGTATCCTATTCCCATGGATTCGCTGATCCCGGTGTCTCCACCGTCCCAACAGCCCGCCGCCGTGTGCGTGCCGATGCCCTCGGCAGAATCCGCCCGTGCGTGGATGGCCGGCGCCCCGGATTCCCTGGTGCCCCTGCTGCTAAGCTACGCAGGCCGTACGGCCGTCGTTGCCGCCGGCATGTACGCCGCGGGCAAGCGACAACATCTGTGGCGCGATGCCGCCGCCGGAACGGCCGTGATTGAATTGGTGCTTTTGTCGTACTTTAACGCCGAACAGAATCGAAAAACCCCGAACATTCCCTCTCAGCAGCACGTGCAAGACTGGCTCCAGGGAAAGCCCGGATCGTTTCCGCCGCTGATCATTGATGTCATCGCCCGCACGCTTGAAATCTCTGCAGGCATCGCCTTTGCCGGCACGAAGTCCCACACGTTCCGGGATGCCTTCGCTGGAAGTCTGGCCGTGCAAACCTTTATCACGGTCTACTCAATCATGATGGGGAGTCCATGCCCGCAATCGTCCCCGACGTCGTAGCGATTATTCCCGCCTACAACGAAGGCCCGCGCATCGGTGCGGTGCTGGGTGCTCTTGCAGCCTCAAGCCAAGTCCGGCGCATTCTGGTGGTGGATGATGGGTCCACCGATGACACCGCAAACGTGGCCAGAGCCTTCGGCGCGGAAGTGCTCGCCATGCCCCAGAACGGCGGAAAGGGGGAAGCCATGCGCGCAGGCCTGCGCGCGAGCACTGAGTCTGTGGTGCTCTTCCTCGACGCCGACTTGGTGGGGCTCAAACCGGGCCATGTCGCGCGGCTGCTGGCTCCCGTGGTCAACGGATCCTGTGTGATGGCCGTGGGGGTCCATGACTACAACAATGATGTGTGGTTCCAGTTGCAGCGCGCCTTACCTCGCATCAGTGGCCAACGCGCAGTGCTTCGGCGCGTGTTGCAAATGGTGCCGGATACATTTTGGCGCGGGTTTCGGATTGAGGCCGGCATCAATGCCCTCGCCAACCGCATGGGCCGGGTGTGTGATGTGACGCTGTACGAGCTTGGTTATATCCCCAAGTGGCAAAAAGGAAACGAGCCGCCTGCGATGGGTTTTTTACGCGCGGCGAAGATGATTCGAGACGTACTTGTCGCCACCGAAGAGGCCCGTCACCTATGAGCCGAGATCTTGTCAGCTGCGTGTGCTTGACCACCTGGCCTAAGCGTGAGGCAATGTTGGCAGAATCGCTGCGTGCGTATTCGCTCCAAACCTATCCGCTGCGAAGACTGTTTGTGGTCAACGACGGAACGCCCCTGAAATCCCTCGCAAAAGACGTGTCCGTCGTCAATCTTCGGCCGGGTCTGACCATTGGGGAAAAACGAAACGAAGGCTTAAGGCTCGCACAAGATTCCTGGGTTGCCCCGTGGGATGACGACGACTTTGCATTTCCAGTGCATCTAGAGTTTCTGATGGGCGTGGCGCAAAGGACGCTGCCCGATCAAGTGCACTGTGCACTGTACGCCGTGGCCAACGGGGAGATGCGCGTGGGATGCGTGGTACGCCGAATCATGTTGGCCGCAAGCATCGTGTGGGCTCCCATCGCTCGGGCCATGGGTGGGTACCCACGCATCAACATCGCGGAAGACGTGGCGCTGTACCAAAAAGTGCGCTTGCGACGTCAGCGCTCGGTCCACCAAACCCGCTTGACGTACGTGTATCGCCGACATTCTAAAAACGTCACCTGTCAAAGCGGGTGGGGAAATCGATCCGATCGACACGTGACCGATTGCCTGGAAGATCAGCAGCGATGGCCATCCGCCGAAGTCGATCAGCTGCAACGGTATCTTGATCACTGCCGGGGCCAACAGACCCCGAAACTGGTAGAACCTTTGTAAGGAGCGCGCACGTGTCCGAACCTGAACCCACACTGCCGGATATCCGATTTAACCCTGATGGATCGATCACGGGCATCGAAGGCCTACTCAATCAAATTGCCGGAGCGCTCGGCAAAAACCTCATGCCCATCTTGCGGCAGGACTTAATCCCTGTGCTGCAAGAAGACCCGCATATGCAAAAACGCATCGGACAGGCCATCGGCAAGCAGCTGGCGATGCCCCTGTGGGTCTTGACCGGAGGCGTCTTGGTGTACCTTGGCTATAAGGCATACCAGGACGATGGCACTCGCGCGCAGGTCCACCGTGCGGCACGCAGGGTCAAGCACAAGGTGCAGAGAAGCTACCGCGAGACTCTCTTAGCCCCGTCGACTTGAGTCACCTAAGATCCTGTGACATGGATGCTCGATGGACTTTAGCCAAGCGTTAATGCTCGCAAAGGATGGCAATTATATTTGCCGTCGAGGATGGAACGGCAAAGGGATGTATATCCGCATTGCCAATCCAGACCCTAAAGACGAGGAGCGAACGAGTTTGCCGTACCTGCAATTGCTCACGGCGCGAGGTCAATGGATCCCATGGACGGTCTCGCAAGCCGATGTGCTGGCCGAGGACTGGGAGTGGTCGGACACCCAACCGGATACGCTTGTGCCGCTCCGGCGTGATCTGGTCGAGCAATAGCTACCCTTCGTCTTCGTCTTCTTCCATCGAAAACTTATCCACCAGAAAAAGGCTGTGTCGCGTACGTGTGATGGCCACATACCAGATATTTTTCTCCTCTTGCTTGCGACTCTCAGGCGTTCCAAAAGGCCACTGGGTGCGCTCGTGCTGAAACGTCTGCGTGAGCACCCAGACCCGCTCAGCTTCCAATCCCTTGGCGCGGTGCACGCTCGAAAACATGATCCGAGGCCCTAGATCATCCGAAAACACGTGATCAATCCGCTCTACAAGCTCATTGAGCGACTGAAGGCCCACGGAGAGGTACTGAAGGGTCAAGCATCGGTCGTACAAGGCCTCGACCAGGTGCTCCTTGTTCTTGGACAGAAGCCGCTCAGACTCCGAACGGTACCAATCCGCCAGCCACTCGAAGAACTCTTTGACGTTTCGCGCTTCGCTTTTCTCGATCAGGCTCTTTAAGCCCGCGCCGATGTCCTTGCCCTGGATGTGCGCACGTTTGCCGTTCGCAATGGCGCGCAGGCAAAGCATCGCCAAGGGCGCATTGGCCCGAGAGAGCACGAAGTCTCCCTCTTTCCATCGAGACTCTGCCGCCTCCAGATTCACATGCTGAATGACGCCCCACGCGGCGTCACGCCGTGCCTGGAAATCAGGCACGTACTTCTGCGCCATCTGCGCCACCAAGGCCGGGCATCGCTGGCTCACGGTCAGCGGCAAGGTCTCGGCATCAAGCCGCTTGATCAACGAGCCCATCGCGTTGGAGTCTGCGCCCCGAAAGCCGTAAATCGCTTGCCGGTCGTCTCCGATCACAATCATTCGACCCTTGGGTGCGAGCGCGTTCATGGCCAGGACCATCTGAGGACGATTCATGTCCTGCGTTTCGTCCACAAACACGTAGTCAAACGATCCGGTCGGCATCTGAAGCATGGCCGGCACATACACCATGTCGTCAAAGGATACTTCCTCGGCCTGCTCTAACGAGCGCTGCATGATCGTACGGACCCAACGGAGTTGGCGCGCGTCTTCAAGCTGCAAGCGCATTTGCGGGTCGATCGGCTTGCCGTGTCGGTCATAGACAGGGATGCGACCAAAGGAGTCCGGCACCTGATAGCCGTGTTCCCGACTCTCGTAGGCCAGCCAGTTGATGGCCAGGTTGTGCTGATCCCGCAGCTCTTCAAGATCCTGGTCGGAGTCAACCATGTAGGACTTGGCGAGACTCACCAGCTTTTTGACCTTTTCGCGGTCATCGCGCTTGAGCTCTTGAGGCACCACGGATGTGATCAACAAGCCATCGCGTCGAGCGTCGGATTTGACCTGACGACCCCACACTTTTCGAATGGCACTATAGCCCAATGCGTGCAGCGTTTTGACCGTAACATTGGACGGAGCTTCGTCCGAGAGTCTCTGTGCGATCGATTTGTTAAAGGCACACAGAAGGGCCTTTTTGCCCCTGGGTAAATGGCGCAGCGCTTCAAGGGTTGTGGTGGTCTTGCCGCTGCCCGCGCGGGCCATCACCGCAAGGTGACCCTTGCCATGGGCCACGTGATTAAAAATGGTCTGCTGCTGGGCGTTCCAAAGGTACAGCGTGGGCTCGGCTCGGGTCTCTGTCTGTGGGGCTTGCAAAGTTAACAGAGTCTAGTAGTCGGCTATCGAAGAGTCTAGGCAGTCAAGGAGCCAACAGTGGATCAGGACGGCTTCTCGGTGCTCCTTCGGTCTTGTCGCCGAGGATCATGACTGAAAAGCGGCTCTGTCTGCGCCTGCTCGGCCTGTTTCTTCGCTTTCCAGTCCTCTTCAGATTGGCTAGTAAGTCTTTCGAAAAGAGAAATCTGGGCATCGAGCGCGTTCTCTGCTTTGGTAAATGTTTCCAGCGACGCTCTCCCCCAATGGCATCCGCTCACCCCGAAGGATGCGACCGTGCGAAGCCAGTTATAGAGCAGGGTAGAGTAGCTGGATTTAGCGAACCTTGGGTTAATCTGAAGGCATAAGGTTACAAGCTTCTTGATTTTGCTCTGAATCGTTTTTACTCGGAATCGTGCGCTAAGGATCTCCGTGGGTTGAGCCGCGACGTGAATATCTTGCTGTGGAGACGCGAGTCTTCTGGCCAACGCGTCCGCGATTCCTTCAATGGCGTTGTCATCCAAGCTGTTTGATGAGGACAGAGTCGAGATTCTGTTGATCAGCGAGTCAACGAATGACCGCAAGAGAGTCTCCTCGTGACTCACGCTCGATCCCGGAAGCGAGACGCTGCCGGTTTCTCTCAATGGCGGGATGATGTGGTCCACGAGAAACGATCGAATGATTCTCCCAGGGTCCTTGTCTGTTTTTAGTAAAATCAAATCGAGTCCCTGCTCGTAAATGATCATAATCTGTCTACAATTTGGACTAATCTGGTGAGACCCGACTAGTGACTTTAGTGATTTTTTGAGTACCCTAAGCTCACCTCCCCGTAAAACATCATAGTGCTTTCCTATCTCAAACTCTTCTTTCCACTCTTGTCCAATCAGATTCGATATACCTCGTTTTGAATACCCGAATACCTGTTCGAGATTCGGGGCCAGCCAACATTTTCTACCTTGCCATGACAAATCGATGACTCTGACCCCGTTGTACTCCCGTAGGCTTAGATTCATGAATGCGGACGAATGTGTCTGTGCGTTCTGTTCCATCGCCTCCATGAGTTGACCGAATCTGTTTTTTGTCAAGTGATTCTAGTGCAGGATGGACATATTCTGACCACCGAGACCCGCTGAGTTGGCTGGTGATTTGGCTATCTGCCAGTGGCTTGCAGGTAGGGAAAGTCTGGGGCGATGGCTTGGACTTCCCCGTTAATCTGGTCGATCAGATCTTGGGGAAGACTCTGCGGGATCAGCCTGGGCGAGGGCAGTTGATCCCCGGACGGAGAGAGGTTGTGCAATGCAGAATTCACGGACCGCAGCACGTTGTCATTCAACACAGAACTATTGCCGTTCTGGGTCGCTTGATTCACGCGAGTCACCAAGCCGGCAGTGATCGGTCCCCAAATACCATCGGGCGCTTGATCCGTGATCCCATAAGAATAAAGCGCCGACTGAAACGCAAAAATCTTTCGTGCATTGCTATTCGCATACAGCAAGCACACCGTCGTCGTATCCCAAGGCTGGCAAGTCTTCGGTGCAGGACCGCCGCCGCCGGCCGGTGTGCCGCTGCTCGACGGGGTGCTGCTGGAAGAAGACCCTGTGAGCGCGCTGAATGCGTGACTCAGCCCCTGCAGTAGATTGCTCGCAGGGTTCGGGGGAATCGGTCCGGGCGGGGGAGGCGTCGCGTTGATCGATTTTTGCCCATAGTACACCAGCACAGCAAGACCCGCGCCGATCGTGAGATACAAGACAAAATCTCCTGCGCCCCCGCTTTGGACGGGGGGAGGGGGAGGTGGTGGTGTCGTGCGACGTCTGGCCATGACGCGATCATAGCGCGGCTGCTACAGTTTCTACATGAAACCATGGCGCTGTCTTCTCGGTTTGATCGCGCTGGCGGGTTGTCGAATGAGCGTGCCGGTCGATCACTGCAGACCCGGAACGCTCCGATGCAACCCCGCCACGCATACGCCTCAAGCCTGCGCACAAGACCAACGATGGGTGGATCTGAACGAGGATTGTACGAGGACACAAAGCGTGTGTTGCTTCACCATGAATTACTACGACGCGACGCGACCCATTCCCGCCTGCGTCAAGCCTGAGCGCTGTGTCCGTGATGCAGGAGGCCTGTTGCAATGAGCGCGAAGCCGATCACCCAAGAGCAAGCCAGTGCGCTGGTGCAAGACGTCGCCCGTCAATTCGGGATCGTCTTGGTCACCAAGTCCAACCTAGAAATGTATGGGATTCTTCAGTCCCTTCTCGCGTGGCTCAAGATCCCCGACATTACCCCGCTGATCGAGAGTCACTCTTTCACGCTGGGTCCATTCGTCTATGTGAATCAAGACCTCGGGCCCGACGATTACCTCAACGCGGCGCTCTACGAGTGCACCCGCTCACGCCAATGGAGCAAAGACGGTTTAGCGTTCGCGTACTACATCACGGCGATCGAATCGCGCAGCGTGCGCTACCAAGTCGAAGCGATGTGCAGTGTGATCGAAGTGAACTACTGCCGCTCTGGAACCCTGCCCGATCTTCAGGAATTAATGGCCCCAATCCAATCGGGCGTCTTTGGCGTTCGGGATGCCGATTTGGCGAAGACGATGTTCGAGAGCAACGCCGCTTCGTTGGCGGAAGGCATTGTAAGCACCGAGGTCGGTGCTGCCGCAGTACTCTGGTTGCGAAGAAATGCGCAGGATTTGTTACACTCGTGATGGATGATACGCGCATTTCTCTTTCTCGCGTTTCTTCAAACGGTCAACCCTGAGGCGCCCTTCACGCCCGTTCGTGTCGTGAACACGACTGAAGCGTCCGACCCTTATTCCAAGGGATTTATCGCTGCCTTTGCGTTGCTCAGTGGCGCGATTTTTATGCTCTGGCGACGGGTCGATGCAGAAAATAAACGCTCCATCGAGCGGGAGGTGGAATGCCAAAAGCAACGAAACTCGGACAATGAGACATGGTTCGCGCGCGTCGAAACACTGCAAAAAGATCGCTCAGAGCAATCACAGAAAATGCTTGATCAATTGGTGGGCGTGGTCAATCGTTCCAAGGAAGCGGAGTACGCCACGATTTCCGCGATCACGGAGTCAAATAAAACCATGACCGCTGTGGCTCAAGCCCTCGGCGCACTGAGCAAGAAACTCGATGCACAGAACAACGCACCCAACCCGTCCAATCCTGCTGGTGGATGACAACCCGCTGCACCTGGATTCGATCCAAGCTAGACTAGAACGGTCCGGCTTTTGGGTAATCACCGAATCCAACGCGTGCGATGCGATCCGAAGAGCCCACAAAGAGCACCCGAAGATTATCCTGTCGGACATTCGCATGCCCCGCATGGATGGGTTCTCGCTGTGTCAGCAGATCCGACAGGATCGCACGTTATGCGATGTCCCGATCGTGCTGTATTCAGTCGGCGAGATTGATGAGGCGACGGTACAAAGGGCCCATGCGCTGCGTGCGCAGACGATCACTGTACAATCTATTAACCCCGCTCCGCTTGTAGGATTGGTTCAATCGATTTGGGCCCGGCTACCGTCGGATCGTGCGATACATCCGCCCCATCAAGACCGTTTCAGTCCAATTTAGGTCCGTGGACGCGGCTTGTGCGTGATTCTCTTCGGGGATCTCAAGCTCATAGCCCGAACTCAATTGCAGGCCGTTAGAATCCGTCGGATTCGACTCCGAAAAACCATGAGCGGCCGAGCAGGCCATCATGGAACTCACCAAGATCGTGCGCAGCATGCAGGGAAGGAAAGCCATCCCGCGCTTGTACCGGAAGCGGTGTAACAGCGACGTTTCATCAATTCGACATTTCTGGTTGAAGTGGGAAACGAAGACATGCATTCGATACCTCACAGAGATCACGTACAAAGCCTCGGCCTTTAGGCCGGGGTTGGTTTACCTTGGAAAATAGCGTGCAGGTGCGGTTACATCGTAGAACTGATGCGAATCATCCTAGGCCTTGCTGCTCTTTTGGTTGCAACGAGCGCAAGCGCTCAACCGCTCGTTGCACCTCACGTCGTAGACATTCATGCCGCAGCGCCCGGCGTGCTTGCCGTGACGCTCGAAAGCGTCGGACAGGAAACCGGACCCAACAATACCCCGGATACGATCGATCTGACCGCGGCGCATTGGACGGTCAACGGCACTGCGGCGTTGTCCGTCTCGCGAAACTCCCAGGCATGGGACGAAGACAAACGCGCCGCAAACGGAAGTCTGAAAATCACGGTGCATCACCGGATCTATCTGCAGATCTCAAGCGCTCTACAGAACGGTACGACGTACACCGTGGGCAGTCCGTACGGTTCGTTTTCGATCACCTACCGAGACGCCTTCACGTGGTGTGAGTCGATCAAAGTCAATCAAGTCGGCTACGCGCAAGGCACGACTGTACGCTATGCCAATTTCGGCGTGTGGCAGGGAAGCGGGGGAACGATGAGCTTTTCCGCCCCGCTGAATTATCAGGTGCTTCGCTCCGATGGCTCCATGGTGTTTCAGGGGCAATCGAGCGACCAGGGCACTGATCCGCTCGCGGGCGAGCACGTCTACCGTCTCTCGCTCGCTTCGGTCCCGGATGGGGGACCGTATCAAGTGATGGTTCCGAGCTGTGGCGTGTCCCGTCCGTTTGGGATCGGCGCGGCATACGTAGAAAAAGCCTTTGAGACCATCATGCGATTCTTCCTCTATCAGCGGTGCGGCGATCCGATCCCGGAGCCCTACGCGGGAGGATTTTCACGGGCGACCTGCCATAGCCAGCTGGCCGACACCCGCACCGCGTTAGGGCCTGATCTGCAAAAACCTTCCCCCTACGGCATCACGATTCCCGCAGGGATGGCCACCTCACGGATGCGAGGGTCTTGGCACGATGCGGGGAATTTTCAGCGTCGCCCTCAGCACGCGAACATTCCTCCCGCGCTCATGACGCTCTATGAGGCCTACCCTGATCATTTTGCAGATTGTCAGTATTCGATTCCCATCCCCGAGTGTGGGAATGGGATCCCGGATTTTCTGGACGAAGCTCTCTATGGAGTCTTGGGTTGGGAGTTTTTGCAGATCAAGGACGGCAATGACCCGCTCGATGGCTGCGTGCGATCGGGCACGATGGAACAGAGTCAGCCCAATTACGGCGTCGATTCCTCGGAGAACAACCCGCAGGTGATCGGCAGTTTTGCCGTCACCGATTACGCCACGCTCCGAGCTGCCGGCATGTTCGCGCAAGGGTCCCGTTTGCTCCAAAAGTATGACGTGGCGCGCGCGAGTCAGATGCGAACCGAAGCCCTGAACGCCTATGGCTGTTTACTCCGTACCAAGCCTGCGACGTTTTTTACCACGCCTGACGCGGGGCTTTTGTACGCCTCGGGCCAGATGTATCAGCTCACCGGGGATCCGTCGTATCACACGACCTTCCACACCCAAGCGAGCGCGCTGCTCGTGCCGCTGTCCAATGGTCAGATCCCTGGGACCTATCCGCAGCAATACCTTGCGGGCAATCCCGATGTCGAAGTCAAAGAGTATCACTTTGCTTCCTACCTGCTGGACAACCCTGCACAGCCTGTGGACACGGCGCTGCGCGACACGCTGCGTGGCGTGATTCTCTCGGGCGCTGCCAGTGGGGGGTATATGAAGCCCCCTCCGGAAGCATCGGGGTATCCGTATGGCGCCAATAAATTCTACCCGTGGGGACACACCACGGCCCAAGGCATCTACGCCAGACCCTATACCTACGCCTCGCTGTGGGTGCCTGCCGCCACGGCGCAGATCTACCGAAATTACGAGAGCGAATATGCGGACCACAGTCTAGGCCTGACGCCAGAGGGTCAATCCTATTACACGGGCCTCGGCACCGATCAGCCTCGCAGCCCGCTGCACCTGGACTCGTACTTCCCAAAATTCGGCGTGAGTGATGGAGTCTCCAATATTTTTGTCGGCGCACCCAAAGGCAACATCCCGGGCCTGTTGGTCTACGGTCCCAATGACGCCTATCCAGGTGTCGATTATCAGGTGGCCGCGACGAACAAGTTTTTTCCCAATGGTCTGTCACGGCCGATCTATCACCAATACCTGCATGCCTGGTCGTCGATCATTCGGAACGAATTCACGATGCACGAAACGATCGAACCGAACGCCGAGCTTTTCGCGTCTCTGCTCCCCTCTCTTCACTCGGTACCGCCCGCCAACGACGCGGGACCCGATGCCGCGGTGGATGCCTCGGCCGATGTTGCACTCGAAGCGTCGAGCGATGCAAAGACGGACACCGGTGTCGATGCGACCGCGCTCGTTTGTATTCAACCGCCGCCCGTGATTTGCGGTCCGCTGCGCGATGCATCCGGCCTGTGAGGCGAGGGTTAGGATGATCGCCGTAGTACCCGCTGCGTGATCGGATTGCGACGAGGCCTCGCCGCCCCTGACGCAATCACACCCACCAAGACCACCGCTCCCGCGGCCGTGAGCAAGATTACCGGGCCGCTGATTCCGAGCGGTTTGATCGCATTGGCCGCAGCATTGCCAAAAAATGACCCGACATTGGCTGGAAGGTTCTGTACTGATTGCTGGATCCCTTCGGCGGTTTGCTGGGCTTGTTCAATCGCAAGGGGGTTGCTGGTTGGCGTGGCGGCCGTACCAGCCTGCCAATCGGACAAAGGACCGTCCCGATTGGAATCGAACGGGTACGCGCGTGCCGTCGAAAAATCATGCGAAACCCCGTACAGCGCGCCTGTCATCAAGCTCGCAACATTGTCCGCCGTGGCCGTGGCTTGATCTTGCGTCAAAGGGCCTTCGACTTCGAGCACCCATGTCACCGTGGTCACATTGCTCAGCACGCCCAGTGTTCGGCCGATTCGGGGAACTGAGCTCACCCAATGCGTGCTGTTCGGCAACGTGATCGAGGCCAGCGCGTTGTAGATGGCATCGGCGCTGGGCATATTGCCCTGAAAATAAGAGGTCTCTTGGCTGATCAGCGTGAAATCGAAGGCCATAATCTTAGTGTACGCCCCTTAGGCCGACGATTCTATTCTGCACGCGCGCGCATCCCGTCGGGAACCTGGACGACGCAAGCACTTTATGGCATGGTCCGGTCAACTCCAGCTTGTACGCGTTGTGACTTGATCGAGAATCCATTCCTTTACGCTCCGGTTCCTAAGGATTTTGTCGCGTTCCGGGTTTTCTCCAGTGGGCAATGGATGCAGCGCTCTCGTGACACTTCGAGAGCGCTGCGATTTTTTGTGCCCTTGCGGTATCCTTGTTCATGGCCTTCACGACGATTGCCGCGCCGAATGACCCGAGCCATTGGATCGACGTAGACAAGGCCCGAGCGTGGCTCAAGCGCGCGCTGGATCTGTCCAATCCCTCGCCCACGTCGAGCAATAATCTCCCCGCGGCCCGCCAAGTCCTGAACAACGGCGGGGCCAGTCTTCAGCTGTTGGGCGTGACCGCGGCATGGGAGGCCTTGCGGTACTACTACCGCGCGCTCGATCTTCAGCCCGGCACCGAAGAGACCTACGTCAATTCCATGCGGGAGGCCTACGGCCAGAAGGTGGACGTCACGGACGCATGGATCCGGGCCTATGGATACCCCGTCACGGGATGGATTCCCCAGCACGCGCTGGATGCCATCGAGGGTTCAAAAGTAAGGGCTCCCATTCCCTCGGACGTTGAATGGATCGTGCGCGCGTACATCGTTCCAAGCGGGGGAGCGACCAAGGTTCAATGTCCGGACGGAACCCACTGCACCGACTTGGAACAAGGGGAGATCTTCACCGCGGGCTGGGCGTCGGAGTTCTCGGCGTGTAACTCGATCGGCGATTGGCGCTGCACGTTTTGGCAAAACGGGTTTCACATCGTGCTGCCCGCGCTGATCGAGTCGATGAATCTCGCCTACTTGATTGCCACGCGATTAAGCTTGCTCGACCCGGTCACGGTGGTGACTCAAACCACCTCCGCAAGAGCCCGAGCCATCTCGATTGCCAAGACCGGGCCGAGTCGGCCGCCTGCAGAATTGCCCGATCCTCCTGTCCGGGGATCCACGGCGGACTTGCTCACGCCGCCCGCGCTGGCGACCCCGAGCCGTGGGCCCTTCATGTCCCATCAAACCATGCCCCCGCCGATGGTCACCCCGGTGGGAATCGCCTCTTCTCCACCGCCCATGGTCACCGCCGTAGGAACGGCCTCGGCGCCCCAATTTGTCACAAACCCAGTCCCGCAAATTCCTATGCCCAGCGCTTCTACGCCTTCCTCGAGTATGCCCCCAAGCGCTTCTACGCCCTCCTCGAGTATGCCCCCAAGCGCTTCCGCGCCCTCCTCGAGTATGCTCCCAAGCGCTTCCGCGCCCTCCTCGAGTATGCCTGCCTTCGTGACCCACCCCGTTCCGCAGACTCCCTCGCCCAATCCTGGCGGGACTTCTGACGGCACGGCGAGCAGTCCTCCGGGGAGTGGTTCTCCAGGACAGACTCTTCCCTGGTGGGAGCAGGACACCAGCCCTTTTCTAGGGATGCAGCCCGCCTTCGTGACGAACCCCGAGCTGCAAACGCCCGCGTCCAATCCCCCGCCGGTCTCTGCGGATTTATCGAATTCTACGGCCCCTTCGTCTACACCTTCGCACACCGCGCTCTGGGTGGGAGCGGCCGTCTTGCTGGTGGGCAGTGCCTTGCTCGCCAGCAAAAAGAAAGCAGTTCCCCCGCCGCCTGTGGCCTCCGCGCCTCGTCGTCGACCCCGTCGAAGTTACGCACAAAGTGCCTTTCCCGCGTAGCTGAATCACCACAATCGCGCTTGTCTGGGCTGGTATCGACCATGCTACCGTGCACGCGCATTGGAGCGAGGTACGAATGCCCCCACAAAATCCAAACGTTGCGATCGTGTTCCGAAATTTCAAAGCCTATGGGCATGACAAGTATTCCCATATTGGCCTAGGAATTAACGCCTATCACACCGCGCGCGTGCTGCGTGCCCATGGGATCCCTGCCGATCCCGTTTCGGTCTTTTATGTGACGGACATTGCCCCGAAATTGAAGGGGACTCCCTATACCCATGTGATCTTAGACGCGCCTTGGATCCAGAAGGGTGATTTAACCGCGCTTTTGAGCCAATTCCCCGACAAGCTTTTTATCGTTCGATGCCATAGCCAGGTGGGATTTCTCCAGGTCGACCCCGGCGCGGTTCAGATTATTCTCGACGATCTTTCCCTGCAGGAAAGCCTGCTGAATCTTCGTGTTGCGGGCAATTCGCACCGGTTCACTCGGTTCATTGAGCACGTGTACAACAAACGTTGTTTGCTTCTGCCGAATCTCTACGACTTAGAGCGTCCGGTTGTTCGTGGATTCTCCGACGTCGACGAAGTGATCCGCGTGGCAAGCTTCGGCTCGATCCGCCATCTGAAAATGCACTCCGTGGCCGCCGCGGGTGCATTGTGGCTGGCAAGAAAGCACCGCAAGCAGCTGGAGTTTCACCTCTCGGTCCATCGAGACGAACACGGTGATGGTGCATTAAGGGCCATTCGCAATATGTTTGCGCCATTGCCCTGGGCAAAGCTCATCGAGAATCCTTGGGCCGATTGGAGCGAATTCCGCACGCTCGTGGCCAACATGAATTTGTTCTTGCAGGTCAGCGCCACCGAAACGTTTAACATCGCGACGGCCGATGCCATTGCCGAGGGCGTTCCTTGTGTGGTCACCCATGCGATTGACTGGGTTCCAGAGCGTTGGAAAGTCGAGATCGACGATGTGGAGGCCATCGCCAACACAGGCTGGGCCTTGCTCGCAGATCCTACAGTCCCGGCGGAGGGATTGCGCGCCCTGTATCGGAACCAAGAGGAGGCGTTTGAGCACTGGCAGCGTGTGCTTTTTGCGGTGAGCTAATCCCTGCGCTAGGGTACCCGCAGCACGGTAGACCTTGAGGGTCTGACCACGAACGCAGGGCAGGGCCAGAGTTTCGACTCTGGCCCTTTTCTTTTACACACCCACCACCACACAAAGCTCGGTGGCATCCGTGGTCGTGGCGCTCACAGGCCAGGCTGACGGCGCGAGTTGACCGACTTTGATGTTTCCGAGCGTTCCGGTCAGCGTGATCGTGCTGGACGATTTGTCTTCGACGGCTTCCGAGAGTCGGGTGATTCTCGCTCCGACGCCCGCGTTTCCCGTCCCGGTCATGTTCGAAAACTCGGCGCTCGATTTGTCTTCTACCAAGACGGCATCTCCAGGGGCCGTGGTGTTGGGCGTGTTGGAGATATCGCCGTGCAGGACCGAGAGCGTGGACCCTTTCGATGCGACAATGGCGGCGCCAAAGCCGCCGATAAATTTGGTGCTGGTCGGAGCGGGCGTGACCGTATCGAAATGAAAGCGATCGAAGGAAATCGATCCACCCGAAACGGCCCGCACATAGGCATTGCCTCGGAACGTTGAATCAAGAGCTTGGAAAAATCCCAGCTGAAGCAGCTCAACCCGCACGTCTTGAAACAGCGACGTCGAGACGCTCATTCTCGCGGTGGAGACCAAGGAGATCGCCGCATTAAAATTGTAGAAACACCCGCACTGGTTCGGGATCACCAGTGAGCCAATTTGCGGGGCAAGTGCGGTGAGGTTGATCAGGCTGCTATGGTCTCCCATGGTGATGCCTGAAGAACCGAAATTCAGCATTTGAACACGCTGAACCCCTACGGTTAGGCCCGTAAAAAACACAAAGCTTCCGCCGCCCCCGCCACTCAGAATCACGTTCTGTAGACCCAAGATCGAGCCCAGGCCGATGAAGGCTTGCGTGCCTGGCCAGCTGATCGTGGCCGCTGGAGTCTCCACCACAAACGTTTCGGTCGTGGGAGCCGTGGGCATCGAGCCTTCGACCGTAAAGGTTGTGGTGCTGTTCCCTTCGATCAGAAAGGACAAGCCATTGAGAATCGCTCCTGAGGTGAACCGAAGGAATTTCCCACGGTGCGCATTGGATACTAGACCGCCGACGGAATCCACCACGGTGCCAAACGCCACCTGAACGCCCGCGGTACCGCCCGATGCCGTCCGCGGACCAATGGGATCTTGCGCATTGTCCACCCCGTTGATCACGATGCCGCCTGCCGTTGCAGAGCTATTGCCACGTCCTTGCGGGATCACGGTATTGTTGCCGAGGGTGCTCGTCCCCGCACGAAGGTTCACCGTTGCGGTCCCGAACCACCCCACGCTGAGCACTTGCAACGCATGGTTGATGGTCGCAAAGGGGGAACTGATGGTGCCGCTGTTGTTGTCGTTGCCAGAGACCGGATCCACGTAGAAGACAGGGTCTTGAAGGATCGCAGGGACTCCACCAATGGGGATCCATTGATTGCTGTCACAGATGTACAGGCCGGAGACTCCGGCCGGCTTAAAGAACGCGCCCGGAGATCCTAGATTGGTGGGGTCTGGAATCTGTCCGATCGGGGCATACAATACGACCGGGTTTCTGGCGGTATCCATGTCCCTTTGAGGCTATCACCGCTTTCATCCCGGCGGCGCACCGATTGAGGACAGCAGTTGCAATCGGTCTTCAATGAGCTGCTTCATGCCCTCATTGGAGCCACCGTGATCGTAGTGCGTCGTTTGGATGCGCGCGCGAAACGCCCGCTCGACGTCTTGCGCGCTGGCGTTCGAAGGCAGCCCCAGACGCTCGCGTGCGAGGTCTTCGGGCGTGTGCCATGCGAAGCACGCTCGTTGCAGGGCGTCTGCGTCCCATGCTGCGCAGGCCCGACCGGCTTCGCACAGGCGGCACCATCCTGCAAATCCTTTGCGTCTCTCGAGCGCCGACCGCACCCAGCGTTCCGCCTCGGGCTGAAAGACCAAGGCGTTTGCCGTGGTGTCGGTGTACTCTTTGGACTCCGCGGCACGCTTCAATCCCTGGATTTGCCGGGGTGTCAGATCGGACAGTGACAAAAGCCAGCAAGGACGCCGTAGAACGTCCCGAGATTTCAAGAAATGACAGAGCGCGCGCGGACTCAATTCGGTGTACCCTACCAGTATGCGCGGACCGAATAGAGGAAACAAAGCCATTTTCCCCGCCGCCGCGGCGACGCCGCCAGCGCCGGGTCTTGTCCAGAACGCTCAGGGCCAGTGGGGATCGTATCAAATCCTCCCGGGTCAAGAAGTCACCTCCTGGGTTCCCTACGTAAGCCCTACCACGCTTACCCGCACACCACCCGGGGTGACGTCCCTGCGCCGTACTTCCACGGGAACGGGGGATCAGACTCCCGGAACCAGCGGTACCGGGGATCAGACTCCTGGAACCAGCGGCACCGGGGATCAGACTCCCGGAACCCGCGGTACCGGGGACCAAACTCGTGCCATGTCTGGCACCGGAGATGTCACTCGGGTACCGATCCAGGTTCCCCAGATCACCAACCCCACCACGCCCAACGGCTATACAAGCATGTTCGGGACCCCTTCAGGGTTTGTGCCCTACGTCGGTCCCGGAACTCCGCTTGCGGGCTGCGTGGGAATTGGCCCATGGGCCACCCCGATCCGCACGCCGATCATTACCAACCTAGGCGGTGTCGCGGGGCAATCCATTCAACCGGCGGGAGCCGTCATGCTCGGCCAGGATGTCAATCTCGAGACGGTGGCCCAGACCGCCGCGGTCGTGATCGGCATCGTTCTCGGCTATAAAGCCGCCACGCGCGTCTACCACCGTCAACGGTCTCGGCATCACAGGGAGGCAGCATAATGCGAGTCGGAGCACTGGTTTTTGGAATTTTGGCAGGTCTGATGATTGGCGGCGCGGCCGGCGTCGTGAAAGAAGAAACCCAAGAAGTACTCGCGCGCCGACGTGGCCGCCGTGCTTCCTCGGCCTCCTAAGTGGGCAATCCCACGCGTTTTGCAATTCGTCGCAAGCCCTCAATCACATTGGGTCCGCCGACATACAGCGTTTTGTCCACGTCGAACAGCACGGGGACATCGCCACTGGGCTGCACCGACAAAAGCCACTGAACGGCCTCGTTGTCTCCGTTGACCACGCGCACGACAATCTTGGTATCAAGCTGAAGTTTCTGCAGCTGTTCCCGCACCGCCGCACAGTGCATGCAGGTGTTGCTCACGAACAAAATGGGCATCTCGATGCGCGTGCGGATGGTCTCCGGCGCTTGCACCGGAAGGCCCGCGGCTTTCTGCGCAATCATCAGAAGGGAGGGGACGTCTCGACGTCCAAACTTGGTCACCGACTCCCCGAACTTGACCACTCCGTCTTGACCCACCAAGACCGAGGCGCGGTCCGGGATGCCATCCTGTGCATTCCAGCAGCCGTATTGCTGACACACTTTTCCTTTGGGCTCGTAGTCACTCAGGATGTAGGGCACCGCAATATTGAGGTACCGCATCCAACCGAGATTGCTCGGATGGTTGTCTGCGGTGATCACCACGGCCACGGTGTTGGCACTGGAGAGAAACAGGTCATAGAACGAGGCCAGTGAAGGCACTTCCACCCCGCAGATTTGGGTGAAGGCCGCGGGAATGAAGTTCAGCAAGACGTTGCGGGTGGCAAGGACTCTCGAAAGCTGAAAGTCGTTGCCGTATTGGTCTTTCAGGGTGAAATCCGGAGCCTTGGCGCCAACGGTGATCATGGCGGAAAGTGTACCACCTCTCGCTTAGCTTTCGTCGGATTCTTCCGGACGTTCAATTTCTTGAAGCCCTTCGCTGCTCATCTCAAAAAAAGCTTGCTCGCTCACATCGCCAAACCGGTTTTTGTCGGGACATTCCAGCAGTCGGACGGTTTTGGAATCATTGTGCCGGGTGAGCATCATGACGACCTGGACCTCATGCGCCTGGTGCTCGCTGCCCGAGATCTTGCCCGCCTTGGTCAGATGAATGGTCATGAGCACCACGCGTTGATACCGCTCGGCGTGCTCCTTGTAGTGACGAACAATTTGCACTTGTTCGTGCATCCGGTCTTTCGCACGCTCCGCGCCGAGGTTTAAATCGGAGACCGAGTCAATCACGACCACCCGGGGATTCACCGCTTGAATCTCCTCGTCGGCGCGCGACACACTGCGCACGTCATCGAGCAAGCTGCACGCGTTGATCTTGCTCGCGTACTCCTCCAGGCCAATGCCCACCAGACTCGCCTTGATCTCTGAGAGCCTCTGCTCGGTCGACAACAGCAGGACCGTCGCGTCTTTGATCATGGAAAGCATCGTGAGAAGCAGCGTGGTCTTTCCGCACCCTTTGGGGCCTCCGAGTAAGATCGCCGAGGGCACATGCAGCCCGCTTTTCCCCTTGTCAGGCCCCGATCGACTCGTCCCTAACACCCGATTCAGGCCCTCGACGCCAGTATCAATCCGGAAGCCTCCTGGGTCTTCCACGTCTGCGAGGGTCTTGCGCCCCTTGCTTACCGACGGCCGAGCACTCACCACAGGCCGGGGAGCCGCCGGAGCCAGCCGAATCACTGGGGTGATGGTCGCTGGCTCTTTCGGCTTGGGGACGTTCAAGATCACCGTTCCGGCTCGGTTGCACTCGGGGCAACGCCTGGAATACGGGCCCGTGTAGGTGCATTCGACGCAACGAAAAGGCGGCGTTTCGGGGATCTCCACTCTCTGAATTTTCATAGCTCCCATGGTACAACAACAGGGGAAGGCCCCCATCATGACACGAGAACCAACGCGAAAAGTCCTGGGTGACGTGGTCTGCCCCCTGTTCGACCACCTAGACCCTCCCTTGATGGCCTCGGATGTCGGCGAGGTCAAATTATGGCTCTACCGGGACGGTAAAAAAGTCACCATCGGCAAAAAATACTGGTGGATCAACAAAGACCGAAAAAAGCTTTTCACGATTGAGCCTCCCCATACCACGGAGGAGGATATCGGCGAGCAATTCGGCGGCGGAACCTTTTGGGTCGAAGCGCGCCGAGTCGGGACCGGAAGCCCGATCCCCAAAGCACATCGCACCTTCATTGTGCAGGCTCCCATCAAGATCTCTGAGGATCTCGAGGACGAAGAGAGCGAAGACGACGAAGACGAGGAGGACGACGAAGATCAAACCGCCAAGATGACGGATCACATGTTCATCTTGATGCGCGACCAGAACAAAGCCACGGAACGCAATTTCAGGGAACAGCTGCGCGCCAAGGAGCAAGCCGCCTACGAGAAAGAAAAGCTGATCCGAGAGGCCAACGCCAAAGAGGCAGAGATGCAGAGCACATTTACGCTGGGCATGCTGGAAGCGATGCGAGGCAACCGAGGGGACGGACCCACGGAAGAAACAGTCCGCGCGCTGCGCGATGAGATTTCATCTCTTCGCCAGCGACACGACCGAGAATTGGCGGATCTGCAGGTCCGCATGCGCGAAGAAGCGAGCCGGCGGGGCCTGGAACTCGACGAGATCAAGCGCACCCACCGCGAGGATCTTGGACGCAAGGAACGAGATTTTGAAGAGTACAAGCGCGAGGCCCGTCGGCAACTCGAGAAGGAAACCGATGAACTCAAGAAGCGCTACGAGAAAGAGACCGATGAGCTCAAGAAGCGCTACGAGAAAGACACCGACGAACTCAAGCGCCGGCATGAGAAAGAGTCGGACGACATCAAGGACCGCCACAAGCGTGACGTCGAAAAGCTGGAGGCCAAAGTCGAGGAGCTCAAGAAAGACAACTTTGCCCTCGAAAAAGACCTGACGGAAACCGAGATCGCCTTGAAGGCCGCGGAGAAGGACAACACCAGCAGTCTCTCCGGTACCGACAAGCTCATTGGCCTGTTGCAAGCGGCGCTCGGCTCGTCGTCGGGACAACAGATCGCGATGCAGGTCTTGCAAGTGGTTGGCACCATGATGCAGGCCCGCGCGCAGGCCCCCGAGCCTGTTGCTGCACCGCAAGCCCCCGCGCAAGGTCCGGTTGCACCCGTTCAAGAGCCCATGCCTTCGATGGCCCCGCAACCCATGCCCTCGCCTGCGTCGGGTCCCACGCCACCGCCGCCCGCAGAGCCGAGGCCTTACACGCCGGATGTCGGCGCGTTGTCTCCCACGCCCAGCATGCCTTGGGCGGCCATTCCCATCCAGACGATGCCGCTGCAACCCGAACCCATCGCCACGCCCTCGGCCTTTTCGGCGCAAGCCGGCACACCCGTTCCGACTGCACAGAGCGATCCATCTTCTCAGGACCTTTCGGGTAATTCAGTTCATACTGAGACCGAATCGCTCGAAGAACCCGAGCCCCTGGAGCAAGCGTCTTAATGCCGAGCACCAGTTCCCAGCCTGGCTTGATTTGTGTGGACGATTCGACGCGAGAATGTACGCGCGTCGAGCTGCTGAACCAGATGGCTGAAGCCGGGGCGCAGACGCCCATCGTGGGCGAACTCGCGAACGAGGTCTGGCGCAAGGCGCAGCAAATCGCGGGAACCGTTCACGTGCGCAAAGGGGACTGGTGGAACCGACTTCTCGCCCAGCAAGCCCTGTTTTTCGTGCACCTTCGCTTTCCCTACGTCGAAGACCGAAGCGGCAAAGACTGCTACCGTTTTGTCGAGTCCACAGTGCAGAACGGCGGCGAATGCAAAGCCCTGAACATCCTGCTGACCGCGATCTTGCTTCGGCTCGGACTGTTCGCGGAAGTCTATTGGATCGACCAGAAAGGCCAACCCCTGAACCATGTGGCCTCGAAAGTGACCATTGACGGCAAACCGTTATGGGCGGACGCTTCGGTCTTTGGTGCACAGCTCGGGGAATCCCCTTATCAGGCCATTTTGCGCACCGGCGCATGGCACGTGATCGGGATGAGAAACCCAAGGTTACAAACTAAATCCTAATTTCCGTGATACGTTGGCCGTATGGCAGGCTCCAACACCGCGGCACTGATTGCGAATCAGATTCGAAGTAACTTGGGACCCTTTGGAGGGACGGTCTCGCATACTCAATTCTGCCGTCTTGCCATCTACGTGCAGCCTGGACGCGAATTCTTGGATGCCAACAACCAGGTCGTGAACGACTACCCGCTTCAAGTCGGCACGATCTTCTATCAGTGGGCCGATCCATCCAGGGCCATGGGATGGTTTGCCGAAGCAGGCCGGCTTCTCTCGGATCAAACGACCATCGATCGACTCAATGCCGCGGTCAATACCAGCGACGAAAAAGCCAACGCCACGCAAGTGCGCATGCAGCTCGATTACGTGCAGCGGATCTTTACCGCGATCATGCGCGGCTACAACTTGCTCAACGTTCCCTGGCACAACGACCCCGTTGCGCGTCAACTGTATCGCAAGTACCTCGCAGGACCGCCCGCACAGGTTGGCAACAACATCTCAAGCTCTGTCTTTGGGTCCCAATACGACTACAACCCCAATTGGTACACCAAAGACAAAGTGTTCCCCGGGATGCAAGCCGTCTCCCCGCTTCAGCAACAAGCTCTGAGATTAGGGAAGCCCGGGGATCAGTTCGGGATCACCGTCATGCCTGTGATGGGAAGCCTTGAGCCACTGACGAACAACGCCACGGTCAGCCTTGCCCAGCACATCTACAACGGCGTGATGGTCCGTACGAAACAGTTTCAGGTGTGTCCCGTCGGAACGTTGTACAAGGCCGATGGCAAGACCATCGACTTCACCTCGTACACGGACTTTCCATGGAACAACCAGTGCTCTTCCACGCCCAACGGCCTGGCCGTGCAAAGTGCGTTTTTTGGCAGTACGGTCTACCAGGGCAACACGGTGATGCCCGATGGCAAAAGACTGGACAACGCCTTTGATGATTGGCGCGCCATTTACCAAGGACCCTTCTATCCGGGCTTCTCGATCGGACCGCAACAGAGCACCGGCACCACCTGCCCTCTGATTCAGGCGTTGCCGTGGGCTCAGGAATGGGTGGGCTCGCTTCTGTCTCGCAATGCGGGCCAAATCATCCAAGACGTCTACGCCTACACCGCGTGGCAGAATCTACGGACCCTCGCGGAAAATCCCTCTGCGGCACAGATCGCAGCGGGCCTGGCCTCCACGATTAGCGCACAGCAGCATTCGCCGAATGCAGGGGCACAAATCGCGGCGACCAGCATTGCGGCTGTGGGCGGCGCGTTGGCCGTGGCAACATACGGAATCTCTGCGGTCATCGGAGGCATTGCTGCCGCGGCCATTACCGTCGGTGATGCACTCTCCAATCACGGCACGCAAGGCATTGGACGAGACGATTTAGGTCGCTACAAACCTGTGATCGAGCGATCGTATCTCTCTGGAGACTCCAGCACCACGGATGTGACGTATGGCGCGCCCGTGTTGCCCGCGTCCGAGCTGGTGGATCCGCCGGGCCTGGGTGTGACGTGGCAGAATGCACCCTGTGATGTGAACCAATACGCCTCGCCTTCGAGCGGCGGCGGCAGTGGTCTCAAGCTCGGGACCTTAGGGTGGATCGCGGTAGGCCTCGGGGCTGTCGTATTGATCTACGTGTCTGTAGACTGAGTCGAGCAAGGAGTCCGTCCGATGAGAAACCACGTCGTATTTTATCAGCAGCCCACCATTGAGGGTCTCCTTGTGTGGTCGGGTCCCAATTGCTCGCAGTGGCGTCTGCGCAGCTATGCAGAAAAACAAATGTGGATCCGTAATTACTACTGGATCTACTCGCTCGTTCCCGACGATGCCACCGTGCACAACTGGATCATGAATATGGATCTGCGATGCAAAATCGGGATCATGCCGGCCGGAGATGTCTATACAGGCTTGGACGAAGGATTCTCCGCAGGGCTCAATAGCAGCTCCGACACCAGCAGCAATAGCAGCAGCGACAACAGCGGGATTGATTGGACCAACCCGAACATTCAGAAGACGTTTCAGACGGGTATCAATGCCATTGCACAGGCCGCCATTGGGATCACCAACAGCGCGAACAAGACCAACTACGGGTATCCCGGAAGCTTGTTTAACCCGACCTCGATTCCCCGATCACCTACGGGCGGGATCTATGGCGGTTTTAACACACCGTTCGGCTATGGCTATGGCGCCAGTACCTTCACTCCGTTTCTGATCATCGGAGGTCTGGTGATCGTGGGAGGGATTGTGCTGCTTTCTGGATCGCGCAAATGAGGCGACCTGCCTGCGAGATCCCTTCGCAGAGACTCCGTTACGCGGAACGTCACTTCACGCGATTGCATGAGGGATTTGCTCCCGCCTCGATCACGTGCGCAGACTACACCGAGCCGGTCAGGCCCTATCAGGTCTTGGGACGCATCACCGAAATTCAGTACCTCAAAAGGACCCCCAAGGGCCTTGAACGATACTGGCACCCCTTTGCCCCCTACGCGCAGCCAAAAGTGGGCCTAGATGCTCGAAAAAGACCGATCATCTGGGCGGGTCGTTATTCTGTCCGAACGGGCGGAATTACCGATCATGCGCGCGAAAACGTTGTCCCGGAGTTCCTTCCCCGTAAACCGTCGCTGTTATCGGATCTTGGCACACTCGAATACATCCGATACGATTCACTGTATGGCGGCAGTCGGCCGAAGACGCTCCGCTTTTCTGCTCGCGACGTGCTGGTGCACGACGAGCAAGGCAATCTGTATATTGTTCGACCCACAACCGAGGTAGAAATGCGTAGACATTCGAGCCGGCGGCATCACAAAGGCAAGAAAAACCCCGTTGAAATTAAGTCGGCACACGGGGGACATAAGCCAGAGTTCATGGACCTGGCCAAGGCAGGTGCAGCCATCGGATTGACCACCGTGGCATGGGGAGAGATCTCTTCAAGGATTACCCCAGGATCGCTCACGGGATATACCCGCGCTCTGGTGCAGGGCGTCGGCGGAATGTTCGTGGCGAAGCTTGCCGCCGATTTCACTCCCAAAATGCCTGAAATCCCCCTCGGCATTGCGAGCACTGCCGCAGTGCAAGCCATTGTTGGGGTCGTGAACACCTACCGAGCCCAGCGCCTGATCACCAATCCAAGCGGCGCAGCCGCTCTCGGACCCGGCGGAATGCCCGCGGGATATGCCCCGGTCAACCGCGGCGCATGCGCCGTACCGCAGTATCGCTAGATCGCTTGTGCCGAGACGACGGAAGCTAGAAGAATTTTCAACGAGAGGTAAGTGATGCCTGATCCGAATCCGAACGTTCCCAACATTGCAGGACCGTTTGATATCTATCTCCAAACGTTCTACTGGGATGGAAAACCGGGTCTTTGTACCCCGTCCATCCTGAACAATGCCAACCTGTTGGTAGGCTGGTGCTTTCAGACCGCTGACTTTAACTGGACCACCAACACCGGTGACCTGGTCAGCCCCGCAAGCGGCACGAGCCTGACGATGTTCTCCACAGGCCAGGGAGAACCCATGATCGGAACCACCGGGTGGTTCAATCAGACCGAAGATTTGACCAACTTGCCGGTCAATCAAGAGGGCTCGCCGGTTTGTCGCGGCAACATGTTCTTTGCCCGAGGGATGATCGTAGAGTCGATCTTCCCCTATGCGCGTGTGGATGGCACCGCAGGATCTGCCACCGTAGAGCCTGTGTGGCTTGGCAAAGATGGATCCAACGGTCCCATGTACGGATCGCGCGTGCAGCGCGCCACGCTCAACCGCGTGTCCATCTCCATCAAGCACGACAACCCCACCGTTCAATACCAGGTCGGTGTGGCGCGGCAGTGGCCAGGATGGCCCAACGTGGTTGGAAACAGCAACGTCGGCAACGGCCAGATTTCCAACGTGGTGTACGTCCCCTTCAACACCGTGATCGCCTTTGGACCGAAAGACGATTGCCGGCAGTTGTCCGTGATCCTGAAGTGGGGACAGCAGCACGTCATCAAGAATGACGTCACCCAGCCGATTGTCGATACGTCCGACCATCTGCTGTACACACCCGTCATGATTACGCTGGTCGGCTCGGTCTGCACCGATCCACAAAGCGTGGTGTGCGTCGCTCCGCAGCCTCCCATGATGCCTGCGCAGCCCCAAGCCGCCGCGCCTGCACAGCGTCCGTATTTCTGATCGACGCTTGAGACGACCCACGGGAAAGTAACACGTGTCAAAAATACGCAATCCGCAATTCCCTACGTGCACAGACCAGAAAGTCATTCTTTCGAATCTGAAGCGGACGCTTTGCGGCAGCTGCGTTGCCAGCGAAGATGCGAACGACAACGGTGTGCGCGGCCCGGATGCGCTGCGCCCCGGCGTGGTTCTGTTCCCGTGGGTCACGCTCTCACAAAACAACGGCGATTTCATTCCGATCGCCTGCATCTCCACACAGGAAAATATACAGTCGCAAATCGGTGCATGTTGGGTGTCGATCGATGGATTAGACAGAGTGAGCTGGTGGTTGCGGCAGATCGAAGCAGTAGGGCAAAGCGACATCGGCACGCCGCCGAACTTCATCTTTGAAATTCGCCCATCGACTGCAGGTGTCAGTGATCTCGGCTTGTCCGGTATCACCAACTTCCTATCGTTCGACGATGGCGCGCTGCTCGGCCAAGTCTCGGGCATTTTGTGCAGCCAGTGGGAACTCTGGGGGCGCATAGATCCGATGGCTCCAGCAGGTTCGAAGCTGCGCGTGCTCGTGGCAGGCGCGGCCGATCGTTTAGGCGGCGGTGTTTTTTCTACGCACTTTGGTTTATTATCGATCGCGTTCCCGTAAGCGCATCGAAGGAGATTTCTCTCATGGCCACTCGACGCAGAAAAAAGGCAGCGACTCGTAAGCGCAAGAGCGCCAAGAAGAACCCTTCTAAGCGCAAGCGTTTGTATGGTGCTGCCAAGATGGCGCACGAAAAGAAAGTGGCACGCGGTCGGCGTAAGCGAGCGGCGAAGAAGAACCCCGCACGCAAGCGTCGTACGCATGCCAAGCGTTCCGCCAAACGTAGCCCGACGCGTAAGCGTCGTACGCATGCCAAGCGTTCCGCCAAGCGCAATCCATCGCGCAAGCGTCGCGTGGGCGCAAAGCGCACGGCGAAGCGCAACCCGTCGCGTAAGCGTCGCAGCACGGCGAAGCGTTCCGCCAAGCGGAATCCGTCGCGTCGTCACAAGACGGCACGCATGAAGCAGAGCCGTCATCACAGCCGCCGACGCAAGCGCAATCCGTCGGAGAGCGGGTTGTCCGAGCGCGTGGACCGATTGGCCGCCGAACAGAGCGCCATGAAGGGCCAGCTTCGCGAGTGTGAGCGCGACATCCGACACATCGGTGGTCGCATCGATCGCATTGCTCAAATCCGCGCCGGTAATTACTAGCCTCTTCACTCTTGCAGCCTTCCGCTCGGTTTGAGCGCACTCGTTGAGTGCGTTCAAATCGAGCTCCCCGTTGCCGGAGATTCGATTGCGCCATAAGCGCCCGTGCCCAGCCGTGCCGGACCAGGCCTGGCCTGTCCGTGCCAAACCATTCCGAGCCGCAGTCTACCGAGCCCGGTTCGAACGCACTCGTAGAATGCGCTCGAATCGAGCTCCCCGTTACCGGAGATTCGATTGCGCCATAAGCGCCAGAGCCGTGCCCCGCCTCGCCGTGCCCCGCCCGGCATCGCCTGACCATACCGGACCGTACCGGACCGAACCAGACCGGTTCGAACGCATTCATTGAATGCGCTCGAATCGATCTCTCTGTTGCCAGAGAATCGATTGCGCCATAAGCGCCCGTGCCGTACCGGGCTTCGCTTCGCCAGACCAGACCCGACCTCGCCGCACCCTGCCGAGCCATACCAGGCCGTGCCAGGACGCGCCTCGCCCCGTTCCAACGCACTCGTAGAATGCGCTCGAATCGAGCTCCCCGTTGCCGGAGATTCGATTGCGCCATAAGCGCCCATGCCTCGCCGGACCGTACCGCACCGGACCTTGCTCTGCTCCGTCGCGCCGCGCCCCGCCCGGCTCCGATACAGCACAATGACTGCACCCGAGTCCGGCATAGCGTTGGCAAGCACGTGTCGTTTCATGGCCTACTCAATCGGTGTCCCGAACGCATTGCAGTCAACGCCGCGATTCGTTCGGGATTGCTCTCCGGTCACTGACTTGGCTCGTTCTTGGTCTTGAAGCAGACCACACTGCCGATACCGCTCGACCACCTCAAGACGTCGCTCTAATCGGCTGGATGCTTCACGCTCTTTGATCCGATAGGTCTCGCGGGCGAAAGACTCTACCTCGGACGGCGAAAGAATCTTATCGCTGATATTGCGAGCTACCACCAGGTTAAATGGATCAGACTCTAGCAGGTTCTTCAAGGTACAGAGTGACTTGGTTCGTTCTACGGTCAGATTGGTGTACTCACGCACAAACTTCTCTGGGTCTCGAACGTCCAGAACCGGCCTGTTGAGTCCGATCGTCCGCCAGAAATGGTCACGGTTGATCCGGTCACCAAACTTCAGCGTATGCCGAATAAATTCAGCATAGGCTCGAATTGGATCAATCCTCGGCGACTCTAGATCTTCAGAGTCACCCGGTTCATCATCTTCGATGTTGTCCGTTGGCTTCATGTTCTGGTATTGGCAATCTCGACGTTGAAGCGACCAAATCTTGGTCTCCAGTCTCCAATCCCCACGCTAGCCCCGGCTGCTTTGAGCATGGTCACAAGCGTGTCTTTATTGATCACCTCCGGGTCAAACATGAGCTCTGCATCGACACGCCAACCCGTGAAACACGCTCGACATCCGATCACTTTATTTTTTCCGATCCGAACAGCTTTTACGAGCCGATGTCCCTGCTCATAAAGACGCTCGGGCGTATCTCGGTCTCTTTTGTAGCCATCGAACGTGAACGGAAAGAAATCCACGTCTGGCGGAACATCTACACCGACCTGTACCTGGTTCTTTCCGCCTCTTTTCACTACGGTCGTTGCCGCACGGGTCAGTGATCCTAGGATTGCATCGGATGGCATGCACAGACCCATACGAGGATCATGGTAGAGACTACCAAGGAATTTAGTCTTGAGGATCTTTTCGTTAGACTCTTCTGTCTTATTACTTCCCCGTCTCGTGAGCGAGGCTAGCTGCTTTGCAAATGGGTTCATGGGGTCAACCATCTGCCCATTATTCATCAAGACTCGTCCGATCCCGATTAGCGAAAATTTCAAACGTCTCATCTCTTATCCCTCTGCTTGATTCGTCGCGAACCAGATCTATCATCCGCTCGATTCGAGCGCATCCGTATGACTGGGATAAGTAGACCCCATACGGATGGACTCGAATCGAGCTCCCCGTTACCGGAGAATCGATCACGCCATAAGCGCCCATGCCTTGCCCGACCGTGCCCGGCCTGGCCGCACCCTGCTCAGCCACGCCCCGCCCGACCGCACCAAGTTCCAACGCACTCATTGAATGCGCTCGAATCGAACGCCATTGTTGTGGCATAACGAAACCAGACTAGTCAAGCCCGCTGGACAAACAAGATTCACTTTTCCCAAAGACTGAGTAGACTCTGCTCGACTTCATGAAGACCATTACCTTTGCATCGAGACTCAAGCAGGCCCGAGAAGAAGCGGGCCTCAGCGTACGCGAGCTAAGTCGGCAGTGTGGTCTGTCCAAGTCTGCACTCTACGACATGGAAAGCGGCAAGGCTGAAACCATCTACCTGTGCAACGCGACCCTGATCGCAAAGACCCTCAAGGTCTCGGCGTGCTGGCTGTGCTTCGGCGAGGGGAACAAGACAGAGAGAGTCCAGGTCGATTAAAGAGCCTCAGCGGCTTGCTCACAGAGACTCTCTGCCGTAGACCCAACGAGTCTGCACGGCCGATGTACTGCGCCGTGCCTTTAGGCTTGTTGCCTCACGGAGTATCCATGGATAAGGAATTCGAGAAGTTAGCGGCAATCGTGTCGACCATGCAGCTAAAGATTAACCAGATCAATCTTGTGATTCTAACCTTTGAGGATCGTCTCAAGGCGTTGAGTCCTGGTGTCCCATGCTGGTTAGCCCAGTGCTTTTCACAGGAAAAAGGGGCGAAGAGAGTCCGTAGGGCAGGGATTCACTACCTCAAGACGGAAGGCTGGGATCTTGGCTACACAAAATACGGGGAGGGCTGGCGTATTGTCGGGAAGAAAGTTGCCCACTACTTCCACGCTGATCGCTTCGACCCAGAAGGGAAGCCGGTTTTCAGTCATTCCGTGGATGCAGGCGACCCCATCCCGCTCATCAAGTGCCCTCGTTACGTGAGAGCCAAGTCAATGGGGTCGCTCGGAGAATTGCTTCAGAAGATTGAAACGATCGCGCGGTCCTATGTGGAGACCATCGATCAGGTCTGTGATTCCATGGGCGTCCCCATGACAGACTCAGGCGCTTCTAGTCTCGGATCTGCCCGTCCGGGATAGGCTTCCCCGGATCGTAGGGCGGCGCTTTCTTCCGCGCTTCGTCCAGAGCCTCTTGGATTCGTTCCATGGTTCGGTTTTCAGTGTGCCAGTCTCGTGTGGCCGCCCCTGCCCATTCCGTGATCCACTTGCAGCGACCCGACGGGTACAATTGGAAGACTCTTCCCGCTCCGGCTTGATAGCACTGTTGACGGTTGTATTTGGTGAGCTCGATATAAATGCGCTCCATCGTGGCCACGCGCGTCCACGCCGAGGCCCGCAAGACCCCAGGGAGTGCGCCGATCTCTTTGGCCAACGCATGCAGATCAATCGTGCAAATCGTGGGAAGGTGAATCATCGCCAAAACACAACCATGCCGGGGTGATTTGTAGACACTTCGCAAGCTTCTCGGCCGTACTCACATAGATCGAATCCTGCCCGCCTTCCTCGAGTTTGTAGATCGCCGAGCGAGTCAAGCCCGATTGCCGACTCAACTCTAGCACCGTCAGGCCTGCTTTCTCGCGAGCCTGTTTGAGTCTGGCTGCGAACCCTGAGAGTCTGTTGCTCACGTCGAAAGACTCTCCCCGTGATCCATCCGCCCGGCATGCTTTATCAGACTCTGTATCGTGAAGACTCTCGTTCTCATGACTGAAGACTCTCTTTGTAGCAAGGGCTTAAAGACTCTTTCTAAAAACTGTACGCTGCCGTTGACATCCTCGTTCTAGCATGCAACACACTGCCTCGTGAATCGCTACAATCTTTTGATCGATAAGTTACTCGCCGTCGATGTTCCCGACCAGGACGGCAGACCGATGCGGTGTACCCTCCCCGGTCTTCTCGAGAGACTCTCGCTGGGCTTTGAAGGAAACTTGACTCACCTGGCCGTGTATCAACAGCACGCGGTGTACAGTTTTCTTGTGCAGCTTGCTGCGATCGCACTCTTTCGTGCAGGACAGACCGACCCTTTTCTGACGGAGGAGAACTGGCGCAATGCGCTCGTGCGTCTGTTGCCCAAGACTTATCAAGAGACCTGCGATCCCTTTTGTCTGATCGTAAAAGACTTAAAAGCGCCGGGATTCATGCAGCCACCCGTGCCGGAGGGGAACGTTGATGGGTGGAAAACCCACGCTTGCCCTGATAGCCTCGATGTGCTGGTGACGTCAAAAAATCACGACGTCAAAATGGCCCGAGTCTCGCGCGCCTCAGTCGACCATTGGATCTACGCACTGATCAGTGACCAGACCATGCAAGGGTTCAAGGGTCAAGGGCACTACGGCATTGCTCGGATGAACTCCGGGACCGGCACCCGGAGCTGCATGACCTTTGCTGCTGGGCCGACGTTTGTCGAGCGATTCCGCCGAGACGTCAAGATCCTCCTCGAGAATCGTGCCGCCATTGTGATGGAGCACGGCTACGATACCTCCGGCAAGGGATTGGCGCTCACGTGGCTCAAGCCATGGAACGGCTACGATCAGTTGCACTTCAAAGAGCTAGACCCTTTCTTTATTGAGTCCTGCGCGCGCATTCGCATGGAGATCGAAGGCAAGAGCCTGGTGGCCCGAAAGATCCACGTCAAGCGAGCCCATATCGATGCAGAGGAGACGCGCGGGAACGTCGGCGATCCCTGGACCCCCACAAGGATCAAAGACGGTGCCGCGTTGACCGTCGAGCGCTCAGGGTTCTTCTATGACACCGTGGTGGACCTGTTGCTCTCGGAGGACTACCAACGTCCGATCACGGCCGTCTATCGACCCGAGGACGGCCGCACGCCCATCGTGTTCTTCCAGGCCCTCGCACGCACGCAGGGCAAGACTCTCGGGATGCACACCCGTGCCATCTCCCTCGGATCCAATCAGCTCGCCTACTCGCTCAGCGATCCGGTCGCCCGTGCCGATCTGTACGAGCGCGCCAAGGCCATGATCGAGACGGCCGCCACGGTCAAAAAGTGCATCCTGAAGCCCTCGGTGTTGTTTTTCGTGCAAGCGACGCCCGATAAAATCGACTTCAAAGACTCTCGAGATGACGCCTTGATGCGCGAGTTTGATGACTCGGTAGACGCGGTGTTTTTTGACCACCTCTTTGCCGAGGCCACGCCCCCCGATCCTTTGCGCTGGACCTACTTGCTGCTGGACCTGGCCTATAGCCTGTTTCAGAAGGCCACCCAATCGCTCCCTGTTCCATGGGCCCGACGCCTCAAGGCCGAAGTCCTGGCAGAGCAGTGGTTTCATCACGCCGTGTTCCGGAAGTTCAGTGACGAAGAAAAAGGCATCTCGATCGAGTGGCCCCGTGAAACCGAGAAAGAATCAAGCCCCGCAGAAAAGCGCCAGCGCGCTCGGGTCAAACTGATCGCCACGCGGCTCTTAAAACACACCTCGGATCTGGACATTGCCAAACTTCGGCACCTGGAGCCCTACGACGTCGAACACCCGGAGTTCCGCGACATCTTTCGTCGCTTCTACAAAGATCCAGACTCAGGGCCGATCCTGCCCGAGTTGGATCGTCCGTGGACCGTCCTGGTGCAAGCCCTGACCTTGCTTTGTGGACTGCATCGAGGATCCATTCCGCTGGGCACCGCGTTGGCTCGGTGCGGTACCGAAGAGATGCGCGTCAATTCGCTCCTCAGTGCCAGCAGCGAAGCCCTACACCAGCACGTCGCGACCTTGGCCAAGTCCATGGCTTCCAGAGGCGTCCCGAGTAATCAATCGGACCTGATCGATCTGGTGATCAGTGACGGATTGATCATTCAGGACATCCCAAAGATTCACGAAGATTTGCCCGATGGTCATGTTCGCTCTGGCACGTTGACCACGTGGTCCCAACGGGTCCGCAAGCGAATCGCCACCGATTACTATACAAGTCTGTAACCCACATCCATCCACAGGAGTAAACCCCCTATGTCGTTTTCGTTCCTTCAGTTTCATTGGCTCACTTCCTACAACGGCGTTCTTCTCAATCGCGATGACGTAGGACTTGCCAAGCGTCTGCCGTTCGGAGGCGTCCAGCGCACGCGCGTTTCGTCCCAGTGCATGAAGTATCACTTGCGTACCCACCAAGGCGAAGGGTCCCTTCGCTCCATCGAAGACTCCTCGGGCAAAGACTGTGTGCCGATGAGCCAGCGATCCCGGCAGACCTTTGAGGCCCACATCCGAAAACCCCTCGAGAAGGACGGGATCGATCTCGAGATTGCCACGGCCGTCACCGAGGCCTTGATGGCCATGGTCCTTGGAGAAAGCGCCAAAAAGTCCGCCAACAAGAAAGACAAGACCGAGTCCGGGGCCGGCAAGGACGAGGAAAACGGCCACGGGGAAGGCAAGAAGAAGAAAGCCAAGACCGAGGCTGCCGCCGAGACCCAAGAACGCGACAAGCCAGCTGCCCGGGAGAATCTCGAGACCAATCAAGTGGTCGTGCTCGGTCGCCCTGAAGTGCTGTTCTTGCTCGATCAAGCCCGAAAGATCGCCCAGCGAGTCACCAAGGCTGAGGACGCCAAGAAAGCCGCCGCGGATCATTTCACGAAGGATCGGATCGAGAATCTACGCACCCTCAAGCATGGGGCGGGTCTGGACGCGGCCCTGTTTGGTCGCATGACCACCAGTGACATACTCGCTCGCTGTGACGCCGCTGTGCATTTCAGCCACGCCCTCACGGTGCATGGGGGTACCCACGAAAGCGACTATTTCGCCGTGGTCGATGAACTCTCGCAAACCGAGGCCCAACGCAAGATGGGCTCGGGCCATATCGGCACCAGCGAGCTGACCAGTGGTCTGTTCTACGGCTACGCGTGCGTGGATCTTCCCTTGCTCGTGTCCAACCTGGAAGGATGCGACCGCTCCAAGTGGCTCAAGGCCTCCAAAGACCTGGCCGCTGAGGTCTGCGCCCGATTGCTCAAGATGATCGCCACCGTTTCCCCAGGCGCCAAACTCGGCTCGACGGCGCCCTACTCACGGGCTGAGTTCGTCATGCTGGAAACAGGCACCTCCCAGCCGTGCACCCTAGGGAATGCGTTCTTGCGACCCGTGGCCACACAGCCTGACCTTCTGCAGAACACCTACGCCGCCGTCACCGAGTACCTGCATGCGTCCGATCAAATGTATGGCAAGTCGAATACTCGCCGATTCGCTGCGATTCGACCCTCGAACGGTTTGCACGAAGTCGCCGAGGTGGAAGAACGCGGCGTGTTGGGTCTGATCGAGTGGGTCCGTCATCAAATCACGGAAGCCCGATGAAAGAGGCCCTTTTGTTGAGACTCGACGGACCCATGATGAGCTTCGGAGCCGTCACCGCCGGCAACTCGGTGTGCACCATGGTGGACAACGACGCGCCGGCCGACGTGTTCCCGGGTCTTTCATGGCTCACAGGGCTTTTGGCCAATGCCCTCGGGCTCGATCACCGAGAGCACCACAAGACCCAAGCCCTGCAAACTCGTCTTGAGTTTGCCGTACGGTGCGACCGTTTCGGGGGAACTCTTCGAGATTTTCAAACGGTAGACCTCGGGCAAGATTTTCTGCGGCGCGGATGGACCACCCGCGGCATTCCCGAGGGTCGAGACGGCAGCGTGAGTGATCGGACCCACATCCGGTACCGAAATTATATCTGTGACTCGGTCTACACGATTGCCCTATCCGTCCGAGACAGTGCGGACCCCGACGCTCCAACTCTCATGGACCTCGGGTTTGCGCTCAAAGAGCCCGAGCGTCCCCTTTTCTTCGGGAGAAAATGCTGCGTCCCCACGGCGCCCATCTTCTTGACCATGCAACAGGGCGAGACCTTGCGCGGGATCTTGGCCGCCTATCCTGCCATCGAGCCCGAGCGCACCACCCTTTTCCCTTTGCGCGCACGGTATCCTGTGCAAGAGCGTGCGCTTCCCTCCGACAAACTGATTCACGTGGCCGACATCAAAGACTGGGCCAACGGCATTCACGTCGGTCATCGGGCGTTGCTCGAAGGCCTTCTCACCCCGCCGCCGTATATGGCACCGCTTCCGGTGAGTCTGGAGGGCGTGTGATGGAACCCCTGCACATGATTCGCCTCGTGATCGATGAAATTGACCTGTTCGAGTGTGAGCGCAGGCTCGCCTTGGCGCCCAAGATCCCTAGCGCTCATCATCGATCGGACTTTGGCTATGTCGCCCACTGTTATCTGATGGGGCTTTTCGGCGAAAAAGCCCCGCGACCGTTTTGGCTCGATGTCCGACGAGATACCAAGGCGATTCAAGTCCTGGGCTATGCACAGTGTGACGCCGAGACTCTCAAGGCCGATGCGCAAACCTTCGCGGACCCAGGTATCTGGTCGGCGGTCGACTGGGGGCAGTTCGCGAGCAAACCCATGCCGACGAAATTTGCACCGGGTCAGCGCCTTGGGTTCGCGGTCTCCACGATTCCGAGCGTGTGCATTCCTCGATCTGGAAGGAAACGCATCGACCCGTATCTACGAAAGACTCAACTCGCGCCAGATGGCGTCCAGATCGATCGATTTGACGTGTATCAGCGCTGGCTGTACGACGGCATCGATAGGGCAGGGGGCGCCAAAGTCCTAGACTCTCGTGTGGTGAGATTCTCGCTTGACAAAATGACTCGGCGCACTCAAATCACTGAAGAAGAGAAGCGGCGCAAAGTCCAGCGCTTCTTCGCTCCTTCGGTCACGCTTGAAGGTGTTCTGGAGGTGATGGACTCTGAGAAGTTCTTCATGTTGCTGACTCGAGGAATCGGAAGGCATAAGGCTTTTGGGGCTGGCATGCTTCGACTCAAACGAGCGTGAATGACTTCCCCGCACGTGCGGGGATCTGCCTCTGTGAGCCTGCCTCGCAGTAGCTGCAATGTTGCAGCACAGATCTTTGACAAGAGAATACTAGTTCCGCAAACGCGGAAATATCATAGCTCTATGTGCTAGGCTCACAGAGTCTCACCCGCACACGCTAGGATCTGCCACTTCATGTTGATCACCGTTTCCTCCGAGACCCGGTTCCCCCGCACACGCGGGGATCTGCCCACGTGGCGCAGGTGATCAGGATTACAGTCTCCCCCGTACACACGGGGATCTGGCTTTCGCCGCATCGGACACAGCCTCCTGCTTGATGTCTCCCCCGCACACGCGTAGATCTACCGGAACTCACGGCCATCGGGTCGACATTATTACCCGCATACGCGGGCATCTTCCTGATTCAGTTGCAACGTCTCTCGCGCATTTGCGGGGATCATCCTGCTTTGACCGTATGGCCTCGGGGCGCTTTGTCGTAACGCGGGGTTCCTCCGTGTCGGTCGCATTCATGACCCACCTATGATTTGTATTCACAGAGTCTCCACCGCACACGCGGGAATCTGCCCAACGGAACAGAGAGCTCAGACAAACGGGTCTCCCGCACACACGCGGGGATCTGCCCGACGTCATCGCTATGCCGCCCATCGTCGGTTCCCCCGCACACGCGGGGATCTGCCTTGCTCTCTGGCCATCTGAACCGACGCGGCGCAGTCTCTCCAGCACTCGCGGTGATCTGCCCGGCAGAACATCAGGCGGCAAGACTGGCCGCGTTGCACTGGTTCCCCAGCACACGCTGGGATCTGCCACTGCCACTGTGAGGCGAACAGCAGATCTTTCGCACGGGCTCCACCGCACACGCGGGGATCTGCCCATCAAAGGCAGCGCCAGAGCCGGAAAAACGGTGGTTCCCCCGCACACGCGGGGATCTGCCTTCCTCGAGGGCTGCCGCCCCGCGGATTCTTGCGGTTCCCCCGTACACGCGGGGATCTACCAGATTGGTCGACAGATTGATCTGCTGGGTAATCGTCTCTCCCGCACACGCGGGGATCTGCCTCACGGCATCACCCGCCGCGTCCCGATCGGTCTGCCCTGTACCAGCGTGGATCTGCCCGACGCCGCAACTTCGCGGCCTTCCCAATTTGGGTTCCCCCGCATACGCGGGGATCTGCCCACGTCTGCATTTTGCTTGCTTTTGCTGGTGAGTCTCCGTTCATTACCCGCGCACACGCGGGGATCTGCCATTCACTGCTACTTCTTGGTGGTCGATGGTCTCACCCGCACATGCGGGGATCTGCCTTGCGAGAGTTTCGCTAGGATGGCTCACTATCTCCCGCACACGCGGGGATCCGCCTTTCCCTTGGCCATGAGAGTCCATGCACGACGCTTTACGTCTTACCCGCATCAACGGGGATCTGCCCGTATGGATCAGCGCACCATCATAGTTGCCCTGCACACGCAGGGATCTGCCGTCGCAGCGGATCTGCAACGCGAGCGCGACGCAGGTTCCCCCGTACACGCGGGGATCTGCCCGGCGTCACGGACCATTTATCTGGTCTTAAGATAGTTCCCCCGCACACGCGAGGATCTGCCTGCCCCAAGCAGTACTCTGTGCTTGCATTGTCGGTTCCACGCATTCGCGGGGATCTGCCCCGGCCCCACGTCTTTCCCGTACACGCGGGGATCTGCCTTCTCGTGTCCCCTGCATACGCGAGGATCTTCCCGGGTTTGGGTCTTGGGCTGTCGTCTCTTAATGATCTCCCCCGCACGCGCGGGGATCATCCCGATCGGCGCTGTAGATGTGCTCACAAGATCCGCTGCCTCCGCGGGCATCGCCCTCGAGCTACATCGACGCATTGCGTTCTGTTGTTGCCCGCACACGCGGGGATCTGCCGACGGCCGACGATCGCCGCCTAATGACTCGAAACCTTTCCCGCATCCGCGGGCATCCGCCTTGCCGGGCGAGTCGATGCACGGCGCTTTCCGTCTTACCCGCACACGCGGGGATCTGCCCTTTCTCGCGCCCGCGAGAATCCTCCTCCTGTGTCCCGTCCGCTCTTTTTCCCCGTCACGCCACCGTTGACATCCACGCGTCTCCCGCGTCTACGGCTTTGATCACAACTGCATTGCAGTTTAAGCTTTTTCTATCGCGGGGGACACTTGGGTGCCAACGGATTTATACCTTGCATACGCGCGGATCTCCCCCACACTGAGGCACGTGCCCCGCTCACGCGGGGATCCGCCCGCGCTCAGCCCACAGACGTCACTCGCTTTCTCTCCCACGTACACGCGTGGATCATCCGTCACGTCGATCAAGACCGTGATCTGGTGGCGCGTCTACCCCGTACATGCGGGGATCTTCCGCCATTGTCGTGAGTGCGATCAACGCTCACCCATTTCCCTCGCACACGCGTGGATCTGCCGGTTAATCATTCGCGGTGGTTCGAGTCTCCCCTGCACGCGTGGGGATCTTCCCGCTCTTAGCCGAGCACTGTCGCTCGCTTTCTCTTCCCCGCACACGCGAGGATCTGCCTACGTCCGTACTTTGCTCGCTTTTGCTGGTGAGTCTCCGTTCGTTACCCACGCACACGCGGGGATCTGCCTGCGACCAGCACTCCACTAATCTCCCCCGCACCCGCGGGCATCGGCCCATTCCTCCGCTTGGAGAAGGCGACGACTAACTGTGTTGCCCGTATATGCGGGGATCATCCAGCCTGTTACGCGATGTGGTTCACCGTGAATCGTTGCCCCGCACGTGTGGGGATCTACCACCGTCTCGGCAGCGGTTACTGCCGGGATCTGCCCCTTGTTTCATGGCCTTACCTGCACACGCAGGGATCTGCCCACGTCGATGGCTGGACCCGTGGTCCTTGGCGCGGTTACCCCGCACACGCGGAGATCCTCCAGGCACAGCAGCGCGGATCAAAGAACAAGGCCCGCCCCGCACACGCGGGGATCTGCCACAGCGGCTCAGCGCATCGGGGCGGGATTCCCCCGCACACGCAGGGATCGCCCGGTCGTTGATATCCCCGTGGCATCCACACGCGGGGATCCTCCCCTCCTCAGCGCATCGACAGGCTTTTCCGCTCGATCCTCCCGCACACGCGGGGATCCACCGCGATCTTGACTCTGGCAGGCATGGCGATTTCTCTGCACACGCAGAGATCCGCCAGGCGACGCGATCATCATGGCTTGCGCGTGGATCTACCGGAGCCATGCATGGTGATCGTTCGCGGATTTCCTGGTACTCTCTGGGATCTACCGCAGCCGCGCGCGTCACGGCCGTTGGATCTGTGATTACCCCGCACTCGAGGGGATCAACCGGGACGTGCGGCTTTCGTGATTTGGGTCAACGAAGATTTCCCCGCACGCGCGGGGATCAACCTGTAGCCGTTTTCAGCGGCCATGCCCCAAATACGATTTCCCCGCACGCACGGGGATCAACCGCCGCCCAAGGTTCACGTCGGTGACTATAAGCCTATTTCCCCGCACGCGCGGGGATCAACCGAGATTAGTTCTAAGGGCTCTCACCGTCAGCTAGGGCTCCCGCGCACGCGCGGGGATCAACCATCCGTTCGCAGCCTTATTCGGGTTTCGTCCACGATTTCCACGCACGCGCGGGGATCAACCGCAGGCACCGGCACACTCGAATGCCGGGCCGATCGATTTCCCCGCACGCGCGGATCAACCGGAGCACTGATCCTTGTGCGAGACTCTCATCTGTAGATTTCCCCGCACGCGCGGGGATCAACCTGAAATAATTTTTGCGTTTTTCAGTCGGCGGCCGATTTCCCCGCACGCGCGTGGATCCACCGGCAATCGTAAGAAGCTGCAGCCGACGCTCCCAACTTCCCCGCACTCGCGGGGATCAACCGCCGCGAACGGAAAACCGTACGAGCCCTCGCCCGATTTCCCCGCACGCGCGTGGGTCCACCGGCCTGATTCTTGCTCTGTACGTTGCCGTGAGAGATTTCCCCGCGCGCGCGGGGATCAACCGGAGCTGAACGACTTGGGGCGTATTCTGTAAGAGATTTCCCCGCACGCGCGGGGATCAACCGCGTAGTGCGCTATAAAAGCGGCAGAAATGACGAGATTTCCCCGCACGCGCGGGGATCAACCGACTCGACTCGCTCATACGTTGGAACCGCGCACGATTTCCCCGCACGCGCGGGGATCAACCGGATCCTCGTGCTTCGACATGCAGAGTCAGTGAGATTTCCCCGCACGCGCGGGGATCAACCGGGCAGTTCCGAGACGCAGCCGTGCGCCGACAGGATTTCCCCGCACGCGTGGGGATCAACCGCCTTTCGCTCACGTCGAACCTTGGATGCCGTCTTTCTCGCACGCGCGAGGATCCGCCGCTTACAGACCTTCCCTTTGCCGAGATGCCGACTTCCCCGCACATGCTGGGATCTTCCGCGGGCGCACGCATTCGACCCTAGCGCGCTCTATCGATTGCATCGCATACGCGGCGATCCACCGTGGCCTGGCTGGTGCATTGTGGCGTCCATCGCACTCTCCCTGCACGCGCAGGGATCCGCCTTGCATCGGGTATTGGTGGGGCATTCCTTCCCGCACACGCTGGGTTCACCCGGGTGGTACTTGCGTCGGGGCCGAGTACCGACGACTCTCTGCCTCGCGGAGATCTGCCCTGACCAGGCATTTGTTCCCCGCACTCGCGGGCATCCTCCGTTGTGTCCCGCCGATTGGCGAATACGCTGTCGCCCCGCACACGCGGGGATCAACCGTGGGCGTCTGTTTACCATCTCTCGGATGCCGGGCTGCATCTTCCCTGCACGCGCGGGGATCTGCCTTGTTTGTCGTTTACAGTGCTGGGCGGCATTCCTCTTTCCCGTACACGCGGGACTCTTCCGGCTATGGCCAATCACCCGCAGAGAAATACTTCCCGCACACGCGGGACTCTTCCGGCCGTTTAGGAGTGTCAGCGTTGCTAATCCCCCACCGCACGCGCGGGGATCTCCCTCCGTTGCATTGTACTCACAGGATGCATAAAATACACAGAGGTTCCCCCGCACGCGCGGGGATCTGCCCAACGGACACACGCGGTCCGAGTCCATGCGCCTGGTTCCCCCGCACGCGCGGGGATCTGCCCAGGGCACAACGCGGCGGCCGTTCGGTTTCGGTGGTTCCCCCGCACGCGCGGGGATCTGCCCGTATTACCGCCATCGCTTTGTCAGGTGATGCGGGTTCCCCCGCACGCGCGGGGATCTGCCCCCATTCTTTCGGACGGAGAAAACCACACGCGAGGTTCCCCCGCACGCGCGGAGATCTGCCCTGCCCACGGTGTTCCGGCTTGCCGTTGTCATCGGTTCCCCCGCACGCGTGGGGATCTGCCGGTCAGATTCGCGACGACTGGGCGGTGCGATTTCCCAGCACACGCTGGGATCTGCCTCTGGCTGATCGTATGGCCCTCGCCCGTAGACAGCTTCCCCGTACACGCGGGGATCTGCCTCGGGTGGACTCATAGGGCATTCCGCACTTGGCAACTCCCCTGTATACGCGTGGATCTGCCTCTGCCGGTCGTAGGCGTCCACCGTTTGGGTCTGTTCTCCCGCATTCGCGGGGATCTACCACACGCGATCACGGCAGCGAGATTCGCCCTCGCCCCGCACACGCGGGCATCTGCCGGCTTCTTGTCCGGCACGAGGCTTTCGCTCGCGATCTGCTGGGATCTGCCGCCACCGTACGCGGTGAGAGGCGAAGGCTTTTACCCGCACGCGCGGGGGTCCTCCGTAAGCGATCAAAATCGGTGCCAATAGCGGCAGGTTGATTTCTGTTTGATTACCAGTATATCCAGCAAGAGCCTTCCCCGCACGCGCGGGGATCAACCGTAAACACCTGATGGGCGCGTGGTAAGACCCGCGCCTTCCCCGCACGCGCGGGGATCAACCGGCGCAGATTGCGCAGGCGATTCCGAAAGACGGCCGCCTTCCCCGCACGCGCGGGGATCAACCGCATCACGTGCGTAAAAAAAAGTTGGATCGGGCGCCTTCCCCGCACGCGCGGGGATCAACCGAAGAAAGGCAGGGAAAGATGACGGACTCTGACGCCTTCCCCGCACGCGCGGGGATCAACCGATGAGTACGATGACGACGACGGCGGTACCGACGCCTTCCCCGCACGCGCGGGGATCAACCGGCGCACGGCTACAGCGCACCGATTGGCTCGGTCGCCTTCCCCGCACGCGCGGGGATCAACCGTCTTGGTCGAGGGTGAAGGGCTGGCAGACGTCGCCTTCCCCGCACGCGCGGGGATCAACCGAGCATTCGCAGCTCGCCGCTTGCAAGAGAACGGC
>Ga0335070_10000097_pt1 | contig 97802 bp, 150 predicted proteins | sample Lox_Sample_13_FD_206722 | JGI IMG/M metagenome (GOLD analysis project Ga0335070, IMG submission 206722) | Soil microbial communities from Loxahatchee National Wildlife Refuge, Florida, United States - Lox_Sample_1.3 | ecosystem: Environmental > Terrestrial > Soil > Wetlands | place: USA... | reverse complement strand
GGCGGGCGAGGCGGAGGCCGGGGACGGCGCGGACCCTGGCGGCCCACCCGGCGGTGATGTCCGCGGTCTCGCGGAGGAGCGCGTCGTGCTCGGGGTCGACGAGGACGCGGGAGCCGGGCGGTCTCCGGATCGCGTGGCCGGATCGGACGGGGTCGCCGATGCGGGCGGCGAGTCGTTCCCAGGCGGCGGGGAGGGCTTCGGCGTCGGCGGTGATCTTGCTGGTGTCGGCGGGGCAGAACGGGGCGTAGGAGCGGGCGGGATGCCAGGTGCCCTCTTCGTCGCGGGTGGAGGCCGAGCACCATGGGCCTCGCGCGCATTCCCGCTGTTCCCCGTCCGTGACGGGTGGTGCCTGGTACCGCTGCCGTGCCGCCATGCAGCCATGATCACCGACCGGGGCGGGTGGTGTCGACGTGGCGCGCGAGAGGTGCCGTGGGCGTGGCCTCGAAGGTCATCTTCTTCAAGATCATCTTCGGCTGCGGGCTTTCAAGATCATCTTCTCTTTTCCCGTCCGGCTTGACATGTGGCCAAAAGTAGGCAAGAATAAGAGTGTCGGCAGGGAACGAGACAGGGAGAACGATCATGGGACGCAGGCACGAGTCGGGCGTTTACACCCTCACCTACAAGGACGGGCACACCGAGGACCGCCAGGGCTACACCAACGCGGGGATGCTCGACTTCGCCCGCGAGCACGGCGCGACGGCACTGCGCGGCCCGGACGGGCACGTCTGGGACGACGGCGACATCGCGGCGTCGGCCCTGTCCGGCATTTCCCGGCCGGACGACGGCACGTTCGCCAGCGACCTGGACGCCGAGATCTACGGCTGATGCCCCGCACGCGTGACGAGAGCCGGGTCCAGGCAGCCCGGCTTCTCGCTTCTCAGGGCATGACGCAGCAGGAGGTGTCTGCGGAGCTGGGCGTGCCGCTGCGGACGCTGCGGACGTGGGGGATCGAGTGGCCGATGGGCCGTCCGCCGGTGGCGGACGATGACGCGTCGGCGCGGACGCGGCGCAGGAGGAAGTCAGGGAAATAGCGAAAGCCAGTTCTCCCGTCCGGCTTGACATGTGGCCAAAAGTAGGCAAGAATAAGAGTGTCAGCAGGGAACAACGGGCGAAGGGGAACGAAGATGACCGCCAGGACCACCGCGGACCGGATCAGGAACATCGCGAAGTTCATCGCCGCCGAGAACGGCACCCAGTACGCCAGCCTCCGGATCATCCGCGAAGCCCTCGCCGACATCCCCCGCGCCGAACTGGACGCCGAAATGACCCGGCTCTACACCGCAGGGCACGTCGACCTGGTCCCCCAGTCCTGCCAGTCCAACCTCACCCTGGCCGACCGGGAAGCGGCGGTCAGGGTCGGAGGCGAGGACAAGCACCGCCTCGCCTGGGCCGCCTGAACCCGGGCAGCCCGCCCCTCCGGGGGCGGGCCGCTCCCCCGGCTAAACGATCTTGAAGGCAGGAGAACACGATGGAAGCCGATGACGCTGCGCGAGAGCAGCGGGAACGCTGGCACCGCGCGGAAGCCGCCGAAGAGGGACGCCTGGAAGCCGGCCGTGCCTGCGCGGAACTGCGCGACGGCAGGCTCAAGGGGAGGCCGCACCTCGTCCTCGCCTGCGGGCACCTGTCCCCGCCGGGGAACGGGCCGCTCGCCGAAGCGGGCTGGGGATGGTGCGACGAGCACGGGGTGGCCCGGATCGAGGGCAGGGAATCGGCCGCAGCGCCCGCTACATCCCTATAGGGATGTGGGAAATAGGTTGCCCTCCCCCGAAGATGACCTTGCTGACGACGAAAGCCCGGTCCCCCGCGACGATGCGGGGGGCCGGGCTGCCGCGTTTCTAAACGATCCCGGAGTGGGGCTATGAGCGCCAGCGGCGCCGCAGACCCCGTGGCGGAACCGTCAGGCTCTCGTGATACACCGCCCACGCCGAGACGGCGATGACCGCGGCGACGAGGACGCCGCCGATGATGGCTGCCAGCATTGAACCCTCCCTCCGTAAACGATCTTGCTCCGGGCTAAACGATCTTGGTCCGCCCGCCCCCGAAATGACCTTGAACGCGGTCCTGAATGACCCGGGCCGCGCATCCCCGCGAGCGCTCACCGGTCACCGACCGCTCAGGGACGGATCGCTCAGGCGCGCGCTCGCCCGATCGCTCACCCGGACTGACTGGCGAGCGGTTCGACGGGAAGCTCCCTGAGCGATCCGTCGGGGTTCAGGAACTTCTCGCGGTACCTGCGCGCCGTCGCGCCGGAGACGCCCAGCTTCCTCGCCAGGTCGCCGCCCTTGCGGGGTTTCCGCATCTCAGGGTTGTCCTTCAGCTCCATGTAGGCCAGCAGCTCCGTCGTAAGGTCCCCGTCCCTGATGCCTGCCTGAGCGCTCTTGCGGTCGTCAGGCGCGGGCGCCTTGCGGGGCCTGCCGCGATCGCTCGCGGCGGACAGCCTGCGCTCCAGCGCTTCCGCTCGCCTGAGCGATTCCGCGGCATCCCGGCGGGCGCTCGCGAGAGCGCTCGCCGCCTCGTCCAGCTCCGCCCGCAGAGCGCTCACGTCCTCGTCCCGCCGGGCACTCAGCGCCTCCAGTTCCCGCCGCAGCCACGTCCGCTCATCGGCCGCCGCGGCATCTTCCGCTGCCCGCCGCGCGGCCTCGCGCGCAGCCCGCGCTGCCACGCCGGCTTCCTCCCGGTCGGCCTGCCGGAGGTGGATGAGGACCGCGCCGAGCGCCACCGCGACCAGCGGCAGCGCGGTCACGAACATGACGAGACCCATCGGGGCCGGCCTGTGCGACGCGGCAGTCACGTGGCCGAGCTCCTGCCCCGCGAGGCTGAGCGCGAACACCACGCCGGCCGTGCACATGGCGAACTTCCTCGACTTCGGCCCGGCCGGGTCGGCGAGCCACGCCACCACGGCGATCGACCAGTACGCCTCCGTGGTCACCGGGAGAATCCACCCGGTCGTCATCCGGCCCAGCTTCGGGAACCCGGAGACGCTGCCGAGCGTCAGCCACGACGCCCACACCTCGAGGAGGCCGCACCCCACGATCAGGAACAGGACCGGCAGCAGGCGGTCACGGTGCGGCCTGCCGTCTTCAGCTGCGGCGGGCGCCGAGTGCTTTGCCATGCCTGTCATGGTCTCCCGTTCCTCATGATCACGTCCGGGGAACCGCACGGCTCCCCCGCTCCGGTCACTGTCCGTGTTTTCCACCGTGGAATTCCACTTCTCCATTTCCACTGCCCCGCGCGTGCGCGCACGCGCCTGCGCGCGTACGGGGGCCGGGACGGTCCGCCGTGGAGAAATGGAAAACCGTCACAGCCCGTGGTCACCCGACGGGGCGCAGGTGCGGGTAGCGGCCCTCCGCCCCCCTGATCAGCGCGTCGTCGCCCGCCTTCAAAGCCGCAGCCTCCGCCGCCCCGTCCCTGCCCGGGACAGGCGCCCACCGGCCGCGTCCCGGCTGGGTCACCGCGCCCCGGTCCAGCAGCCGGTTCAGCGTGTTGTACGCCCAGCCCGACGACACCCCCGAGTCCGCCGTCAGGTCCGCCGTCCTGGCCCCGCCAGGGGGAGCGGAAGCGAGCAGGGCGAAAAACCGGCCCTGGTTCCGCGCCGTGATCTCGCTTGCCCGCGGTGCCGCGCCGGGAACAGGCTCCGCGTCCGGGCCTTCCGTCTCCGCGGCGATCCGCGCCGCGGCCGCCGCGCCGTCCTCGTCATCACCGGGCACGCCGGCGGGAGCCGGGGGCGCGGCAGGGGCAGGGGATGCCTCTTCCGGCTCGCCGAACTCCTCCGCGGCGCTGGCGTACTGAGGCGAGATCTCACGGAAACGCGGGTCGAGGCGGAGCCAGCGGCGATCCCACCACTCCTGCCACGTCAGGCCCGGGACGACGGACGGCTCCGCGCCGCACCACAGCATCAGCTGCCGCCGGGGACCCCGCCTTTCCAGGGCCTCCGGCACCGCGGCGCGGAAAAGGTCATGGGACATGAGCGGGGCGCGGATGTGCTCCGGGTAGGAGTCCTTCCCCACCTGGAGCAGGTGCGTGCCCTTCTCCTCCAGCTTCGACGCGTCGAACAGGTGATAGTTCGCGATCGCGAACTGGCCGTGGTCCGGCTCCTTCACCCGGTAGCAGACCCGCATGTCAAGGTTCATCCGGACCTGCTCGGACCGCACTGACTCGTGCAGCGCCCCGTACTGGGTGTAGACCCGGAGGAACACGGCCAGCCCCGCCCCCTGGGACGCGATGACGGCGAGCAGCCTCGCGCACGCCGCGTCGCCCCCCGCGGCCGACGCCAGCGGGTTCACCTCGTCGCAGAACGTCATGACCGCGGGGGTCGCGGGGGTGGCGCGGAGCTGCTCCTCCCCGTCGTAGGCGCCCGCCGAGCGGGCCGCGATCTCCGCTTCCACCATCGCCAGGTAGGCGCGGGCCTCGTCCACCGTCGTGATCACGTAGTCGGCGGCCTGCACGGGCAGCAGGGCGTGCGCGGACCTCCTCTTCAGGTCGATCACGACCGTCCGGGCGTCAGGGCAGCCCGCGAGCTGGGCGACGTGGAGCAGCAGGTCGTTGCTCTTGCCGGTGCGGGTCGCGCCGAGCACGAACGACGAGATGAGCTGGGGCACGCGCCGCCACTCGCCGGTCTCGTCAAGGCCCTGGAGCGCGGTGTCGTGCACCGAGGCCGGCGCCAGCGACGGGTCCCACTCCACGGTCTCCCGCAGCGGGTTCTCCCGCTTCATGAACACGTCGACCTGGCTGGCGTTCTCCCGCACCGGCTCGACGCGGACCCTCCCGATCCCCGCGTACCCCTGGAGGGCCGACTCGATCAGGTGGACCGACCCGGTGACGCTGTGCGCGGACTGGCGGCCCGGGATGAGCTGGACGCGGAGCCGGATCTGGGAGCGCTTCTCCTCGGCCTCGATCACGTTCGAGCCGCCGACTCCCCAGGCGAAGGAATGCCCGTACCAGAACTGCCGCCAGTCCTCGAGGAGCCTGCGCCTGTCCTTCGAGCCGCGGACCCTGTTGTGCCGCCAGTACGGGTAGCCCCAGGCGGCCGACAGGAGGGCGAGGGAGACCGCGGCGGGAAGGGAGACGGGGCCGGCGACCGCAGTCGCGGACGTCCAGGCGGAGAACACGGCGACGGTGGCGCGGGCATACCAGACTTCGGGCCAGCGGGGTTTCCCGTCCCTGTCCGTCCACTTGTGCGGGGCCAGCCACCAGACCGCGGCGGACGCGGCGGCCCCCGCCGCGGCGGCTTCCCACCCGGTGCCGGACGCGTGCATGATCTCCGCCGCGCTCCACGTCACGACGGGGACCGCGGCGGGAACCGAGACGGCCTTGTTGCGGCGCGCCGACCTCCACGCTTTCGCGGGGAGCGCTTCCGATTCCCGTTTCCGCGCGGGCATGCCGGGGACGTGCACCACGTCCCCGGCGGGGCGCTTCTCCACGGCGGCGGGCATCAGCGGCTCCCCGTCTCGGACAGCTCGTCGTGGTGCGGGACCTGCCGGCCGGACGCCATCGTCTCGGCGAGGGAAGAGTTCAGCAGCATCAGCAGCGCCATGTCGGCTTCGGCGAGGACGGTCGCGGACGCGGTGCAGTGGGCGGATGCCGCGGCGACCCGCTCGGTGACTTCCGGCCCGTAGTGCCGGCCTGGTTCGGCCATGTGCCGGGCGAGAGTCAGGGCGACCAGGCCGGACCTGCGGTTGACCTCGGCGAGCGCGAGGACGGCGGCCCGCTTGGACTGGATGTTGCCGGACATGGCGTGGGCGAGGATGACGCGCATCCCCTCGACTGCCTGCTCGACGCCGGGCGCCTGCGATGCCGCGTGCTGGGACGCGGGCTGCGTGCTCACGATCTTCCCTTCCAGGGGCGGGGGTGCGGTTAGGCCCGGCTCGGGGCGGGTACCGGGAGAGCCTCCCTCCCGGCTTTCCGCGCCCCGCGCCGGGGGTTCCAGGTGCGGGCGGTGTTCCGGTCCTCCGGTGCCCGCGGGGGCCGGAGGCGGTCCGGGAGGCGGGGGCGTGCCGTCCTGCGGCGGGGAAGGCCGGCGTGCGGCGCCGGGCGGCGCGCTGCCAGCCGCCGGCCCGTCGCCGAGGCGGACGACCTTCCCCCGCACGGTCCGCCTCGGGGTGCCGTCGCCGGCGTGCCCCGCCCGTGCGTCCCGTTCCGCCTGCTCCCTGAGCCGGTGCTCGTGCTTCGCCTTGTCACGGGCCGCAGCGTTCTCGTGCCTGACCCGTTCGAGCCTGAGCGCCCGGCGGTGGGAGAGCCACCCGGAGACGAGACCGCCGCCGTTTGCGGGCCTGCCGCCCCTGCGGGCGCGGGCACGGAAGGCCATCCGGGCCGCGAACAGCGACGGGACGCCGATGAGCAGCAGCGCGAACAGGTACAGGCCGCCGCCGTGCACGCCGTCACCGCCCGCCGAGCCACTGCGAAACCTGCGACGCCCACTCCGTCACCGGGAACACGGTCAGCACGCCGTGCAGGTGCCCGCCGGACAGGGCGCACACGAACGGGACGGCGAGCGCGAACCAGGCGACGGCAGGGCCGGGCTCGAGGACCGCGCCGGCGAGCGCCGCGCCGAGTACGACGAAGCCGCCGATCACCGCGACCTCGTAGCCGGCACCGGACCGGACCCCGCCGAGAAGGCCCGCGACGGACATCTCGAAGCCGATCACGTACCCGCCCAGGGCGGTCAGGGCGACCGCGCAGCCGCCCACGTACATGCCGAAGATCAGCAGCCGGTACAGCCACGGGCTGGCCTGCTGGTGAATCCTGTGCGCATGCCGGCGGGCGAACCAGAGCAGGACCGCGCACACCCCGATCACGATGACCCCGGCGGACGACCCGCCCCACGCCGCCGCCGTCATGCCGCCAGCCCGTTCCGCCCGCGCGGCCGGCCCGCGGCGATGCGGTGCCGTTCCCGCTCGGTCTTCCCGCCCCAGATCCCGTGCCGCTCGCCGTTCGCCAGCGCGTACTCCAGGCATCTGGCCCGGACATCGCAGGCCATGCAGACCCGCTTGGCCTGCCTGGTCGAGCCGCCCTTCTCCGGGAAGAACAGTTCCGGGTCTGCCTGCGTGCAGGGGGCGTCGTCCTGCCAGGCCAGGTCCGCGGGCGACCTCAGGGGCGGCAGGGCGATGCCGCCGGGACGGGCGCCCGCGCTCACGCCCGCCTCCTGCGGGCGTTGATGACGCCGATCACGGCTTCGCCGTGCTGGATGACGGACTCGGGGGTCTCGCCCCGCCGTGTCCCGCCGACAGCGGACCCGGCATCGACCGAGGCGCACCAGTCGTCGAGATCCTGCGCGGTCATGGGCGCGGGGGCGCGGGCGGCGGTTCCCGCGTACCAGGGCGGCGGTTCGGTCATCGGGTGCTCCACTTGATTAACTGTGCATTGTGGCCTACACAGTGAAGAGTAGACGATGACGCGGCACAGTCAAGGGGGAACGCGTGCTACCCACCGAACTCGGTGATCCCTACCATGTAGCGGGTGACGATCCACAGCTCGCCGAAGCGCTCATGACGCCCAGGGACGCGGCGTCGGCCGTCGAGGTGGCACGGCGGCTCCGGGAGGAGATCCTGCGCGGCGACTACGCCGGGACCGGGACCGTGCCGAGCAGGGTCGAACTGGGGAAGCGGCACGACGTGTCCGCGGAGACCGCGAGCGTGGCACTGCGGATGCTCGCCGCCGAAGGGCTGATCTCGCTGGAGCAGGGCAGGCGGTCCAGGGTCCTGCCCGTCCGCCGGTACGACGTCACCGTGGTGCTCGGCATGGCCGCCCCGATCCGCTCCGAGGACGTCCGGAGGGCGGAACGCCGCGCGCAGGTCCAGGAGGATGACGACCCGGCGGTCACCGGCACGGAAGTCTTCTGGGCGGCGGACGCGAGGACCGTGCGCGTCGGGGCGACCGTTACCGCGGCCGACCCCGGCCGGGCCGCAGCGCGGGCGATGACGCTCGCCGCCGCCGCCTGCCCGCCCGACGCCGGCTGGGACCTTGCCGGGGCCACCGTCACCGCGAGGCCCGCGTGAGCACGGTCATCCCCGGCAACGCCGGCTGCACGATACGGGAGGAGGCCGTCCGCCTGTCACGCGAGGGACTGTTCAGCTTCACCGAGTGGCTTGACGCGTTCATGCTGATCGAAACGGCTGCGGGGATGCTCTCGGAGCGCGAGCGGGAACAGGTCCGGCGCACGGTGGCCGAGTGGGCGGTCAGGGTGCAGTGGCAGCCCTCCGATGCCGCCTCGTCCCTGCTGGCCGTGATGACGTATCACCGGGTGGTGCGGGAAGTGCCGCGCCGGGGCGGCGGCGGGAAGCTCGCCGTTGATGGGCGCCAGTATCAGCGAAGGCTCCGCGCACGGCGCTGGCGGAGGCGCTGACCCCTTCCCGGAATGTCGGCATCCCGCCTTACCGTGGATTTCGTGGACCTTCGCGAGGACTGCGTTCTCTTCCCCGAACTGCCGCCTCCCGGCACCCGGCCGGTGGAGATCACGGCAACGGCACCGGGCAGGGAATTCCCGCTCATGAACGTCGTCACCACCGAGGACGACGCCGTCCGAAACTTCAGGATCGTGTTCGGGCACGCCGTCCAGGTGCCGGGATACGAGATCACGGTCAGGCCGTTCGGGGGCTAGTCCTCGCCGGGGTCCGCGATCAGGCGCGGCGGTGCCGGGTCTAGCGCTGCACCCGGCGGCGGCGGCGCGCAGCCTCGCGTTTCGTGACGGCCGCGCGGCAGGGATCGCGGGAGCAGCCGTAGTCGTACCCGGTTGCCGTCCCGCACCACTCGCCGGGACAGGCCAGGCGCGGCAGCCGCGACACGGCCGATCCCCCGCCTTCCGCCGCCGCGGCGACGACCGCCTCGTCGAACTCGTCGTCGATGCGCCGAACGCGCATTACCGTCTGCCTGTGAACACCGGCCGCCTCGCAGGCCCGCTTGAGCGTGAGACCGCGCCGCAGCCCGTCCAGCACCCGTGCCGCCGCGTCCGCGCCGAACGTGCGCGGGCCGGCTCTCCGTGCCGCCGCGCGGAGCCGGGGACTGGCCTCTGCGACCCGGGCGGCGAACTCCGGGCTTTCCCAGCGCTTCTTGTCGACGGTTGCCGGGCTGACGCCGGCTTTGGCGGCGGCCTCGCCGACGGTCGCGCCCGCGTCGAGCGCGGCGAGGAACGCGGGCTCCCACCCGGTGAGCCTGGGGCGTCCCATGCCCGGTCAGCCGGCTTCGGAGGCGCGGAAGCCGCCTGCTTTCCGCCCGGCCTCGGCGAGCTGCTGCGCGCGCCCGCGGGACATGCCGTGCGCGTCCGCGATCTGCTGGTAGGACCTGCCCTTGCCATTCGCGTGCATCGCGGCGACGATCCGCGCCCGCTCGGCCGCGATTATGTCGACGACGGCCTGCATGGTGACCAGCCTGGACGTGATCGCCCTCAGCTGGGCGTCGAGGTCGCCGGGCCAGCCTTCGAAGACCGGCTCCAGCTCGGCGGCGGCGAGCGCGCGGGCTTCGGACGGCTCGGCCTCGTATCCGCCCGTTCCCGCGGCAAGGCGGCTCACAGGTCGAACCCGGTCTGCTCGCGGATCTCGGCGGGGAGCGCCGCGAAGAACTGCTCCCAGTCGGTCTGGCCTTCGCCGTTGTCGTAGGCGCTGATGTCGATCCCGGCCCGGTCTGCGATCTCGGTGACGGACACGAGGGGGATGTCGATGCCGAGTTCGCCTGCGGCCAGCTGGCGGTGGCTGCCGGTCAGGAGCTGCCCGCCGGACTCGAGGCCGCGGTCGTCGATGACGAGGGGAAGGCCCTGCCAGCCGTCCGCCTCCATGCTCGCGGTGATGGCCGCGAGGTCGTCCGGGCGGTGTGCCTCGTTGTAGGGGGTGAGGTCCCAGGGGCGCTCGGTCCAGACTGTGAGGCCGAGCGGGTTGAGGATGCCGTCCGTCGTTTGCATACCCCCACTTTACAGTGAAGGGGACGCCCTGTAAAGGGGGGCTACGCAAACGTGCCTACCGTCCCGCAAGCAGGCCCGCGAGCACGTCAAGGTCAACGCCGAGCGCATACGCATCCCCCTCCGGGAGTTCCCCCGCCTCCGCCAGGATCAGCCTGTCCCGCACCCCCGCCGGTCCCGTCACGCCCGTCACCGCGATGGCGAGACGGGCAAGGGAAGGCGACAGTGCAGCCGCCACCGGGGCATCCAAAAGAGGGAGGCTCCTAGCGGGAAGAAGAGGGAGGCGCGAGCGCGCGGTCTAAGCCTATCGGGCAGGCGGGACGGCGGCGGCCCGTCCGGCACGGCCCTGCCAGCGCTGGCACAAGCGGCACGCACCCCCATTTTCTTTCCGGTGCCAAAAACGATTTCGGGTGCTGGATTGCAGCCCGGACCGGGCTGAATTCCCGGAGATCGCCCCTCTTGCGGAGATTCACCGCCTTACGCTGTTCGCATGGCAGGGGAATGCTCTAGTTGCGGAGCGAAGAAAGGGCAGCACCTCAACGGATGCCCGAAAGCGGGGTCGGGCGGCGGCGACAAGCGCGGCGGCAGCCCCGGGGGGAAGCAGAACCTCAAGCCGGTAGGGAAGGCTGCGCAGAACAAGTGCCTGAATGCGTGGGGCAATGATCATATCGCGCAGCATCCCGGCATGTTCCACGTGTGCCTGCTGGACAAGGGGCATCCAGGGAAGCACAAGTGCACCGCCTGCGGGAAAGAAGATTAAACGGCGCGCTTCAAAGCAGGGGACCGGTGCCCGGATCACGGGGGGCCGCAGCAGCAGTCAACTCCTCCTCCTCGCAGGCGGCGCACTGGTGCACCCCCAAATGCCCCTTGTCTAGCAGGAGGCACAGGTGGGGCATGCGGGGGTGCGCCCGGAGATGATCACCGCCCCAGGAGTGCAGGCATTTGTCCTGGGCCGCTTCCCCTACCGGCTTGAAGCTCATCTTTCCTCCGCATGCGCATTCGCACGGGGGACGGGCGCAGTCCCCCCCTGTAGCCACATTAGGCGGATGGGGAGCCGTGCGGCGGGTAACCCGGAGAAAGCCCCTTCATTCAAAAACTTCCCTGGGTAGAAAGCCGTGGCGGTAAAGGGGGGCACCTTGCACGCCCATTCGCATCTGCATCTGAATGCGCATGCGAATGCGCTTATCTCTCCCCGTAACAGGACAGCCATACCCGGACATAATCGACGGCATCCGGGCATATGAAACATAGTGAATCGCAGAGGGGAGGCTGCCCGCGTACGGGTCGGACGGGGGCGTTCAGCTCCGCAACGGGGCATGGCGGGCGGAGATACCCGCGCACCAGCAGTAACAGCAGCATCACTGCCAGGCAAGACTAGACCTCGCGCGCTACTGTGGACTTGTCTAGGGTTCACAGATCAGCGAACGAGGTCACATGGACGATATCACGCTGGCTGCCGTCGGGCAGAGGGTCGCGTCCGCGCGGGAACGCCGGGGCCTGACGCAGCCGGAGCTTGCCGCGAAGGCTGGCGTCTCGCTGTCCCAGGTCAAGAAAATCGAGCAAGGCTCCTACCCGTCTCTGCGCCTTCCCGGGGTGAGGGTGCTGGCCGAGGTGCTTAACGTGCAGACGTCGCAGCTGCTCGGCGAGCCGGACGCCGACCCGCCGGACGCGGGCGACGCGGAGGCGTGGGAGCAGGTGCGGCTCGCAGCCGCCGGGCAGCACGACGCAGGCGGCGGGGAGCCGGACGAGGCGGCTGTCTCCTCTGGCATGAGGGAGGCGACGGGGCACATTCTCGCCGCCCGGTTCGGGGACCTGCGGGAGATGCTGCCGGGGCTCCTCGCGGACGCGGACGCGCTCGCCGCCGGGGGCGGCAGGGAGGCGCGGCTGCTGCGGTCGCGGGCGAGGCTCGCCGCCGCGTACATGCTCGGCCAGGTGTGGCAGCCGGAGGCGGCGCTCGACGTGCTGCGCCTGGCCGGCGACGATGCGGCGGGCGACCCCGGCGGGGAGTTCGCGGTGGCGCACTGGACGGGATGGGCGCGGCTCCGCTCGGGCGACCTCGCCGGGTGCGCGGCGCTCGCGTCGGACATGTCGGACCGGCTGGACCGGCCGATGTGGCGGATGGGCCGGGACGAGATCGCGGCGTGGGGCAGGCTCCAGGTGCTCGTGGCGACGTGCGCGGCACGCGACAACAGGCCCGGCGAGGCGCAGGACGCGCTGCGCTGGGCGCGGACTGCCGCCACTGCAGTAGGGGACGACTATGTCCGGCCGTCTGACCCGTGGGACCCGTTCGGGGTGCGGACGGTGGAGATGGCGGCGGCGGAGATCGCCGGGGTTCAGCGGAAGTTCCGGCAGACGCTCGCGATCGCGGGAGCGATGGACGGGTCCGGTTTCCCCGTGCCGAGGAACTGGCACCGGTCGCGGCTGGACGTCGCCGCCGCGCACGCGGCCGAGTGGGAGGCGGGGCGGGATGACGCGGAGTCGGACGCGGCGATCGCGGAGCTTGACAGGGTGAGGATCGCCCAGCCTGAATGGCTGGCCCGGCAGCGGGGGGCGCGGGACACGGTGGCGGTGCTGCGGAAGCGGTGGAAGCGGAAGCCGCCGGAGCGCGTGCGGGTGCTGGCGGACGCGGTGCGCCTGCCCCTGTGACCTGCCGGTTGTCCGTTACCCGCCGGTAGCCGGCCAAACGGACACAGACATCGGCACAGGTCACGGCGTAGCGTTTCCCGCACTGAGGATCACCCAGAGTGCGGAGTGATGATCGTGGGACCGTGGATGCCGTGAGTTACTGGTGCAGGAAGTGCAAAGAGCCGGTGAGGCTGTCCGGGGGTGCCGGGGTGTGGCCGTCTCTGCGCCGCGCGGTGCACGAGGCTACCGGGGAGGAGACAGGACCGGGCCACGGGGAAGACGGCACGCATACCGCCGCCCCGACCGACGAGGACCCCGTCCTGCGGGCGCAGGCGGATGCGCTCGAAGCCGAGTTCGGCGGCCTGTTCACCATCTCGGTCAGGTTCCGGTTCTTCCGGGCCGACTGGGCCAACCTGCCGCTAGGGATGACCGCCGGGCATTACGAGGCATCGACGGCGGACGAGCTCCGGCCCCATCTGCTCACCGCGGTCAGGTTCTCCGGGACGCGGGCCGGGACGGACGATGGGAAGCTCGTGACCGGTGAGGGCGTGGCCGGGTGACGGCCGCGGGCGCACGGCAGGACACCGCGTGCGAGGCCCTGGAGGCGGAGTTCCCCGGCTGGCATGTGTGGCAGTCCAGTCACGGGCACCTGTGGGCTACGAGGACCGGGAAGGCGTCCTGCTGGGACGGCACGCGCATTTCCATGACCATCGACGACGCCACCGAGGCGGGCATGCGGAAGCAGCTCGCCGAGGCCCGCGAGAAGATGGACAAGTACCTGGCCGTCACGGGGACCGCCCCGTGACGGTGAACGCGGAGCCCGGCCCGGCAATGGCCCAGTTCAAATACCTCCAGGCTGCTGCCCTCGTCCGCGACCTGATCGCCGACGGCACTCTCAAGCCGGGCAGCCTCGCCCCTAGCGGAGCCGAACTCGCCCGCCGCACCGGCTACTCGGTCCTCACCTGCCGGCGTGCCCTCCGAGTCCTTGCCAAAACCGGCGAACTCGACCCCGGGCTCAGCCCAAGCTCACGCCCCCGCGTCCCCGACCCCGACGCGCCCGCCGCCGCCACGGCCCGCGCCCTGTCCCGCGCGCTCGCCGGCCGCCGCCGCGCCGCCGGCCTCACGCAGCCCCAGCTGGCCGGACTCCTGTGCGTCAGCATCAGCACCATCCGCCAGGCCGAAACCGGCCGCCTCCGGCAATCCCGCGACTTCTGGGCCTACGCGGACACCATGCTCGGTGCAGGCGGAACACTGATCGCCCTCTACGACGCCCACCGCGACGCCGCCCGCGCCCCTGGCACCGGCCAGCCCCGGACGCACGCGCCTCCGCGCAGCCAGGACGCGGGCATCAGCGGCCAGGAGGCGCCTACCCGGCCCGGTGCGCGCTGATGAAGGTTCCCAGGCGAGGGCGCGTGAAGACGATTCCCCGGTCACGGAGCAGCGCGATCGCGGCGGAGACGGTGTGTTTCGACACTCCCGCCTCGGCGGCGATCCGGTCCTGCGAGGGAAGTCGGGAGCCGGGCGGGTACTCGCCGGACAGGATCGCGTTCTCGAGCGCGCGGGCGACGCGCTCATGCGGCCAGTGCCAGCCGTCGCCGTGGAACATGGGAGGAAGCTCATCACGATGCTGAGGACGGGGACGCCGCTGGCGCTTCAGGCTGACGTAGAAGCCTGTTCCTTCGTCGAAAGTCCAGCCCTTGCAGGGAGAGTCGGCGATGTTGAACACGGGGTTCTCGGTCGCAATGGCTCTCTCCTCGGCAGACTGTGCCGCCTCGCGGGCGGGAAGCCACTGCACGGTCTGACGATCGACCAGTGGCCACCAAGGCTGCGCCTTAGCATGCTCTCCCCACCGGGTCCCGAGCCGCTTGGTGATGCCAACGTACAGCAGGGTTTCGTTTGCCGCGTAGAACCGGTAGAGGGCGGTGCGCACGGGTGCGCCCGTAGGGTTGGTCATAGCTCTCGTTCCTGCGGAAACCAGGGGGAGGGTCAGGCTACGGGAAGGCCAGTGAGATGGCCCCCGTAGCCGCTTTCTTAATTTTATCCCAGGAAAACGCCTATTATTCGGGTTTGCGTTCGGTGACGAAACTTCCCAATTGCGGGACCGTGTACAAGTACCCGCGGCGGCGCAGGTCCCCGATCGCGTGCCGGACCGCCTGGCGGGATGCCCCGGTGGCGTCCATCAGGTCTTTCTCGGTAGGCACCTGCTGGCGGGGGGCCAGCTCGCCGGAGTCGATCGCGGCGGCGATCACGTCCGCGATCTGCTGGTACAGCCACCTGTCGGCACCGTGCCGTCTCACCCCGGAAAAGTCCATCCGGGCAACGTAGGAGGCGGCGGAACGTACCGGGACGTCCGGACTCCTGCGTCCTGGTGGCCGCTCGTCCCTTCAAGTTACCCGTGAGTCATGGCGTGGCGGGGCCGGATGGTGCAAAGTGGGCACTGGGTGTGCGATTGCAGGAGGGGCACGTGAGCGCGGCGGGCAGGGATAGGGATGGCGGCCCCCGCCGGGGAACGGGGGCCGCGGGCCGGCGGCTAGCCTTCCCGCATCGTGACGTAGGCGGCGAACGCCTGGACGCACGAGACGGGCGCCTTGTAGGCGGACACGACTGTGGCGAGGTGGGCGGCCAGCTGGGGCACTGTCTCGTCCGTGATGCCCGCTTTCACCTCCAGCCCGTGCGTGGCGTCCAGCATCTCCTCGAGCTGAGGGGCGTTCTCGGTGCAGTGGGCGGTCATCGTGGTGACGGCGGCCTGCTCGGCTGCGGGGACCGCGGGGGACGAGGCGGACGGGGCGGGGGCGCTGCTGCCGCACGCGGCGAGGACTGCGATGGAGGCCGCGGCGAGGGCGGCGGGAATGATGGGGTTCGTCATGCCTGTTCGACGCGGGGGGGCGGGGGGCGGTGCGCCGGCGTTGCCGTGATGATCCCGCCCCGTCACCGCCCCGTGATCCGGAGTCACGGAAGCCCGCGGCCGCCGCGGACGCCCCGGTGAACGACGGCGAGGCGACCGCCCACGGCGTGTACGACTGGATGCTCGGCGGTGCCTGGCATCGCCGCGCCGACCGGGAGCTTGGCCGGGCGATCGCCGCGAGGTTCCCCGCCGTCCCCGGCCACATCCGGGCGGCGCAGGACTTCCACTGCCGGGCCGCCGCGTGGGCGGCGGAACGGGGTGTCGCCCGGTTCATCCGCTGCGGCCCCGTCACGGCGCTCCCGGGCCGCGACGTCCACGACGCCGTCCGGGCCGCCTGCCCGGCCGCGCAGGTCATCTACGTCAGCCCTGACGAGGCGGCGCACGCCTGGGCGGTGGCACTGCTGTCCGGGAAGGGCATCACCCTGGTCCCCGCCCCGCCCCGCCCCCGCAGCATGCTGGAACTGGAGCCGGTCGCGGCGATGCTCGCCGGAGGGGAGCCTGTCTGCGTCATCGCCGGCCTGCTGCTGCACTTCGTGCCGGCGGAAGGGGCGGCGGCGGGGATCGCCCGGCTCGCCAAGGCGCTCCCCTCCGGGTCGGTGCTCGCCCTGTCGCTCGGCATCGTCGGCTCCGACGCCACCCGGGCGGACGGCCTGCTGGACATGTACACCCCGGCCCGCATCCGGAGCCACACGGCGGAAGACGTCACGGGATGGCTTGAGGATGCCGGGCTGGAGATCGTGCCGCCCGGGGTGAAGGACGTGCGGGCGATCCCGGGGAAGCCGGGATGGGCGGCCAGGAGGCTGACGGGCAGGACCCCGGGGCACATTGCCGGGGTCCTGGCCCGCAAGCCCTAGACGGAGCGCAGGTGCCGCCTGTACCCGGCGGCGCCGGCCGCGTACGCCGCCTGGGCGACCACGTCGACCGCGATCTTGGCGGCGGCCAGTTCCTCCGCCGCGACTGTCGCCTCCGCGAGGCGGATGAGCGCCCCGGCGAGCAGTGCGTCGCTTCCCGTGCCGGCCGCTGACTGGACGGCGCGTGCCGCCGCGGCGAGCGCCTCCAGTGCGGCCCGCGCCGAATGGCCGCCCGTGATTCCCCCGGTTCCCGTTTCCTGCCTGGCAATGCTGCTGCGCATACGGTTGCTCCCCTCCTGCCCCGCGTCGCCGCGGGGGTCCCCTCGCGCTTCCCTCCCTGCGCGCGGCCTGCCCGGGGGGGCGGGCGTGCCGGCGCGCTTAGAAGGGTCTACACCCGGGCAAAGGGACTGCAAAAGGTGATCATGTGTTAGCGGACGGCAATATTACCGATTCGTTACAATCGCCCTACCCCGCGAAACCGCTTCCCGCCGGCCCCTGACCCGAGATGCGGCTCTGGAAGTCCAGCCACTCGAGGATCTCGGCCACCTTCACCGACGCGGCCTTGGCTGTCCCCTTCTGCGCGCCGATCGCCTGGACCACGTCGTCATCCTGGTAGCGGGCGAGAAGCTCGGCAAGGTATTCCTCGGCGGGAGAACCGGGCGATGGCGGCGGCGGCGAGGAGACGGGGCGCAGGGCCGGCGCGGCGGGGGCCTGCGGCCGGAGGATCTCGCGGAGGACTTCGGCGCCGTCCGCGCGCCCGGACTCTTCGAGCTCCTCCGGGGTGATTCCGTAGGCCTTCGCGAGGTGGGCGAGCGTGACGTCGGTCGCTGACGTCGGGATCTGGACGCCCTTGCTGACTGTCTGGTAGCCGGCCTCTATCTGGCGCAGGCGGCTTTCGCTGAGGCCGGCGGCGGCCGAGGCCTCGCGGAGGGGCAGGCGGAGGCGCCTGCGGGCGCGGCGGAGGAGTTCCGCCTCGGGCGGCCGGGCGGGGCTGTCCGTCATGTTGGAATCCTAGCGCGAAGTGGCGCGAACTATCGACCATTAGAACACACAGACGCCGAACTGTAAAGACATGTACCAACATCGTAAGCACTAACCTGGACTACGCTTGCACTGCGCGCTAGTTCGCGCTAGTCTCCGTTGGCATGAAGCGAGACAGACGGGACGGCGCGGGCATGCCCTGCCTCACGCCTACCACCCAGAACCCCCAGGCGGTCTACCTCGCCCGGGTCCTGGCAGGGCTCGAACAGCGGCAGGTAGCCGCCGCAGCCGGCATCTCGCCCAGCTACCTGTCAGAGATCGAGAAAGGCACGCGGAGCGTCAGCCCGGTCACCCTGGCCGCCATCGCCGACGCGTGCGGCACCACATCCGACAAGCTGGTCAACCCCGAGCTGGCCAGGCGGGCGGCATGAAGTACACCCGCTACCTCCGGCTCGAGCGCCACATCGCCGCAAGCGACACGGGCGGCATCATCGAGCGCTGGCGATTCGGAAGCCGGCTCCTCGCCGACGACAAGATGACGACTCCCGCCGGCAACCTGCGCCACGGGGCGCTCGCCAAACTGCTCGCCGAGGCGAAGGCCGACGGCTACCGGATCACCGAGCAGGAGATCCAGCGCCGCCTCAAGTGCGCCCGCGCCTACCGCAGCGAAGCTGAAATCCGTGAGTCCGCTCACGGATTTAAGAACTGGGACGAACTCGCCCGCGCGGGCTTCCCGCCCGTCCAAGTGACCCTCGGGGCCGACACCGACCCGTTCGACCCGCGCGACCCGGACGAGAAGCGACGCGACGCCGCAAGAGAACTGGCCCGGATCGCGGAAGAGGAGAGCGGCGGCCAGCTTCCCCTGTTCGCCTACTTCCCCGCCGACCAGTTCGGTTTCCTCTCCACTCTCGCCGAGCTCCGCAAGTACGCGGAGGAAAGCGCCGAGTGGACCGAGCGCCACGCCCGGAAGGACAAGGAACGGTTCGACTACCTCCGCCGCCTGCTGTCCGCGGTGGGCGGCGACGAGAACGCGACATGGGAGCAGGCGCAGGCCGCCCTCGACGCGACGGAAAGCGGGACGGCATGAGCGCCTGCCGCGACTCCCTCCCCGACGAGGAAACCCGCGCCAGGTACGACCAGGCCGTAGCGGCAGCGGGAGTAGTCCTCGCCCGCGCGCTCGCCGACGTGGCCGTCCTCGCGGCCGAACGGGGCGCGCTCGCCGCCGCGCAGGCCGCCTGGTATCCGGGCCACCCCCTCGGCAGCCCGGAGGCGATCGCAGCCAGGTACGAGCAGCTTCACGGCCGGCGGGAAGACGCCGCGCAGGCCGCCTGAACGCAAGAACCCCGGCCGCTCACGACGGCCGGGGGCCGGAAGCAACCGGCAAGCCAATGGTAACCGCAAGGAAAGGAAGCAACCCGGAATGACCATCACCACCCTGAAAGACGACGCGGTGACGGGGGCGGACCGCAGGCACGCCGTCGTCGCCGGCCTGGCGGACCTCGCCGCCTGGCTCGAAATCCACCGGCCGGACTGGGAACCCACCCCCGTCTTCAACGTGCCCCTGCCGGCAGGCACCCGCGAGGAGAAGCTCGCCGCCCTGGAAGCGTTCGCCGCCGAATGGGGCACCGAGGTCACCGCCGGCCCCCTCGGCATGCGGATCGCCGTCCGGAAATTCGGGGCGGTCAGCGTGGAAGCCCACGTGTCCCACCCGGACCCGACCGTCAGGGGCTACCTCGGCCTGGTCCGGGACGCGCAGGCGGGAAGCGGGGAAGCGGCGTGAACGTCACCCTGTTCCCCCTCCGCCGACGCAGGCCCGCGCCCCCGGCCCGGCATGCCGTCACCGAGGCGATCGAGGCGCTGCCGGCCGAGGACCGGCCGTTCCAGTACCTGACCGGGGACGGGACGCTCTCCCCGCTCCCGGCCCCGGCGGCCGGCGGCCGGCCTGCCGGGGAATGGCCCTACGCCCCGCAGTCAGGAGGCGACGAGACGGCGGTGTTCCGCCGGCGTCTCGGCCCCGTGTTCCGCCCCGCCCCGCCCGCCGTCACCGCGCCGATCCCGGCGGCCGGCGGGCAGCACGCCCGCCCCGTCCGCCGCCACGTCCCCGAGGCGCGCGAACTCCTCGAAAAAGTCCTCGACGGGCTGCGGAACCTCCCCGACCGGGACCCCGGGCCGGCGAACGCCGCCGTGCTCGTCCGCCCGCCGTACACCGCGGAGCCGCTGCGCACCCCGCACGCCGAGCCGGGGCGGGCAGACCGGTTCACCGCCGACATGCGGCACCGGGGCGGCCTCCCCCTGTTCCGGCAGACCGCGCACGCCGCCGGCTGGCTCGGCCTGGACGCCGACGGCCCGTCCGGGAACTGGGCGCCCTGGCCGACCCGGCGCACGGCAGCCGAGAACCTGTCCGCAGTCATCGCCGCGGCGGCAGCCGCCGAGGCGGAAATCAGCCATGACGCCCGGGAAATCCGGCAGCGCTGGGCGCGGGCCTGGCAGGCCGCCGACGTCGCCCCCGCCCTCGGCTACCCGGGGAGCGGACTGTGACCGCCGTCATCACCGGGAAGCCCCGCAAGGTCACCCCGGCCGGCGTGCTCGTGGCCCGCGCTGACGCGCCCCGTGAGGAGTGGCTGGCCCTCCGGCGGCAGGGCATCGGCGGAAGCGACGCCCTTGCCGTCCTGGGCCTGGACCCGTGGAAGACGCGCATGGAGGTTTTCCTCGACAAGACCGGCGCCCTGCCGGAGCGGGAGCAGTCCGGCCGGATGCGCTGGGGGCAGATCGCCGAGGCCCCGATCGCGGAGTGGTTCACCGAGCGGACCGGCATCCGCACCCGCCGCTGCGGCCTCCTGCGCCACCAGGACAGGCACTGGCAGCGGGTCTCGGTGGACCGGCTCACCGCCGACGGCGGCGTCCTGGAGATCAAGAACACGAACTACCACCGGCGCGCCGAGTGGGAAGACGACCTCGGGGAGACCGTCGCCGACGGCGCCGAAGCGCAGGCCCAGCACGCGCTAGCCGTCACCGGCCTCTCGCATGCCTGGGTGTGCGCGCAGGTCGGCGGGGAACCCCCGGTCATCCGGCGGGTGGAGCGCGACGAGGCGTTCATCGCCGACCTCGTCACGATCGAGGCCCAGTTCTGGGAGCTGGTGCGGAACAGCACGCCCCCGGCGCTCGAAGGCGGCGAGGCCGCCGCGAAGCTGATCGCCCGCCTGTACCCGGACGTCGTGCCCGGCAAGACCGTCGAGCTCACAGCCGCGCAGTACGACCTCCTGCGCGAGTACAGGAAGGAAAGCGCCGCCGCGAAGGCCGCCGGGGACCGCAAGGAAGAGATCAAGGCCGTCATCACCAGCGTGATGGGGGACGCGGAAACCGCCCTGTACGAGGGGAAGCCGGCCGCGACCTGGGGGCACCGGAACCGGACTCAGGTCCCCAAGGACAACGTCGCGATCCTGCGGGAAAAGCATCCCGCCGCCGCCGCCGAGGTCATCGAGACCACCAGTTACCGCCAGTTCAGCGTCAAGAAGGAGGCAGCGTAAGCATGGGACGCGATCTAGCGGCGCGCGCCGCCGCGCAGAACGGCCGCGGCGACCGGAACGGCAGCACCCCCGGCGGTGACGGGGAGCGGGAAGACGGCATCCAGACGCTGAGGCAGCAGATCGAGCGGATGGCCCCGGAGTACCAGCGGGCAATGCCGAAGGGCGCGGAGGCGGCCCAGCTGATCCGCGACGCGCTCACCTGCCTGCGCACCATCCGGAAGCTCAGCGAATGCGAGCCGGCCAGCGTCCTGGGCGCGCTCATGACCTGCGCGCAGCTCGGCCTGCGCCCCGGCGTCCCCGGTCTCGGCCACGCGTGGCCGCTCCCGTTCTGGGACGGCCGCGACAGGTGCCAGAAGGCGCAGCTCGTCATCGGCTACCAGGGGTACATCGAACTCGGCCACCGGTCCGGGAAACTCAAGGACATCTTCGCGTCGGTCGTGTACGCCGAGGACCGGGACTTCGACTACTGGCGGGACGAGGAAGGTCCGCACCTCGTCCACAAGCCGGCTCTCGACGGGAAGCGGGAGACGATACGGGCGTTCTACTCGATCGCCCGCCTCGTCAACGGCGGCGTCCAGATCACCGAGCCGACCTCGCTGGCCACGATGGAAGCCCACCGGGACAGGTTCGGGCCGCGCGACAGGAACGGGAAGCTCACCGGCCCTTGGGTCGACCACTTCGCCGGCATGGGCAGGAAGACCACCATCCTCCAGGTTTTCCACGTACTGCCGAAGTCCGCCGAGATGGCGATCGGCATGCAGGTAGACGACGGCGTCCGCGTTGACCTCAACCCCGAGGCCAACGCGGCGGAAGTCACCGAGCACCGCGTTGTTCCCGGACGGGTCGAACCCGAAGACGCGGAGTACGGGGACAGCAGGGTTCCCGTGGAGGACCCGCCCGGATGGGACGGCGATCCCGAGTGAGGAACACTCCGATGCCTTCCCGGAGGCAGCCCCTGGCGGCTGCCTCCGGCCTGTCCCGCCGTGCCCCTCTCCTGCCGTGCGGGAAAGGGTACGAGTCGGAGGAAGCCGCCGGAGAATCGCCGAACGCGGGGCTGCCTGGTGCCGAGGTGCGCCAGTGCCTGAACCGGGAGTGCGGGAAGTGGCATGTCCGCGTCCCGCAGGCACCCCGGCCGGTGCCGGTTCCGGCACCCCGCCCGGTGACAGGGTTCCCCGCGAGGGTGAAGCTGCTGGTCCGCAAGAGGGCCGGCAACGGGGCCGTCGAGGACGCGGCATGCGAAGCATGCGGGAAGCACCTCGGCCGTTACGGCGGCCAGGTGCAGCATGTCGTGGCGCGCGGCATGGGCGGCACGTCGAATCCGGTCCTCGCGACGGCCGCGAACGGGGCGCTTCTGTGCGGCACGCCGCACGACGGCTGCCACGGGGCGGCCGAGTCGCGGAACGCGGAGATGCGGGCACGCGGCTTCTGGCTCCCGCAGGGCTCCGACCCGCGCGCAGTGCCGATGATGCTGCATTCCCGGCACGGGTCCGGGGTCCTGGCGTGGCGTTCGGAAGACGGTTCCTATTCGTTCGAGCCCCCGGCTGGAGTGGCGGCATGAGGACGATCACGGAAAGGGTCGACCGGGGCGAGGCGGTCCTTGACCGGCGCGACCCCGGATGGTGGCGCGAGGACGCCATGCCCGCGATCGACCTCGAGACGCTCGATCTGGCCGACGGCGACAAGTGCATCCTCGGCCAGCGGTGCCCGCTGGAGCTGCGCGGCGGCCGGGACGGGGCGCACTCGGGCTACGACAGGTACTCCCGGCACCTGTCGCGGAAACCGCTGGCGATGGACGCCGACTGGTGGGCGGTCCGCCACGGCTTCCAGGCGTTCAGCGACAACCTGGGCGGCGAGTACGAGGAGCTTGCCGCCGAGTGGGCGCGGCGGATCAGGGCACGGAGGGACGCGGCATGAAGGCGCGGTTTGCGACGGGATGGCGGGTCGCGAAAGCGGTCGCCTGGGTGCCGGTGATCGCGATAGCGGGGGCCGTCGCAGGGCGGCAGGGGGAAGCGCTCGCGGTGCGGGCGGCGAACAGGTCACTGCGGGGCACGCGGTGAGGCGGGCACGGGACCTGCTCCTGGCCGGGCTGATGCTCGCCGCGTTCACCGCGGCGTGGTCCGTGGTCGCGGTCATCGCGGCTTTCGAGGACCTGGCGGAAGCCGGGCGGAGACGGCGTGCACGGCGGAGGCAGCCATGCAGGCCGGCCGTGGACGCGGCAAGAGAGGCGGGGTGGCGTTGAGCGAGCCGGCCCTGTTCGACGTGGACCCGGTGCCGCTGGCGGAGCCCGGCCCGAAGCTGTCAGGCGACCGGAGGCGGACGCTCCGCCAGGCGCAGGCCCTCGCGAACGGGCGCCACCCGCTCGCCCTGGTCCACGGCACGCCCCTGCGGCTGCACCCCGACGCGCCCCCGGCTGACGACCGGAAAGCGCCAGGCCCGCGCTGCGGCGGCTGCACGTTCATCGAGCGGCAGGACGGGTGGCTCAAATGCACCCGTGGCCGGTCGGGCGAGATCTACACCAAGACGTTCCGGCGCGGCCCGTACGAGACGCACGGGGCGGCCACAGACATCAGGGCCTGGTGGCCCGGATGCGAGAAGTGGGAGCCAGTGAATATGACGGGCGAGGGGGCGGCGTGATGGAGCCCATCACCGACCATGACGGTGCGCGCCTGGAAGTCGGGGAGTGCGGGCAGGGAGACGGATGCCTCAACGTGACCAGCGAGAAGGGTGTCGAGGTATCGGTGTGCGTGGACCCGCTGGAGATCCTTGACCTCACGGTGGCGCTGTACCGGGCGTGCGGCCAGGAGCCGCCGGTGATGCTCGGCAGGCCGGACGTGTCCGTCCTGCGGGACAGGGACGGCTGGGTCGGGCTCCAGGGGCTGCGGGTCCGGCGGGCGGAGGACGGCGGCGTGTCGTTCGCGATCGGCGGGAACGTCGAGACCCTGTCCGGGGCGATGACCCGGACGTGCGCCGCGGTGGCCGTGGCGCTGGCCGACGCGGAGCCGGAACAGGACACCGCCGAGGTGGAAACGCTCGCCCGCGCGATCCACGCCGGGCGCTGCGGGCTGACAGCCGTCAGCCCGGACGCGTGCGACGGGTGCCGGGCAGGTGCCCGCGCGGCACTGCGCGCCGGGTGGAAACGGGAGCACGGCAATGCCTGAGGTGCCCTCGAAAACCTACCTGGACGCTGAAGCCGACCAGTCGCTTGCCGCAGTCAGGGACATGCGCGCCGAACTGGCCGCGCTATGCGGTGAAGGCGACCGGCTGTTCGTCCTCGCGGACAGCCTGGCGGCCCTGCTGCGGGAGCAGTTCCCGCACGATGCCGCTCTCGGCCGGATAACGCTCGCCGTCGCCGGGGGACTGGAGGCGATCCGGTCGGCCACGGAAAGCCGGGGCGTACCACTGGAACGGCCGGAACTGGCCGCGGTCGCCGCGCTTGCCGCCGAACGGCTCGACCGGGGAGAGTCCCGTGGGTAGGGCGGCCGAGCCGATCAGGCACGGCACCAACGGCGGCTACCAGGTTCACATGCTGCGCGGCTCCGAGCCGTGCGAAGCCTGCCGGGCCGCGCGGCGGGACTACGGGAGGCGGCGCAAGCAGGAACAGCGGGCGCGCGGGAAATGCGCCCGTGGCCTGGGCTGGCCCGTCCTTTCCGCGAGGGAGGCGGGACGTGGCTGACTCGCTGTGGCATTTCACCTGCCGGCATTCGGCACGCCAGATCCAGCGGACCGCCCTGCGCCCCCTGCTGATGCCGCAGCCACAGCACCCGGCTACGGGCCTGCCGCGCCTGCTGTGGCTGACCGCCCTCCCGGCGCCCGACCGGGAGGCGACGGGCCTCACCTCGCACACGCTCCGATGTGACCGGATGGAGTTCCGCTACCTGGCGCTGCGCACGGCGGGGTGCGTCCCGTGGCTCGCGTCGCCGTTCCGGGAGCTTGCCAGCCCCGGCTGGCTGGCGGGGATCGAGGCCTTCCCGCACGATCCGGAGAACTGGTTCGTGACGGACAGGCCCGTGCCGGCGCGGTTCGATCCGTCGCTGGCGGTCACCCCGGTCACCGCCCGGAGCACCGCATGATCCCCTTCTTCCCGCCAGACCCCCCGGCCGGGACCGCCCTTCCCGGCCGGGGCCTTGACGCGGCGGAGCTAACCCCCCCTGCTCCAGCCGCCGTCCCGGAAGCCGCACCCCCCCGCGGCGGCCGGGACAGTCCCCCGCAGGCCACCGGCCGCGGGGATGCCGGGCCGTCCCCAACCCCCCCATGCGGGGATGGCCCGGCCCTGAGCCCGGACGAGGCGGAGAGCGCTCGGGAGGCCGCCGCCTCGTCCGGAACCACCCCACTGGCAGGGAAGGACGCCCGTGCCGCGTGGAAGAAGGCGGAAAGCGCTAACGCGGCAGCGAAACGGGCCGGGCGCGGCAAGTGGCCGGTAAAACGGCCCGGAGGCGGCTACGCGCCCGGAATGGCCCGCCGCATGCCCCCTGGGGGTGGTGCGGCGTGAAGATCCCCGCATTCACCGCCACGGGGCCGTGCGCCCCGCCTGACGGTTTCAGGCCCTACGTCTACGGGGCGGCACTCGGGCGCCCGTCGCGGGGACGGCCGGAGAAGGTGCTGGAACGCCTGGCGCGGCTCGGAGTCATCGCCCCCGGTGCCACGCTGCCCGCAGTGCCCCGTCCGCGGCCGGAACGGGAACGGCGCGAGGCGGCCGAGAGGGCGCGGCTCGAAGCGGCCCGCTGCCCGAATCCGGCTTGCCGCGCGCTGCCCCCGAACCACCTTGACGGCTGCTACCTGGCCCCGATGCCCGACCCGTCGCGGCCACGGTGCCCTGGGTGCGAGTACCCGGCGGGGTCTCTCGGCTGCCGGATGACGCACAGGAGCGGGACGTGAGCGACAGCAGCGCGGGCATCCGGGTCATGCCCGGCACCGTGCCCCGCAACGGGCTCCCCGCCCCCGGCGGGTACGTGTACCGGGGAACCGGGTTCGACGTGCTCACGCCCGGCACGGGGTCCGGGCCTAGGCCGAGGCGGAAGCCGGCCCCCGTGCCGGAGCCCGTGACCGCCGCCGTAGTCGACGGCGCGCGGCTGGCGGAACTGGAAGCCGAGCTCGCCGCACGCGGGGTCGTGGACGCCGGGAGCGGATCGTGAGCCTCTGCATCACCGCGGCCTGCCCGCACGGGCGGGGCGTTTTCGTGTGGCTCGGAGACGGCCCCGAGGACGACGGCACCTACCCGTGGGTCCACGACACCTCCACGTCTCCGGGGCACCTGGAAGTCTGCGACCGGATGCCGTTCGCGACGGCGGAACAAGCCGGGGAAGTGTGCGCCTGCTCGCACGAGTCCGGCAGGCACCCGCCTTCAGGTCCCGTCCGCCCGTCTCCCGTATCGTCGAGGGCGGACCCGTGCCTTGACTGCCCGTGCGGCGGTTTCAGGCACCGGCCGGAAGACCTCGCCAGGCTGCGCGCGGACCCGGCGCCCGCCGGGGCGGATGTCCCCGGGCAGGCGGACATGGAGCAGCTCGCGCTGTTCGCGGTCGCCGTCAACACCGTCGGCGAGTCCCGTGCCCGGCAGGCGGCACACAGGGAAACCGTCACGGTTCGCGTGACCGGGGGCTTGCTTTGACCGCGCCCGTCCAGCTCGAGCGCATTCATGCCGGGGCGGACGCGCGCCGCCAGGCTGCGGGGGGTGCTGCGTGACCCGTCTCATCCCCGCCGCCCTCTGCCTTGCCGGCGCCGCGTCCGCGTTCCTGGCCGTCTGCCTCGGCCTGCTCGGCTTGTGGGGTCCGATGACCGCATACGGGCTTGCCGCGGCGATCCTGATCGGCTGCTCGGCGAGGGAACTGCTGCCCCGCGGCCCGGTGTCGTGGTCGAGGCGCGAGAAGGCGTTCCTCGACGGCAAGGCCCCCATGCCGGGTCGCGGTGGGAAGACGGCGCGGCGGGAGAAGAGGCTCCGGTGAACGGTGAAGCCGCATCGTGGGCGGCACGAATAGCGCTCGCCGGGTGGTGGCCACTGCTCGCGGTACTCGGACTGCTGTGGGTTACGGCCGGGTGGGCGGTAAAGCGGGCAGTCCAGCGGGCGGGAAGGGTGCTGAAGCGGTGAGGTCAGGAGTCGCCGCGCGCCCGCTTCTGGGCTGCCAGGTACCGCGCCGTGGGGGCGATCTCGCCGCGCCGGATCTTCTCGTCCTCGACGTGCCGCCGGATCGTCTCGCGGGTGAGGCCGGTCTTGCGGACCAGTTCGTTCTGCTTGTGCGTCTTGCTGGCCTCGTAGAGGGCGGCGGCGAGCCGGGCGACGCGCTGCGACTGGGCGCGCACGTCGGCAACGGCGTCAAGCAGTTCGGTCATCTCCGGCTCCGGGTCCACGCGGTCATGTTGCCACACGCATGTGGCCAACACCAGTGTAGCATCATGCCACAACATTATGGCCGGATTGACCATGCCACAGTGTTGTGGCATCATCGGACGCGCATGGCTAGGCGGGGCGGGGCGTGTCTTGGCTACGGCTAGGCGTGGCAACGCGGGGCCGGGCTAGGCAGGGCAAGGGATTCACGCGGGAACGGCATGCACCGGGGTTCAGGCCCCCGGCCCGCACGCAAGGCCGGGCAATGCCTGGCGTGGCGAGGCGATGCACGGCGGGTCTTGGCGAGGCAGGGGTTTCACAGGGTGAACGGCATACACCCCGGTTCGGGTCCGGGGCACCCGCGCTTGGCACGGCTGGGCATGGCGGAGCGCGGCAAGGCATGGCGCGGCGAGGCGCGGCATGGCCCCGCGAGGCTCGGCAACGCGAGGCCTGTCCGGGCAAGGCGCGGCAAGGCGAGGCAGGGGCTTTATGAAGGGTGACCGGCAGTCACCAGGGTTCGAGACCCTGGCACCCGCGCCTGGTTGGGCATGGCACGGCAGTGCTGGTCCCGGCAGCGCTCGGCTGGGCGCGGCGAGGCAGGGAGTTTTACGGCCGACTGGCAGGCACTGGGGTTCGAGCCCCCGGCGGTCACGCAAGACATGGCATGGCTGTGCTAGGCCCGGCTTCGCTGGGCGTGGCGGGGCTAGGCAAGGCAAGGACAACTCAAAGGAGAACAGTGGACTTCAGGATCACTCTTACCGGCACGGACGCGCTTCTCATGCACAACGCGCGCCTGTCCAACCCGCTGGACCCGGCCGCGAAGGCCGTCAAGAAGCTGACCAGCAAGCGGAACAAGACCGATGACGACTACGAGCAGCTGGCCCGCGTCGAGTGGACCGGCGGCCTGTACCACGACCCCGAGATCGGCCCCTACATCCCTGCCGACAACATCTGGCGGTGCCTGTACGACGCGGCGAAGAAGCACAAGAAAGGGCCGCGCGTCAAGGAAGGCGTGCTGATCGCCACCAACGTCAACCCGATCGCCTACTCCGGCCCTCGCGAGGCCGAGGCGCTGTGGGCCGACGAGAACTTCCGGCACTTCTCATCGGCGAAGGTCGGCATGCAGCGGGTCACCCGGTGCCGCCCGATCTTCCGCACGTGGAAGACCGCCGCCGACGGGATTCTCGACGAGAACGTGATGGACCTTGACGAGCTGCGGCAGATCGCCGAAGTGGCCGGGCAGCTCATCGGCATCGGGGACTGGCGGCCGAGGTACGGCCGGTTCACGGCCACGGTCCAGAAGATCTGAGCTTGTCCTGGCACGGCAACGCAAGGCGCGGCCTGACCGGGCGCGGCTAGTCATGGCCTGTCCAGGCCTGGCGCGGCAAGGGTTTCAAAGGGTGGCCGGCAGGCTCCGGGGTTCAAGCCCCCGGCACCCGCGCGGGACGAACCGTGACACCGCAGGGCATGGCAGCGCGCGGCGCGGCATGGCTGGGCCAGGCCAGGCAAGGCAGGGAAGGGCGACCGGCAGACATCAGGGTTCGAGTCCCTGACGCCCGCGCATGGCTGGGTCCGGCGGGGCTCGGCGAGGCGCGGCTAGGCGAGTCCTGGCCGGGCAAGGCAGGGGTTTTTCAGGGCGGATGGTCTCCGGCCGGGTTCGACTCCCGGCACGCCCGCGCTGGACAAACGTGGCTTGGCATCGCGGGCCGACGCACGGCCCGGCAAGGCGAGGCGTGGCTAGGCAGGGAAGCAACACGGAAAGGGAACGCGATGGGAGAACGGCAGCCGTTCGAGCCGGTCGGCGCGAAAGCACGCTGGAAGACCGTCTACGAGCTGATCAGGAAGACGCCGACCGGGACGGTCATCACCTACCAGCAGCTAGCGGATGCGCTCGGGCTTGACGCCGAGAAGCACCGCATGGCCATCCGGCAGGCTGTCATCCGCGCGGCCAAAGAACACGAGGAAAAGGACAAGCGGGCGATCGACGTGGTGCGCGGCGAAGGCTACCGGCCCGTGGAAGCCCGGACGAACATCGAGCTTGCCCGCCGTCACCAGAAGAAAGCCGGCCGGTCGCTGGCACGGGGCCACTCCAAGGCCGTCAACGTAGACCTCAACGGCGTAGAGCCGCAGGTCCGCGCCGCGCTGGAAACCATCGGTCACGCCTTCGTGCTCCAGATGGACTTCAACAAGCGGTTCGAGGGCAAGCAGGCCCGGCTCGAGGAAACCGTCCGGGAGATCGCCGACAGCCAGGCCGAGGACCGCAAGCGGACGGCCGAGGAAGTCGCCGAGCTGCGCGCCCGGCTCGCCCGGCTCGAGGCAGGTCAGTGACCGCATGGGAACGCGCGGCTTCATCGCCTTCGTCATCGACGGCCGGGAGAAGACTTCCTACGTCCACGCCGCCGCCTACCCGGAGCATCTCGGCGTGACCGTGCTCCGCTGGGTTCGTGACGCGGCGGTGAACCAGGCCGGGATCGTGGAGGCGCGGGCGCGGGCACTGCGGACGGTCGACCCGGAGAGCCGCCCGGACCCGGCTGACGCCGTGCGACTCGCCCGGTACGCCGAACCGCGCGGCGGGGACCCGGCGAGCTGGTATGCGCTGCTGCGCGGCACGATGGGGAATCCCGCCCTGATCCTGGAGGCGGGAGCGGTCGCGGACGCCGCCGACTGGCCGCGCCATCCGCAGGCCAGGTGGGGTTACGTGATCGACCTGGACGCCCGCGCCTTCGAGGCGTACCGGGGCGGACAGGCGGAGAGGCACGGCCGGGGCCGGTTCGCCCGCCGTGAGCCTTTCCACGCGGGCGGGATGACGTTCTGGCCGGCGGCGCTCGCCGCCTCGTGGCCGTTCCGGGCACTGCCCCGCGACGAGGCGTTCACGGACGCCTGCTACGCCGGTGCCGGGGGCGGCGGATGATCGCCCGCGCGGCAAGGCTGCTGTGCGCCCGGCTCGCCGCGCTCGTGGCCCGACTGGGCTTCTTCCGCGTGACCGTCACCCCTGACGGCACGCTCATCGACTTCCCCCCGGTTGTCTGCCAGGTGAATCCCGGCCCCTGGCGGCCGGCACGCCTGCTCGGCCTTCCCGGTGACTGGACCCCCATGTCGGGAGGGGGTGCCCCGTGACGGACTGGCGGTCTCCCCGCTTCCCGCTGCCGTTAACCCCCCGCTTCCGGCCGGAGTACCCCGTTGCAAGCTTCCCGCCGTCACCTCGAGCCGAGGCGACGCTAATGCCCCTGATTGTCGAAGACGGCTTTGACGAGACCGTCCGCGAGTACGCCATCCCCCACCTCTCGGTTTCGTTCGTGACGCAAGCCGGCGCCTGGTCCGCACGCAAGTCCCGTTCGGGATTCGTGCCGTCCACGATGCTCGCCGAGTTCACCGACGACGCTGACAGGGACATGGGACCGCTCATCGCGGCCGGGATCGTCAGGCGCGGCAAGAAGGACGGGATGCAGATCATTCCCGGGCGCGGCCTCACGGTGGTCAACGCCGACGAGGTCGAGGCGAAGAAGGCGAAGGTCCGCGAGTCCGGCAGGGAACGGTCGCAGCGACTCAGGGACCGGCGGAAAGCGGAGCAGGCGGAGGCGATCCGTAACGCGTTGCCCGCAGGTCACGCAACACCCGAACCGGTCGCGGAACCGGTGACCGTAACGCGAGAAAAGCGCACCGGCGGCAAGAAACAGCAGGTCAGCGACGCGAACGTAACGCGTTACGAACAGCGAACGCAACGCGTTACGCAACGGCCCTCGCGTGCGCGCGCGCGTGATTTTGATCTTGACTCTAATCAGTCCGCGCGAGATCAAGTCAGTCAGTCAAGGGTTGTCAACGCGGGCGCGCGCGAGGACGACCCGCAGCCAGGAAGCGCGGAGTTCCGGCTTCAGGTGATCGCCGCCTTCGCCGCCGCGACCCGGATCGAGATTGACGACGCGACCGCCGGCGCCCTCGCGGCCGAGGTGCTCCGCAAGGCCCGGCCGCCCGTTCCGCACCCGCTCGGCTACGTGCTCAAAGCGATCGCGGACGAACGCGACCCCGTTGCCCGCTGGCTCCCGAAACGGCCGGCACCGCCCCCGAAGACGGGACGGCCGGAATGGTGCGGCGAATGCGACGAGATCGACCGCACGGTCGAGGTCACCGTGAACGGCAAGCCCCTGATCAAGCGGTGCCCGAACTGCTCCGGACAAGCCCCGGCCTGGGAAAAGGTGTCATGACCAGCATCGACGTTCCTGTTCTCGGCGAAGCGCCGTGCCCCGAATGCGGGCACCCGGCGTACTTCGCCTGGGATGACGACATGAACGTGATCGCCCTCAACGGCACGCCCGGCGGGTCGTTCACGGTCACGCTCGACGGAAACCGCCTGCCCTGGTGCGCCCCGGTTCCCGCCGGAACGCAGCTCGCCTTCGACGACGAGCTGTACTCGCCCCACGCCTGCCCGCTTGCCGAGGTCATCCCCATCGCCGACCGAAGGCGGCAGGACCGTCCCGAGACCCGCCGGAGGTACGCGTGAACTGCGGCATGACCACGGAACTGACCGACGCCGAACTCGGCCGGATCGTCCGCGCCGCCGACATAGGCCTGGGAATCCGCTTCGAGGGGATTACCGCCACGGCCGAGTGCAGGCTCGAAAGCCGCCACGAGGGCGACTGCGCCAGCTGGCAGGCATCGCTGGCCGACGAGCCGGGAACCGCGTGGCTCCGCTGGGGCGAAGCAAGGCGCATCGACTGGCTGGCGGACTGCCTCATGCCCGGATGCGTCTTGTACCGCGGGCACCCCGGAACCTGCGACCAGGGCGAGAAGCGCGACGGGAGGACCGCGAATGCCCGCTGACATCCGTCCCCCTGCCGAGATCGCCACCCTGACCGATGCTCTAGGCCGTGAGGTGACTGCCGTGGAGGCCCCTTCCGGTCTCCTGGTGATCCTGACCCGCACCCCGCAGACGGGACTCAACGGGGGGCACCCGGCCCTGAACCGGGAACTGGCAAGGGAACTCGGGGCGGTCCTGGTCGCGTGGGCTGACGACGGGGAATCCCGGTGACCGCCGGGGCGATGGGGGCGCATCACTCGGCCCGGATGCTGACCGACACGTGGCTGACCCCGCCGTGGATCCTTGACGCGCTGGGACCGTTCGGCCTGGATCCGTGCGCGGCCCCGGAACCGCGCCCGTGGCCGACCGCCGCCCGGCACATCGGCCGGCCTGACGACGGGCTGGCCGCCGAGTGGCCGCCGCACGATCGCGTGTGGCTGAACCCGCCCTACGGCCCCGCGACGGGCCGGTGGCTGGGCCGGCTCGCCGCTCACGGCCGGGGCACCGCCCTCGTGTTCGCCCGCACCGAAACGTCGTGGTTCGCGGAGACGGTGTGGGGGGCGGCTTCAGGAGCGCTGTTCCTGAACGGGCGGATCCGGTTCTGCCGGCCTGACGGCAGTGCCTCGGCGGGCAACTCCGGTGCTCCGTCGGTGCTTGTCGCCTACGGCGAGGACGACGCGCGGATCCTCGCCGGGTGCGGCCTGGACGGCACGTTCGCGCGCTGGGAACGCACCGGACGCCGCCTGTCTCAGATGACTCTCACCGGGGAGGCGTCTTGACCGACCCCGACGCCGAGACCCGCGCCGCGATCGACGCTCTCGTGCACCGTCTCCGCAATAAGGGTGACGCGGACGATGAGCCTTTCGCCGCCGAGTTCATCGCCGCCCTGCGCGGTCGCGGGTGGAGGCCGACAATGGCACGCCCGTCACCGGACTGGAGGCAGGCACGCGGCAGCGATGCCAGGGTGCCCGACGCGGGGAAGCCGGGAAGCGCCGAGTACCTAGCGGTCAAGGCGGAGATCACGGCCAGGGCCAGGACTACCGGAGGGCAGCCAGTGCTCCCGGACACGAACGAAAGGAACCCTGAATGACCGACTACCGCCAGGTGTCCGAGGCGCTCGCCGCCGGCACCGCGCCGGCGCTCATCTGCGCGACCTGCCCGTGGGACCGGCACTGCCTCAACCCTCCTGCGATGTCCCGCGCGCAAGTGCAGGCGGAACTGGACGCCGCCGTCGCCGCCGGGAACGGCATCCAGGAAGACTCCCGCAAAGCCGAGGGGGCGCTCGCCACGGCCCTGGTGAGAACCCTGTTTTACGCCGGGAAGGACACCGAGGTGCAGGCGTGCCCCGTCCTGTGCGCCCGGCTGAAGTCATCCCAGGGCCGGGAACTTGCAGACCAGGTCCGCGCCGCCATGCAGGCGTGGGACGACGACAAGTAGCCGGAGAGCCCCATCAGTCTCTCCCCGTCCCTGCTCCCCGGCAGGGACGGGGAGGACCCTGCACCCATCAGAGACGAACTGGGAGAAAAACCCTGATGACTGAGAGAAGAACCCCGGTCACTGAGACATGCCGGGCGGTCAAGTACGGCGCGGTCGACCTGTGGTGCTCGCAGGAACGCGGCCATGACGAGCCACAGGACGGCAAGCCGGGCACGTGGCACCGGGCGGTGTTCACGAACCGCAGCGAGATCGACTACCCCGGCGCGCACCACGTGATCGAGCAGACCGAAACCGTCACCTGGGAGCCTGCCGACGCCTATGCCGAGGCGGTGCGGCGCGCGCTCGCAAGCCGCAGGCGGCCGGCGCCGGGTGGCGGTGCCCTGTCGCCTGGCGCGCTCGCGTCCGGCCCAGACCCGTTCGCGCCCGCCGAGGAACTGGACGACGACACCGGCAACGCCATCCCGGACACCGAGCGAGGCGACCTGTGAGCGAGACCAGCCCCGGAACGCCGACCGCCGCCGCGCCGGGACAGGCGGACGAGCCTTCGGCCGAGGTAGTCGCTGCGGTGGCCGAAGCTATCGGCACTCACATGATCCTGCGTGAGAGTCCCACGCAGATCGCTGTTGCGGCACTCCGTGCCGCCGTCGTCGCGCAGCAGCCGCAGCGCGAGCCCGCCGGGGCGGGACGGCCGACGACGAGCCTGGAAGACGCCATGCTCGCCAACATCGACGGCCTCAACGACCTTGTCCGCGACATGCTCCAGTCGTTCCCCGACACCGCCGACGAGCAGGAATGGCGCGACCGCGCCGGAGCGCTCGGCGTCTGCGACCCCGACGGGCAGCCGTACCGGTCGTACACCGAGGACGACCTGTGACCGCCGGGACGCCGGGACAGGCGGCGTACGAGGTGCGCGAGGCGCTCCGGGCCGCAGCGGCGCGGCAGGGCGCACTCGCGGGCACGGTCAGCGCACTGGAACGACTCGCCGACCCGCTCCCGTTCGGCGACCAGGCCAAGCCGCTGCCGCCAGAGGCCGCGCTGCGCCGCGACTACGCCGAGGCCGCGCTCCACCAGGCGGCAGAGGACGCTGCTCAGCAGCCGCAGTCCGCGCCCGGCGACGAGCTAAGTCAGCTTCGCGAGCTGCTCAGGCTGAACACGCAGCTTGTCATCACCCTGCGGCGCATCAGCAGCCAGCAAGATGACAGCGGCCACCCTGAGGCCGCGTACGCCACCGGATGCGCAGCCACCATGGTCGAAGCGCTGTGGCCAGTCTGCAACGAGCAGTGCACCGACACCACGCACCACCCGGAGCCGCAGCCCGCGCCCGAGCTGGACCTTGCGAGCGACGAGATGAGGCCCGGTGAACTGGACGCCACGCTGGCCACGGTACCGCCGTGCGATGAGGTCAGCCCGTGGGGCATGCGCTGCCGCGTGATCCGCGCGCACGAGACCCATCGTGACCGGGACGGCAACATGTGGCAGCCGGAACCGCAGCCCGTGCCGTCCCTTACCGAGTGGGTCGTGTTCTGGGGCGGGGAGAGCCCGGACGAGTGCGCGGGCTGGCATTCCAGCGAGGACGAGGCCGACGCGGAGGAGCACCGCGAGTGGATCGTGGGCGGGGGTGTCGCGCGCCGGCCGGTGACGTTCGGCCCGTGGACCGTGACCGTCCCCCCGCCCCCGGCTGAGCGCGGCCTGCTGGGCGACTGGGACGACGAGGAGCTGGCGGAGTTCCGCCGCTGGCGCGAGGACAGGCAGCGCGCCGCAGACCTGCAGGCGCACGCCGGCGGGATGGGCGGCCCGTCCCCTGAGCATGTCGGCGACGATGCCGCTGGAGTCGCCGCAGAGCAGGACCGCGAAGCCAGGCAGCATGCCCGTGACATGGCCGCCGAGGACGGCGACTACGACGACTGCGAGGCGTCGCTATGACCGCCCCGACGCCGAAACTGGGCGAGCTCGTCATCTCGATCTGCGAAATCCCGGGACACGCTCCGCATGCCGCCAGGATCACGGTGGACTACGGCTTGCAGGTCACGTCGTTCTGCCTGCCGCCGGAGCGCGCGGAATTCCTCGGCGATGCGCTCCCGTCCAAGGCGCGCGAGCGTGTCCGCACGGAACTGGCCGCCGTCAGCACGGGGCTCGAGCGCTACCAGGCCCTGGTCCGGGGCGTCCGCAGGGAGCTTCTCCGGGGTGGCCAGAATGCCGCAGATGCTCGCCGTGCCGCTCTCAGGGTGCTCGCGGACGCCGGCGTTCCGATGGAACCGGACGGGCCGCTCGAGACGGCCGGGACGGAGGACGGGCGGTGACCGGCCGGGAGCCCCGGCGCCGCATGCTCCGGTACGAGGTCGGCCTTGGCGGCCCGGTCACGGTCGGCCTGGCCGGCGACCCGGTGCACGCCGGCGCGCTCGGCGACGGGACGGGAGTCGAGTTCTGGGCCGAGCATGACGAGGCGAAGCCGGCCCGGCCGCGCGCCTTCCAGGTCTTCGGCACCGGCCACCCTCTGCCTGAGGGTGCGAAATGGGCCGGCACCTGCCCGCGGACGCCGGACGGCCTGGTCTGGCACCTGTACGAGATCCCTTACACGAGAGGCAGCGATGACAGCGGAAACTGAAACATCCCCCTGCTGCGCCGCCCGGTTCCGGCGCCGCGACGCCGATACTGAGGCGGTCCGGTGGGACGGGACCCCCGGAGTCCGGGCACTGCTGGCGGAGTGGGGGGCGCAGCCGGAAGAGGCGCTTCCCGCCCTGCACGGCGAGGAACGCGAGGGCATGATCTGGGTCCGCAGGGCGTCTGACGGGCAGCACATTCTCCTGCCCCCGGGTGACTGGGCGGCCCGGGTGCCGGGCCTCCTGGGCATCCGGCGGTGGAAGGCGGGAGAGTTCGAGGCGGAGCACGAGCCCGCCCCGCCTGCCGGGATGGAGCCGTCCGGCGGGGAGCTCTACGCGCTGGAGCTGCTGGCGGGGCGCCTGCGGGAAGATCTCGCCGTGAAGGAGGCGCGGCTCGAGGCGGTCGCCGCCCGCTGCCGGGAGGCGATGGACGGGGAAGCCCGCAAGCCGTCCGGCCGGGCGGAGGACGCGCGGGTGAACGCCGCGGCGGTCCTCGCCCTCGCCGTCACCTGCGGCCGGTGCGAGCACGGCCTGGTCGACACGGACGGGTGCAACTGCGGCGGGGGCCTGGACGGCTACGGCCACGAGCCGCTGTGCCGGGTCGAACCGTGCCCGGACGGATGCTGGGAACGGCTTCACCCGCCCGTGCCCGCCTGCGCGGCCTGCGGGAAACAGCGGGTCGCCGTACCGCAGGCAGGCCCGTTCGGCCGGTTCTGCGAGGCGTGCATCGGCCGGTGCCGCGAGTCGGCGGACTTCGCCCACCGCTGCAAGGTATGCGACCAGCCGGAGGAGGTGACGGCAGGTGCCCGGTAAGACCCCTCCGCCTCCCGTTCCGGACCTCGCCGCCGAGGAGCCGCTGATGACCCCGGCTGAAGTCGCCGCGATGTTCCGCGTGGCCCCGAAGACGGTGATGCGGTGGGTGAAGGAAGGCAGGCTGACGGCGGTCCGGACTCCCGGCGGGCACCGAAGGTTCCGCGAGCCCGAGGTCCGCGCGCTGCTCGCGGGGGAAGGCGGGGACCGGTGACGGCGGGGCGGATGCCGTTGGCCATGCTCGGCGTAGCGCCGGGGACGTTCGTCCGCACGTGGGGGACCGTCCGCGTCATGGCCGAGCGGGACGGGGCCGCGTTCCTGGCCTGCTGCCGGGAGCATGCCGCCGCGGGACGCTGGCACGGGTATTTTCCCGTCCCGTCCGACCTGGAAGGCATGATGCCCGCGCACGACCCGGGACGGTGCGCGAGGGAGACGGCGGGCACCGGGGGCAGGCCGTGACCGGCAAGCGCAAGCCAGGCACGGAACCGGACCTGGAGCGGAGGCTGCGGGCCTGGAACCTGAAGGGCAGGCCCGCGCCCCGCCCCCGCAAGCCCCGCACCGTCCGGGAAGCAGCAGTCCTCATGGCCCACCATTCGGGGCAGCTGGTGCTCGGCGGGTCCGGCGGCGCGGCGTGATCGTCACCCTGGAGACTCGCGTCTCATGCCCGTTCTGCGGCCATCCGATCCGCTACATCGCCGTTGCCACGGTGCGAATCAACCGCCGCTCGCTCCGGACGACGGGCAGCGGCGTGATGATCGGCGCCCTGGAGGACTGGCGGTGCCCCGCGTGCCGGCAGGAGCTGCCCCGCGACGGGCCGCTGGACAGGGAACCGTACCGGCTGGGCGAGGAGGACGCGGCGAAGGTGGCCGAGTACAGGCGGCGGAAGTGGGGCGTCGAGGACTCGGGTACCGCCGTGGAGAGGGTAGCGGGATGACCGGGCTACGACGCCGAACGCCGCTGCGGCCTGCGCCGGGTCGTCGCTGCCGGTATGCCCGCTTCGCGCGCCATCTGCCGCACGTAGGTGGCGGTGAACGGCGACTTCTCCGTGACGGTGGTCGGGGGAACCTTGTCTCTGAGTGCGGCGAGAACGGTGTCGGCAGCCTCTTTGCGGGCCTGTTCGAGTGCCGCGAGGGCCTCGCTGTACCGGCTCGTGGCGGCTTCGATCGCGGCCACGTGCTCGTTTTCGTTCATGCCAGGGATAGTAGCGCAACTGAGTTGCGCTTGTCTTCTGTGCACGCTAGCATCGGTTACATGCGCAACGAACTTCCGCATGTCACATGCGAAACCCGGCGCTGCCTCCGCTGCGGGCGCAAGCTCACCGCGAGCACCGGTTACGGCCCGAAGTGCGCCGCGAAGATCCGCCAGGCCGCCATCGCCGAGGTCCGCGAGGGCTTCACCGACGCGCAGCAGGCCAAGGCGGACGAGCTGATCAAGGACGGCGGGATCGTCTCCCAGGCACCGGGCCTGTACCTGGCCGTGTCCAGCAAGGGCACGGACACGTACGCCACCGACGGCTCGAGCTGCACGTGCGCGGCCGGGGCGAAGGACCGCCGCTGCTACCACCAGCTGGCCGCGCGGGTCTTGTCGATCGCTTCCCGCCGCTCGATCGCGAAGGCGGCCTGACATGCCTGGTACCGCCGCAGGCGTCGTCGCCCACATCCGCGAGCAGGCCGCCGTGCTCGTCGCCCGGGTCAACCCCGCCGCCGACGCCTCCAGCCCCGCGTTCGCCGCGAAGTGCGCCGAGGTCGCCGAAGCCCTCACCCGCCGCCTGTGCCTGGACCTCGCCGGCCAGGGCCGCGCGGAGCTCGCCCGCAAGATCCGCATCGCATGGGAGAGGAGCGCCTGACATGGCACAGATGGACGAGTTCAGCAGTGCGGCCCTGGGCTTCCTGCTCGGAGACCGTTCCGTGTTCGCGACGGAGGAGGAGCTGAGCGCGGCTGTCCGCCAGTACGGGGAGAAGCTGCGCGAGATCACGGAAGCGGAGGCCTGACATGGCACCCGAGGACATCAGGCCGGGAGTCGAGATCATCGTCCCTGCCGGCGCGGACGCAACCAGGACGCTTCCCTACCGGCTCCGGGTCGACAAGGTGCTGGTGAGCAGCCTGCCCGGCCGGGTGCTCGTGGCCGGTGAACTGACCCGCCTCAGCGGCGCACCGTCGGCGAAGAAGCGCAACCGCCGGGTCGCGACGCTTGACCCGGCGAAGGTCCGGCTGGCAGAGGAGGACTGACCGTGCCCGGCGCCTACTGCAAGTTCTGCGGCCTCCGCTGCTTCGTGTACCGGGTCATCCCCGGCGGCGACCTGAAGGGCCGCTCGCTCCACCTGGCAACCTGCCCGCAGGGGATGGAACACGACCTGGAGGCGACCGGGTACACGCACCTGACCGCCGTGAACCCGGTCACCGACCCGGAAGGCGCGGCGGCATGCCGCGGTCCGGCCGAGATCCCTATCGAAAAGGAAGGCTGAAATGTCCAGGCAGCCTACAGCGCAGGGTATTTCCGCGCTGCTGCAGAAGGCCGGCTTCGAGCGGTCCGTGAAGCACGCGACCGCAGTCCCCGGATGGCACAGCCGTACCTGCGGCTTCGTTGCCCGTGGCAGCGGCGGAACGGTGACCGTGTATCACGAGGACGGCAAGTACAACTCCACCGAGGCCGACAGGCGGGCCTCGGCGGAGCTTGAAGGCCGGTACGCCGACGCGATCGAGGCAGCCGGGTACGCGGTCGAGCGGAGCGAGGGCGGCTTCTTCGGGCCTCTCGTCGTCAGGGCGCTTCCCGAGGATGGCGGCAATGGCCGGTAAGTGCGACCCGGTTCCGGTCCTGGCGGAGACCGTGCCCGCGTGGCCCCGCAACACGACGGTCGTCCGGGTCTCCCCGGAGCATGTCCGCAGGCATGTCGCGGCGAGCCTGACCGGGTCGGCTGCCGCCCGCGCGATCGCGGACGCGATCGGCCCGGATGCCGTGACTGTCTCCGTGGACGTCGGTCTCGTCGCCGCGCAGGAGAAGCACCCGCCTTACCGGCACTGGGTGGCAGAAACCCTGCCCGAGGTCGAGGAGTGGCTGAACCTCCTCGACGGGGGCGGGCGCGCGGACGACGTCGAGGATGCGGCCAGGCTCGGGCTGCTCGACTTCGAGCTGTCATGGGCCGAGGGAACACCGGACGACGAGGAGTGCGAGTGATGACGCTTGACGAGGCACGCAACCACGTCGGCGACAGCGTGACGTACTGCGCAGGGCTTCCCTGGGCCGAGGACGGGGTCATCACGGGCACTGGCGAGGAAGTCGTCTACGTCGCCTACGGGGGGCGGGTGCAGTCGCAGGCGACCTTGCCCGCCGACCTGACGCTGCTCCCTACCTCGGCCGCCACGGCGCCAGGAACAGAGGCTCCCCGTGGCGCTTAACAAGGACCGCGCCCGTCTTTGGGGGCACAGGGCCGAGACGCTGCTAGAGCGGGCGCTGCACGTCCTGCGATCCGACCTGGACGCGCTGCCTCTCATGTCGGCAGCGGAGACCGCGCTGCGCATACAGGCGGGCGAGCTGCCCGAGTCGGAGATGGACGGCTACCAGTTCCCCGGCGAGCAGCCGGCAGGCGAGTGCATCTGCCCGCCCGGACTACCCGAGCGGGGCGGCTTTCGTGGGGGCTGCCCGGTGCACCACGTATGGGCCGCCACGGCGGCAGGAGAGGACTGAGCAGATGAGCAGCGCTTCTGATCCCGAGATGCTCGGCCCTGCGGAGAAGATCCGATACGCCGAGCAGCTGATCCGTGCGGAGCACCGGGTCCTTGACGACGACTGGCTGTTCTGGGGCAAGCTTGCCGACCACCTGAACTTCATCTCGCACGTGCCGGAGAAAACCGGACAGCGCGCTTCGGACTGGCGGGAGTTTAACCGGGCTCAGGACATGGCCACCGGTTACATCCGCATGTCCGCGCGCAACGGGCAGGTGCGCGTCAAGCACGGGCCGGACTGCGGCTGCACGCCCTGCAAGGCTGAGCCCAGCTACGAGGCACGCCGGGCGGTGGACGACTGATGGACGCCAGTGAACGTGCGAAGCTGGTCCGCGAACTCGACAAGGCCGCCCGCGACGCCGTCAGCCACGCGGCGTTCCTGTCCCGCAAGTTCCGCGACCTCATGGAATCAGACGACCCGGACATGCCCCCGCGTGATGCGGTCACGGCTGAGAACGGGATCAGCCAGGCCATGTCCGGGCTGATGGATGCCAGGCAGATGCTGGCTAAGCGGGCGAGGCGGCTCGACGGGCCGCCCCCGAAGCTGCTGCTCGGCGCGGCCGACGAGCCAGGCCACCTCAACATCATCGCCCGCACGGCGGCGGCCGACCTGGTCGTCGGCCGGGCAATCCGGTCAGGTGCCGGCGAGTCCGAGAGCTGGCGTCTGCGGCTAACGGACACGGGCGGTGCGGTGCGCAGTTCCATCAGCCTCCATCATCCGGCGTCATACGAAGAAGTCCTGGAAGCCCTGGGGCGGTCCATGGACGAGCACGGCCCGTGGTGGGCGCGGCCGGAAGGAGCGGGAGTGCCCGATGCCGGGCCGGAGAAGCGGTGAGCGGGGACGCCCTGAACGGGGAAGAGGCCGCGCGCCTGTGCGCCTGCGGCTGCGGCATTGAGGTCAGCATCGCGAAGCGGACCGACAGTCGCAGGGGCCAGGTCAAGGGGCAGCCGCTCCGCTACGTGCCAGGGCACAGCCCGCCCCGGCGGGGATCGGCTAACGCGCTCGCGAAACTGTCCGAGGACGACGTGCGGCGGATCTTCGACCTGCGGGCCGAGGGGCGGACGCAGGCGTCGATAGCGGCCGTGTTCGGGGTGGCGCGACAGAACATCGGCCGGATCTTGAGGGGCGGCGGCTGGCCGCACGTCAAGCGGCCAGGCATGAACAGATCAGCAGACGGCGTGAACACATCAACAGACGGAGGCGACTGATGGGAAACCGGCGGACGCTGACCCAGGCGGAACTGGTCGCCGAGGCGACGGAACGCTTCGGCGGCAACCCCATGGACTGGGCGTTTCAGTGCCCGGCCTGCGGCGACATCGCAACGGGACAGGACTTCAGCGAGGCCCTGGCCGCGCATCCCCGCACCGGGCGGGACGGCAGCGCGGTCACGGCATCGGACATACTCGGGCAGGAGTGCATCGGCCGGACCGCCGGCGCGCTCGCGAAGGACAGGAAGTACGCGGGTCGGGGCTGCGACTGGGCTGCGTACGGGCTGTTCCCCGCCCCGTGGACGATCATGCTCCCGGACGACGGCAAGACGCACTGCTTCCCGCTCGCCCCGGCCCCCGTGCCCGCAGCAGGCGCCGAGGCCGGCAATGGCTGACTTCGACTCGCTCGCCGCAGGCCTGCGCCGCTGGACGAAGGACCACGACCCGCACGTCCGGGCCGCCGTGGAACTGCTGATTTCGGATGGGCGGTGGCTCCGGCGCCGGGACTTCACGTCGGCATGCGCCATTGAGGACCCGGCCGAAACCTGGATCAGCTGGCGCAAGGCGAGTGAGTTCATCGAGTCGCACCGGGCCGCCGCATCCACGACGGAGATGGCCGTTCTTGAGCTTGCGGTCGCCATCGGTTCCAACCGCTACAAGCTCAGCTACATGAACGGCGAGCAGGCGGAGACGGTCGTGAAGGCCTTCGCCGCCGCGCTCGGGGTGGAGGTGTTCCGTGGCTGACGGCAGCCTGTCCTCCGCCCTGGCGGAGGCCCGCGAGGCGATCGACGCGATGCCCCGCGAGTTCGCCGCGCTGCCGTTGAACGAGGCACGGGCATCGTTCGCCGCCGGAGCGCTGTGGGCCACTTCGGAGAAGCTCCTGAAAGCCGTGGAGGCGGCCCTGAGCCACCACGAGCGAGTCCCGCTCTACGGCAACGCGGCGACCGACGACGAGCCCGGTGCGTGCCCTCACGACCCGGACGACCCCCTCCACTTCGAGGACGACCAAGAGCCCGGAGAGTTGCTGTGCAGGGGCAAGCCCGAGGGTGTGGTCTGCTCGTGCACCGAGAGCGCGGACGGCGAGCGGCTCCCGTGGCCGTGCGACGAGGTGACGGCCATACTGGCCGCCCTGACCGGGAAGGATGCGCCCAGTGCCTGACAATCTGACGATGCCCCTGGTGAGTGCCACGGTCACTGCCGAGGACGCCGCCCCTCATGACGGCACACCGGACTCCCGTGCCCGCCTGGTCGCCGGAGACGCCGCGCTCGAGGGGGAGCCGCTGCGGGTCCGCGCCGCGAACGGCCTCGTCTTCGATGTCCCCGCGGGCTGGTGGGTCATCCGGTACGGCCCGGGGGATGCCGGGGTCATGTCGGACGGGGCGTTCCGCCGGTGGTTCCCGTGCCGAGGCTGATGTCGGGATTCCCGCACATGACCCCGGCAGAGTTCGCGGCCTTCTTCTGCGGCAGCCACAAGGGCTGCACTCCGGGCAGCATGGTGACCCGGATCGAATGGCGCTATGTTGACGCGGAGGTTCCCCGTGGCTGACGAGTACGGGCCGTTCGACACCGAGCGCGAGGCGCGCGCCACGAGGGCAGCCGCCGTGATCCGGGCCGCTTTCGACGCCGCCCCCGGCTACGGTGCGAGCATTCCGGCGCGCTTGAAGGTGATGACGGATGCCTGCGAGGCTTCCGGGGTTGCTCTCGGTGCCTGGGATCTCGGCTTCCTTCAGGGTGTTGCCTGGCGGGAGGTCGCGGACTGCGTGTCGCTGGCGGGGATGATCCGCCGCGCCTACGAGGCGGGGAAGGCGGCCCGTGAGCCCGCTACGGAGGCCAGTGATGATTGAGGGCGCGCTGATCCTGCTAGCCGGAATCATCGCCGGCGTGATCCTGCGGAGCCTCCCGCCCCGCCGCCAGGCCCCGAAGCCTGTCGAGGCGGTGTGCGGCTGCACCCACCATTATTCGTTGCACGACCCGCAGACTGGGGCGTGCAACTCGCTGGTGCAGGTCGCCCGGTACAGCAGCGGGGGCAGCTGGACAGGGTACGACTACGCGCCCTGTGCCTGCCGCCGGTACAGCGGGCCTGAGCCTCTCCCGCAGTTCTTCGCCCCTGAGATCGCAGGGGAGACGGGACAGTGACCGGCATGAAGGACAGCGCGCCCGCGCCGGCCGACGGCGCTCTCGCGGCTTACGGGACCGTCGACTACGGGGAGACCGGGGACTCGATGAGGTGGCGGCCGGAACCGCCGGCGCTGGTCATCTGCGACGGGGGGCGGCTGCTGACGCCGGCACGGCGGAGCCCGTCATTCGCGGAAGCGGAGATCATCGCGCCGGCAGCCTGGTTCTCTGGCAACTGGGAGGCGTTCGGCGCCGAGGTCGACAGGGCGGTGCGCGAGGTCCACAGCCTGTACGCGGCGTGGAAGCCGCGCCATCATAAGCGCCGCTGTTCCAGGTGCAACCCGGCAGGCAATCCCGGCCCGCTCGCGGTCGACGGGCACGAATACCAGAGGCGACTGAAGAACAGGAGGAAGCGCAAGTGACCCTGCTGCACGTCCCCGAGAAGGCCGTCCCGGTCCTGTACCTGGACCTTGACGGCACGGTCCGCAAGGGCAAAGACGAGCTGGGGCGGTTCGTGAACGGTGCGGAGGACGTCGAGGTCTTCCCTGCCGCCGTCGAGATGATGCGCCGCTGGAAAGCGGGGGGAGGCCGGGTCGTCGGCGTCTCCAACCAGGGCGGCGTCGCGCTCGGCATCGTCACCCACGCGAACGTCGCGGCGGCGATGCGCGCCACCTACGAGCAGGCGGAACGGCTGTTCGACAAGATCGCCTACTGCGTTCACCATCCGGACGCTGCCAGTCCGGAGATGGCCCGCTGCTGGTGCCGCAAGCCGTCGCCGGGGCTGGTGATCGAAGCGGCTCTCGAAGTGGCGGCACGGCACGGCGAGTATTACCCGCCGTACATGGGCCTCATGGTCGGCGACCGGCCCGAGGACCAGGAATGCGCTCGGCTCGCCGGGCTTGACTTCCAGTGGGCGGCCGAATGGCGCGCACGGGCGGAGAGCGATCATCTTGGGTAACTGGCGCACGGTGAGCATGTCGGGCACGATGACAGCGGGGGACGCTGCGGCGCTCCGCGAGTACCTCGGCTACAGTTACCGGTTCGTCACGGGCGGAGGCCCCCGCGACCCGGCGTGGGACCGTTTCGGCCCGCTCTCGTTCAACCGGGACCAGCCGTCGGCCTGCGGCCTGAACGACTGGCCGGCGGAGACGGTGAACCGTGCTGGGAACCTGGCCGAGCGGGGCTATGACCCGGAGGACGTGGCGGCCCAGCTCCGCCAGCTCGTGACGGTGGCCAGGTCGATGCTCCTGGTCGTCCACTGCGGAGGCGAGTACGAGTCGCTTGACTGCGTGGCGACGGTCCGCGTAGGCGAAGGCGTCGTCGCGCTCGGCAAGCCGGAAGTGGAGAAGATCAGCGCGATGGACGAGGCGCAGGCCGGGCTGAACATGCTCCGCGCGCTGAGCGGAGGATACTGATGGGCGCCGCCACGGCTGACGATGACGGCGAGGCGCTGTGGGTGGAGTCGACGCGCGGCCCGGATGACGAGCCTGCCTGCTTGTTCACGTGGGGTGCTTTCCAGTGGTACGCCCCGGTTGCCGAGGTCCGCCGGTCAGCGCTGGACCTGGTGTCGTGCTCCGCATACGCGGAGATGATGATGCTCCTGGTCGCGAAGCTGAGGCTGGACGGCGCGACCGCGTCCGCGATCGTCACGGACCTGCTCGACGGCAGGGGCGGGAGGAAGTTCGGCACCCCCGGCACCGTCGACTTGGTTCCCGCCGGGTCGACTAAGACGGGGAATGCCGTTGTCTTGATCGGCCGGGGATCGAAGCGGGGTTCCGTCATGGCGGCCGAAGCCCGGTCGATGGCGCTCCAGTGGCTCGAGGCGGCCGAGGCGACGGAGTCTGACCAGCTCGTATCCGAGGCGCTCCGCGGGACCGGGTTCGATGGCGAGCAGCAGGAGCGCGTGTTCGGGTACCTGCGGGAACTGCGGAAGGAAAAGCCGTCGTGACCACTTCCTATGACGGGCTCCCGGTCGAGGTGCGCCGCGCCAACTGGGGATGGTTCGGGCCGCCTTACTGGTCTTACGTCTGTTATGACGAGGACGGCAGGCTCATCGAGGAGATGCGCAAAGCATTTCCCGCGGGCGAGTCCTGCCTGTACTGCAATGACGAGTTCGACGAGGCGGCTGGCGATTCCGGGCAGGCGGTCCCGGCGGGGACGCAGATCCGCCATGTGCACAAGGAATGCCAGTTCATGAGCGTTGCCGGCTCGCTTGCCCATCACGAGGGCCGGTGCCGCTGCCACGGGGGGAGCGGGGAGACGCCGGGCATGACGGTCCGCCAGGAGGCGCTGGAGGTGTGGCGGCGGATGCGGGCCGGGGAACTCTTCGGGAAACAAACTTAATAACATTTAAGTAACTACGCTTGACAAGCGTTCCGTAATTTACGGGAGCCTAATCGATAGCGTCCAGCCGAAGGACCCGAACAGCGGGCCCCGTTCCTGAGAAGGCGAAAGTCCCCATGAAGAACGCACTGGCGGTCGCGACCACGGCCATAATCGCAATGCAGCTCATCGCTGACGAAAACAACCTTAGCCGGGCATTCGTCCGGTGGCAGAGGAACCCGTGCCTCGTCTCGGCACTCCACGTTGTGACTAGCGGCCTTTTCCTTGCCGAGGACATCGCCGCGCTAAGCTAACCCGCAGGATTCCCGTTAGGGGAGACGTTCAGGGATGGGATAGTCCAGGCCCCCGCTATGCGGCTGGTGCCGGGCGAGCGCCGGCAGCTCGGAAGCCGGTCCCTGTCTTCCCGCCTGATGGGGCGGTGCCGGGCCGGGCGGCTCTGGCCCGGCACCGCGCCACTTGCGGCAAAATAAGTCCCGTGAGTGCTGAGATCGCTTCCTCTCCCGAGCACGGGAGCGCCTCCGACCTGATCGCGGTCCTGCGCGACCGCGCCCCCCGGCTGGCGATGGCGTTCGCCGCAGGGCAGGCCGCGCGCCCCGTGATCGGCTGGGCGCGGGGCAAGGTCCACGAGCGCACCACGTACACCGTTAAGGTCCCCGGCAGTGACGGGATCTACGACGACCTGCACGAATGGGTCCTGGGACTGCTGGCGCCGAAGGAGCAGCGCGCCCTGGTTGCCTGGTCGACCAAGCGGTACTCGGACATCCCGGCTCCGGGCGAGCGCCCCGCGCCCCCCGCGCTGCGCCTCCGCTACGACGGCACCCGCGAGCAGGTCATCACCGTCGCGGGCCACCGGGTGAAGGTGGTCGTCACCGACGGCACGAGGGCTGACGACGACGGCCACTGGAAACCGCCGGAGATCGTGTTCACCGCCTCCTCTCTCGCCGGCCGGCGCGCTCTCGTCGCCGAGATGGAAGGGGTGCTCCGCAGCAGCCAGGGCGCCGCCCGCAAGCCCTCATTCCGGATGCTCGACAAGTGGGGCGACTGGGAGCGCCTGGACGACCTGCCGCAGCGCGGCCTCGACAGCGTCATCCTCCCCGCGGGCCAGATCGAACGGCTCGCCGGAGACGTGAGCCGGTTTCTCGACGCCGAGCGGGATTACGCCCGCCGCTGCATCCCCTGGCACCGCGGCCACCTGTACGAAGGACCGCCGGGCACGGGGAAAACGTCGGTGGCCCGCGCGATCGCCAGTCACTTCGGGATGGACGTCTGGTACCTGCCGCTCGCCGACGTCAAGAAGGACGGCGAGCTGCTCCGCATGGCCAGCCGGATCGCGCCCCGCTCGATGCTGCTCCTGGAGGACGTCGACGTGTTCCACGCCGCGACCGCCCGGGACGACAGTGCCGACCAGGTGACGCTTTCCGGCCTCCTGAACGCCCTTGACGGGATCGCGACTCCGCACGGCCTGCTCACCGTGCTGACCACCAACACGCCCGAGGTTCTCGACGGTGCCGTGATCCGGCCGGGCCGCGTCGACCTCGTCGAGCACTTCGGCTATGCGGACACGGACCAGGCGGCGCGCCTCGTCGCCCGCTACTACGGCACCACCCTGGAAAAGGGCAAGCCGTTTGCGGGGCCGTTCAGGGACATCGCCCCTGCCGAGGTGATCGAGGTCTGCAAGCGGCACGAGCGGGCCGAGGGAGCGTTCCGCGAACTGAGCGAACGGATGCTGCCGCCGCAGGCGGCATAGCCTAAGCTGCGGGGCACTGCGACCTGAAGACCGGTGCGGGACCTGATCACCCGCCGCGCGTGCCCCGCCCCGTTTATCCGCGCGGATAGCCGCGATATCCGCCCCACGCGGGACGGATACGGGCCGCGCCGGTATAAATCGGCGGCTTGCCTGTGACCCTAAGCTCCGCCCCGCCCATCCGGCGAACGGGCTGTAGTAGCGGATGGCCAAGCCGAGAATACTGGCCGGGTTCTTGGCCCGGTAGCGCTCGTACCGGCCGCCGGGGATATAGCCGTGTCCTTCCTGGCTGTTACAGAACCGGCACAGCCACCCGCGTACGAGGCCGGTCTCGTGGTCATGGTCAAGGACGTCGGAGCAGCCTTTGCAGACGGCGCACCGGTCATCCTGCCAGTCCGCCAGCAGGTCCCATGCGATGCCTCTCGCCATTTCCGGGTCCGCGCAATCGCGGGCCTCCGCGGCCCTCCGGCGGTCATCGTCGGTGACCGGCCAGTTCCAGCACTCCACCGGGAGGGCCTGATGATAGGCGAGCCGGAGACGTTCGTCTTCCGCCATGATCTCTTCCCCGATGGCGGCGAATTCGGCCCGCTCCTCAGGGGTGGCGTGAATGCTGCACGACTCGGCTACATGGGAGCGCCTCAGGTACCAGCCGTCAGCGGCCATGCGGGATATCTTGCAAGGCGTTCCGGCCTTGGTCAGCCTGCCGCAGTCGTCCGGGGCGGTCACAGGACGCCGTCCAGTGCGTCGTAAAGCCACCGCTCGGCGTCCTCGATGTATCCCGATACCGCGGCGGACCCGGCCGACCATCCGCCCTGCCGCTCGATCAGCCGCCGCTCCGCGCCCGCCTTGTGCATCTCTGTGGCGAGCCCGCGGCGGAGGCTGTGCCCTGACCACCGGCCGCCGAGTCCGGCCGCGAGGGCGCGGCGCCGGATCACGTCGGCGATCGCCTGGCCGGTCATGCGCCCCGAGGGGTCGCCGATCTGCCGGCCGTCGCGGACGACCGGGCTGGCCAGGTTCCCGTGCCTGTCGATGCGGACGAACAGCGGGCCGCTGGTGCGCCCGTGCGCGGCGAGCGTCCCGGTCCACGCCTCTGCGGCTGCGACCGGGCAGAGTGCCGCGAAGGTGCGCCGCTTCACCACCGGGTCGTCCAGTTTCCTGACCTTCTGGCGGTAGACGCTGACCTGCATTCCCCGGTCGCGGATGTCGAGGCCGCCGATGTCCAGCCCGGCGATCTCGCCCCGGCGGGCGCCGATCCCGAAGCCGACGAGGATCATGGCCGCGTCCCGCTGCCCGGCCGGGGTTTTCCGGTCGATGGCGGCGAGCATCGCGGCGAGGGCGTCCCGTTCGGCGGCGGTCGCCTTCCTCGTCTTCGCCCTGGGGTCGCCGGCTCCGGCGAGGCGCGCCCGGTAGCCGTTGAGGACGGCGACCAGGCCGGCGGTTTCCGGCGGCGGGTACCCGGCGATCCTGTGCCATTTGATGATGGCCCAGCGGGCGGTCTCGATGCTGGCCGGCTTCAGGCCGCGCACGCCGGAGAGGTAGGCCGCGTATTCGGTGAGCGCCCCGGCGGTGGCGGGCAGGCCGCCGAGCCCTGTCTGCTCGCTCCATTTGGCGTACCGCTGCAGGGTTGCCCGGTACGTGCGCCCGGTGTTGACGGGAGTGCCGGCAGTCACCGCGGTGACGGCGGCGGGGGACAGCCGTCCGCCGGGATTCGCGGCCGGCGGCCGGATTCCGGACGGGACGATTTCGCGCCCCGGATTCTGGCTCACGATAATGCATCTTATCGTGAGCCAGCCGGAATTACGGGCTTACGCCTTACATATGCTTGCCGAAGTCCTGACACAGACTTTCCGCCGTTTCCCTTACCCCCTCCCCTGCCGTAGCGTTTCCACCGTGCGCCCCTCCGATCTCGCCGCCGTCGCCCGCATCCGGGCCGATCTCCGCACGGGCACCGCGAAAGAATCCCGGGCCGCGGCCGGAGTGTCGGCATCGGAGATCGCTCTCGCGCTGGGCGTCTCCCGCCAGTCGGTCAGCGCATGGGAAGCAGGCCGGTCGGTTCCGTCCGCCCCGCACGCCCTCGCCTACGGGAAGGCTCTCGCGGCGGCAACGGGCGGCGCCGCCTGACATTTCCGGCGACCGCAGTTGCCGATAGAGCCGCCTTAGAGTCATATGACTCTATAGACTCACCCGATGGATGAAGATCGCCGGATGCACAGCGACGAGGCGCGCCGCAACTTCCGCGAACTGCTCAACGCAGTCGAACACGGCGGCGCGCATGTCACGATCCTCCGGTACGACACTCCGACCGCCGTGATAGTGCCTGTTGAGTGGCACCGTGCAGCTTTGGCCGCAATTGCGCCGCTTGGGCAGGAAGGGCGGGCGAGTGAGTAGGCGCACGGCGGTCTACCGCCTTTATGACGCGGACGAGCGCCTCCTGTATGTCGGCGTGGCGGTCTCGCCGAGAGCAAGGCTCAGCACCCACGCCCGCGAGAAGCCGTGGTGGGGTGACGTGAAGCGCGAGGTCGTCGAGTGGCATCCGGAAAGGTCGGCGGCCTTGGCTGCCGAGGCGGTGGCCATACATGCAGAAGGACCTGTTTACAACAGGCTGATTCCAGCGGACGGCGATCCGGCCGGCCCCAGGAAACTCCGGGCGACAATACTCCGGTTCGACGCCGGACTGTACGAGCGGCTCCGCAAGGTCGCGTTCGACCTGCGGGTGCCGATGTCGGAAATCATCGCCGAGGGGACCGCGGCGCGCGTCGCCGAGCTCGAAGCGAAGGCCGCGGCCGATGCCGCCTGACGCCTCTCCCCCGGTCCCCGCGATCGGGTACGTCCGGGTGTCGATGAAACGCGAGGAGATGATCTCCCCGCAGACGCAGCGGGCAGCGATCGAGGCGTGCGCGGCCCGCTGCGGGTACGCGGTCATCGACTGGGTCGAGGACCTGGACGTGTCGGGCCGCACGTTCAAGAGGAAGATCCTGTCCGCCATCGGCAGGGTCAAGTCCGGCGAGGCGCAGGCGGTCATCGTCTGGAAGTTCTCCAGGTTCGGCCGGCAGCGGCTCGGCAACCACGTCTACCTCGCCGAACTGGAAGAAGCCGGCGGCCGGCTCGTGTCGGCGACAGAGGACGTGGACACGACGACCGCGACGGGCAAGTTCCAGCGGGGCGTCCTGCTGGAAGTGTCCGCCTACGAATCCGACCGGGCCGGGGAAATCTGGGCGGAAACCTACGGCTGGCGGGTCCGGGAAGGACTCCCCCCGTTCGGCCGCCCCCGGTTCGGCTACCGGCGGGAAGGACGCGTCCGCGACGAGGACGACCCGCAGCGCACCCGCCGCGTCAAAGGAGAAACCGAGAGGTACGTTCCGGGCACCGCGGAAGGCCCCGCCCTGGCGGACGCCTACCGTGCCAGCATCGCCGGCGAGGGGTTCAGGGTGATCGCGGGACGGCTCAACGCGGCGGGCTGGCAGACCTCCTACGGGGGCAGGTGGCGGGCGCAGTCCGTCAGGGACGTGCTCGACTCCGGGTTCGGCGCCGGACTCCTGCTGCTGCACGACCCGGCGTGCAAGTGCGGCAGCAGGGCACGCTGCCCGCGCCGCGCCTACGTCAAGGGGGCGCACGACCCGGTGATCACCCCGGCGGAATGGCAGGCGTACCGGCGGCGGCGCGCCGAGACGGCCAAGCTGCCGCCCCGCGCGCGGGCCGCCCGCTACCCGGTGACGGGCCTGGTGAGGTGCGGGCACTGCCGGTCGGCGATGACGCCGTCCGGGTACGCCAGCGGCGGCGCCACCCTGTACTCCTGCTCTCGGGGCAGGCAGTACGACGACTGCGAGGGAAAGCCGTCCTTGTCGGTGACCCGGATCGCGGACGCCGCCCGGGAGGCCGTGGAGGCGTGGGCGGCGGACGTGGACGCGGCGGCCAGGGACCTTGCCAGGTCGGCGGAGCGCCGCGACTCGGCCGGCACGGTGGCCAGGCTCGAGGCGGCCCTGGCCGAGCACGACAGGCAGCTGGTGAACATTGCCCTTCAGCGTGCCAGGGACGGCGGGGACGTTCTCGGCGACGACACGTGGAAGCAGGCGGCGGCGGTGAAGCGGGCGGAGCGGGACCAGGCGGCGGCGGACCTGGAAGCCGCCAGGGAGGCGCTGGCGGCGGAGCCGTCCGCGGACCTCATCCCGGTGCTGCCCGCCCTGGCGGCCGACTGGGACCGGCTGCCGGCGGCGCAGCTGAACGCGATCCTGCGGAGCCTGGTGCGCCGGATCACGGTGTACCGGGCCGGCGAGCGGTCACGGGACCGCGCGGGCTGGTGGAAGCTCATGCCTGCCCGGATCGAGGTGCTGCCGGTATGGGAACCGGACCCGTGGGAAGGCGCGATGCCGCAGGCAGGGAAAGCCACTACGGTCTAGGATGATTGCGGACCCGCAACCACTCTATACTTGACTGGCTCTGACCTGCGGCGTCCTTGAAACAGAAGGATGGGATCAGGATGAGCATGAAGGACCCGGCATGCCCGGCCCGGCTTGAAAGGGCCGCCGCGTGACCGCCACTCTCCCCCAGGGATTCCCCGCCGCCGCGTGCGAGGGCGACCAGCTGGCCGGCCTGGCGGAACTGGAACGGATCGCCCTGCTCCAGGCGGAACGCTCCCTTTCCTGTTCCCCGCCGCCTCCTGCCCCGAGGGCGTGGCGGGTTCCCCGCCGCGCGGCCCGCCGGGGTGCCGCCATGCTGATGCTGCTCGCCGCGGCGGCACTGGCACTGTACGGGGCACCTGGGCCGGCCGGGGCGCAGGACGTCCGCACGTGGGGGAAGCCCTTTTGCGGGACTAACGCCTGGACGTGGCTGGAGACGGACCCGCGTCTCGTCGCCCACGATTCGGCAGGGTCGTGCGTTGAGGTCCCGGACCCGCGCAAGGCGCAGCTTGTCGTGACGCAGGCTCCTGGCAACGGAAGCTTCCCTTACGTCGGCTCCGGGTTCGGGGTAGGCGGGGATTCGTGCCCGTCGTACGCGGACCGGAAGGCGGGCCTGTGCCTCCTCTACCCGGCGAGGGTGGCGGGCAACTGGGACCCGGTCGCGAGCGTGAAGGGCTGGCTGGCACCCGGCTACGAGGGGAATTTCGCGTTCGACACGTGGTTTTCCGCCTCCCCGCGCTCGACGTCGTTCCAGTCGCGGTGCTCAACTGTGCTGTCCAAGGCGGACACCGAGATCATGGTGTGGCTCGCCCACCCCGGCGACTGGCAGCCCCGTTCGCCGTACGGCTACTACACGACCCGGGTCGACGGGCGGATGTGGCATGTCATGGAGTGGGAAACCACGAACCACTGCCCGGCCGGGGAAGGGTGGCGGCTGGTCATCTACACGGCCCCAAGGGTGACCGGCGGGACCGTGAGCGTCCACAACCTGAAGCTGAACGACTTCTGGGGAGACTCGATCCGGCGCGGGTTCCTCCGCGATGACGAGTGGCTCGACGCGATCGACCTCGGCTGGGAAATGGACTGGGGCGGCACCGGGAACGCGGTCGAAGGGTACACGCTGAAGGCGGGGCGTTCATGAGCATGACACATGACCTTCTCGGCGCGGCCGGCCATTTCCTCGCGGGAGGCGCCTCCGGAGCGGCAGGCGCCTTGATCTACCAGGCGGTACGCGTCCGGCGCAGGCGCAGGCGGCTCCTGCGCTTCCATCCTGACGTCCGCTGCCCCGGCCACATTCCGGGGAGCCAGCAGAGCATGCTCGCGGACTGCCCTGACGCGAAGGCGGCCCGGCGGTGACGGGCATGACTGCGGTCACCGTGTGCGCGGCCATCCTGGAGACCGGGTGCGTGATCGCGGCGTCTGCCATGCCGTCCCGGCGGGGATGGGCGCTGGCGGTCGCGGTCACGGCCGGCCTGAAGTCGGCCCTGGAAGCCGTAACAGGCCACTGGGTGCTGGCACCCGCTGACGCGGCGGTCGCGGCGGCGTGGCTGTGGATCTGGCTGAACCGCAGGGGCGGCCGGCGGAAACGGTCACTGAGGCAGCTCGGCCACAAGGCGAGGGCACGGCTCGCCGCGCTCGCCCGGAACATGCCCAAGCCTGGTCCGGTGCTACGGCCCGCACCGCAGGGGGCGTGATGTTCCCGGACATCTTCGCCCCCGTCGACCCGTGCAAGGTCAGCGAGGCCTACCTGAAAAGGCGCACGGGCCTGCTTTTCGCCGCGATGGACGCCGGGCGGATTCCGGACCTGCCGCTCGCGCCGGGCTGGTACCGGTGCTTCGTGTGCCGCCGCGAGCTGGAGAAGACGGTGCCGGAAGACGAGGCGCAAGCGGAGTACCGGCGGCGGTTCGGTGACGGAGGCCCGGAGGATCAGTTTGTCGTCTGCGACGACTGCAACCGGATCGTCTCGGCAGACCAGGGAGTGCCGCTGTTATGAGCCGCAACCCCTCTGATTCCCTGGCCCGGCAGTCCCCGGGCCGTCATCAAAACGGAGGTAATCGCATGGCCAGCAGTGCATTCAAACAGGATGTTCTCGGCAACCTGCAGAACGCGCGGGCAACGGCGGACGCGGTCGGCGGAATCCTCATCCGCGCGCTCGAGTTGGCGGACCAGGACAACCTGCCGCCCTTGATCGTGGATGACCTGGAAAGGTCGGTGTACCGGCTGGCGGGGCTTCCGATTCCTGGCAGCACGCCCCTGGTGTCCCTGATCTGCAGGTGGGAACAGCAGAAGTGGCTCCGGGTGCTGTCGGCCGCAACCGAAGGCTGAGCTTCAGCGCCGGGACTCTAGCCCGCAAAAGCGAAACGCCCCCGCACTGACCTTGAGGCCAGTGCGGGGGCTTCATCGTCTCGCGTGCGTTCCAGCGGTCGCGAGCACAGCGGGACAACGCGAAAAGCGCCCCCGCTCGCCCGAAGGCCGAACGGGGGCGCCCCTGGTTCCGTGGACTTGCGATCCCGGAGAGAGCCTACATGCCGGAGGCAGGTGCCTTTCCGAGCAGCGGGGCGAAGTCGGCGAGGAGCTTGGCGAGGAGCGCCTCGATCTCCGCCTTGACTTCCGGCTCGGCCGCGGCGACGGCCGCCTTCAGCGCGGTCTCGAACTCGGCGAGGATCGGCTGTGCCTTCGCGACTTCCGCCTCGACGTCGGCGAGGGCCTTCTCGAGGTCGGCCTTCGCCTCCCCGTCGATGGTGTGCCAGATGGCCTCGAGCTTGGCCTTGATTACCTCGAACACGGTGTTTCCCTTCTTCGGCTGTACTGAGCCCCCGGTGCCTCCGAGGGCTTCGATGTCTGCGAGGAGCACGGTCATGTCGACTTTGGCCGCCTCGTCCTCGCTGGTGATGATCACGAATGCCTCAGTGAGGCAGGCTTTCGTCCAGTCGCGGGTGGACTCCTGGAACGCGCCCCAGGTGACCCAGCCGTCAAGGCCTCTGCCGTCCGCGTAGACCTTGACGATGCAGTGGCCCTCGGCCGGGTCGGGCTGCTCGCCGTCCGCGACCGTCCAGGGCTGCCCGTCGCTGAACAGCTGGTCCGCATCGCAGGTCAGGTCGACGCCCGCGTACACGCCCCTGAACGCCTGCATCGCAGAGTCGACGGCGGCCGGGTCGGCGTGGTCGACGGGGGCGAAGGCCTTGATCTTTCCCGCCTTGTACCAGGCGAGCAGCACGTCGGCGAGGACGACACCCTGGTCCTGGCCGCCGTCGTAGGCGAGGTACTCGGCGACAAGCTGGTCGCTGGTCTCCCACGTCTCGGTCTCGCCGTAGTGGGCGGCTTTCGCCATCCGGTAGTGCTGGCGGCCCGCGAACCCGCAGTCGCCGACGCCGTCCGGGTGCGTCGTGCACGACGGGTCGGGGCCGTTCCCCAGCATGAGCCACGCATCGTCAGGGATGCCCGCGCGGACGTCGACCGGGTAGGCGGGGACGGGAAGAGGGGTCTTCGCGTACTCGTGCAGGTAGCCCATCGCGAGGCGCTTCGCGGGAAGCCTGCCCCGTTTGCCGGGCGTGCGTGCGAGGTCAGTCAAGACGGTTCCCTTCGAGCGTGGCAGTGGGAAAGCCCCGGACCGCTGGCATTGGACTGGAGAATGAGGGGCATGGAAGAACTGGCCGCGTTCGTAGAAGCCCGGCTTGCCGAGGACGAGGCGACCGCGAAGGCATGCGAGTCGCCGTCGCCGTGGAAGGCCGCCGAAGACGAGCATGATTCATGGATCGTCACCTATGCCACCGGCCAGCCCCTGGTCTACGACGAGGGAACCCCCACCCTGAACGAGGCGGAGCACATCGCCCGCCACGACCCGGCGCGGGTACTGCGCGAGGTCACGGCCAAGCGGCGCATCCTGGCCCGCTGGGAATTCGCCCGCAATCAGGTGACTGTCGGCGCGGTAAACGAAGGTGCCGGGTACGGTCCCGCCGACCCTGGCTGGCCGCTGCGCGCGGACTCGCACGAACTGGACGTGCGCGACCTCGCCGCCGCCTGGTCCGACCACCCGGACTACCGGCCCGAGTGGGTGCCGTCCGCGTAAACGATCCCGGCCGTCCCGCGCTAGGCTGCTTGGCGTTCGGGGCACCCTGTGCCGCAGGTGTGCATTCGTACTTGCAGTAGTTAGACGTGCCGGGGGTGCACAGTTCCCGCACGGGCTGTCACGGGTGCACCGTCGCCGCCGGCGGCCCGTCGGTGTACGCCAGAGAGGAGGCCAGGAACGTGGCGGGGAGCGCTGACTGCCCGGTGATCCCGCCCCACGCCCACGGGGCGACGGAACCGAACCCGTAGTTCGGATAGCCGACCGCCGCGACGGATGGCGGGGTGGTGCCCGTGAACAGCATCCCCAGCGCATACCGCTGCCCCGCGTTCCGGGCGAAACTGCTCGTCAGCGTGAGGTCGTAGACGGTGTAGGCGCTGGTGAACGCGGTGGCGTGCACGTCGCCCGTGGACGCGAGCAGCTGCCCGTTCCCGCTGCTGTCAAGCTCGTAGACGCCCACGGCCGCGTAGGTGAGGCCGGAGCCCGCGGTGCCGGTCGTCGCCACCCGCACCGCGGTGGCCGTGCCGGACGTCGCCGCTACCCAGGAGGCGAGTGCGAGCGTCCCCGCCGGATAGGCCAGGCTCCCGTTCAGCGCGAACCGGGGAAGGATGCTCTCCCCGCTCGCCAGCGGCTCGGCCGCCGACCACCGCGCCGGAGTGGTGACCGCCTCCGGCGGCAGTCCTTCTGCGGCGCCCGCGGCGAGCTTTCCGAGCAGCAGGTGGCCCAGGTCGGTCGGGTGGTAGTCGTCGATGTACAAGATCCCGCCGTCGTAGTCGCTGGCGACCGTCGGCATCCGGTAGTTGAGGTCGATCACCATCGCCCCGACGGCATCGGCGACGGCGACTGACCTTATGGCCGCCGCGTACGCCGCCCACCCGCCGGCGTCCTGCACCGTCTCATTCGCCTGGTACGGGATGACGAGGATGAGCGGCAGGGTGGCCAGCGCCGTCGCCGCTCCCCGGATCGTGGAGACGAGTCCTTGCAGGTCGCTGGCGAACTGGGCGGCGGTCCGGCCGCCGCCGGAGCCGACGGAGGTGATCCGGGCGTCGTTGACGCCCAGCATGATCATCAGCGCCGCCGGGGTGGTCGGGAACCCGTTGGCGTAGCACTGCGCCCAGTTGAGGCTGTACGTCTCCGGCTGGTTCCACCCGATGCTCATTTCCGTCCCGGCGCACCAGCCGAAGTGGCCGCAGCCGTGCAGCGTGATCCCGGAGTTCTCGTCGCCGGCGAAGTGCAGCAGCCCGTCCAGCACGATCCCGGTTCCGGCGGTGAACACGATCGTCAGGACGTCCCCGGCCACCATCGGGATGGAGGAGGTGAGCAGCTCTTTCCCGGTCATCGTGTTGGACACCGTCGTGGTGCTGCCCGAGTTGACCTTGTACGTGAAGCTGCCGGAATAGCCCACGTCGTAGTACATGATCTTGACCGACGTCGTCCCAGGCGTGGCCGTGTACGTCCAGGTCGAGCCCGTCGCGCTGGTGACGGTGCTGTTGCGGACCGGACCCAGGTCGAACTCGGTCACCGCGCCGGCCGTCTGGGTGACAGGCCACGTGAACGTGTCCGAGCCGGCGGACTGGATGGGGATGAACCCGTACCCGCCGCCCGACCCGTTCGCCGTCGTCGGGTAGGCGGCGCGGATCGCGGCCTGCGCCTGCACCACCCACCGGTTAGCCCACAGGGACGCGCCCTGCCCCTCCGTGATCGAGTCGCCGAGCACGATGATTTCGCAGCGCGCACTGTTGCGGTTCGCTATCGCCGCCCACAAGCTCGTCAGGCCGGCGTTCGACGCGGTGCCCTTCGCGAGCGAGGAAAGCTGGTCTCCCAGCTGGGCCGCCGGAACCGACTTGTCGCTGCCGCCCGGCCCTGCCGGGGGAGTCGACGTGTCCGACACGTCGACGACTGGTGCCAGGTCTCCCGCCGCGAGGGCGGACAGCTGGGACAGCTGGGAAATCTCGTAAGAGGTCACACGCCTCCTGAACTGGCCTGGTGCACCCGGCCGCAGAGTGCGGCAGGGTGATCGCGGGCGGGCATCTCAGGCCGGACTGCTAGGCGCTTGCCGTCGTGAAGGCCGCCGCCGCCCACGGGGAGGCGTGGCCGCCGTCCCGGGCGACCGCGCGGACCAGGGCCTCGTAGGCGGTGCCCGGCTGGAGGCTGCCGCCCTGCCACGTTTCGGGGCTTGCCCCCGTGGGCGTGACCCTCGGGTAGCTTCCGACGTCCTGCGCGTCCTTCCGCACGACGATCTGGTAGTGGCCGACCGCCGCGGGCATCGGCACGGCCGGGGATTCCCAGGCGAGCTTCACCGAGTGCGGCCCCGCGCCCTCCACGGTCAGGTCCCGTACCGGGCCGAACGTCCAGTCCGCCGGAGGTTCCGGGTGCGCGTACGATGCGATCCACGCGTCGAGCTCCGCCACGGTGCCGTTGAACGCGTCACGGTCCCCGCCGTCAGCCCCGCCGCCCGCCTGGTACTGCCAGAACGTCCACCGGTCCCACGGGGCCACCGAGGCGGGAGCCGAGTCCGCGTAATACGCGAGCCACAGCGGGTACCCCGAGCATTCCGCCAGTGACGGGAGCGCCGACAGGTCCGAGTAGAGCAGCACCGGGCATTCCGGTCCCGCCGCCGCCTTCACCGCGTCGAGGAACGCCTTCGCCTGCCGCCCGGCCACGGCATAGTCGGAGGCGACGACGGCGAGCATGTCCCCCGCCTTCAGCCCCCGGCCGGCGACGACGGCCATGAAAGTGCCCGCCTGGAGCAGCGGGTCCTCCCCGGTCAGCTCATGGTAGGCACCGCGGTGCAGGCCTGCCTCGGCGATCGCCTGCCAGGACACGGCGAAATCCGGGTCTTCCCCCGCCGTCCCGTTGGCGGCCTTCGCGAACGCAAACGACAAGCCCGCTGCCTTCAGCACGGCGGCGGTGAGCGGCTGCTGGTAGGCCGAAGTGTCCGCGCCCTGCGCGCTGGCCGTCATGCCGGGTCCTTCCCTGCCGCGAGAGCGGCCTTGATGTCGTCAACCGTGTTCGCGATGTGAGTCAGCGCGAGGTGCTGCGCGTCGGACTGCGCGCCCTGCATCTCCTGGGTCCGGTTGGAGACGTAGTTCAGCAGCGGCAGCGCCCATAGCTGGATCCAGCCGGAGGAGATGAAGAACGCCACCGACTGGAGGCCCTTCGGCAGCAGCAGCGACGCCAGCGGCCAGGCGGCGAAGAACCACACCGTCCACACCAGGCCGAAGAACGCGGCGAGATGAGTGGCCGCCCAGTCGTTGAACCTGGCGACCGCGCGCTTCTCCGTGGCGATCAGGTCCCGGGGATGGGTGACCGCATCGTGCTGCCTCATGAAGCCGCCTGCCATTCGGGAGTCCCGTCCCCGCCGCCCGGGAAGACCAGCGCCCCAGCACGGGCCTTGGAGGTCATGCCGCCTGCTTCGCGGCCAGGCCATCCGCCAGCTGTCCCGTCGCGCCGACCCACCACTGCCGTACGGCGGGTACTTCTTCCGGCCGTGGGATGCCGGGGTGGGGCCAGAACTCCGCCTCGGTGCCGCAGACGACGATCCGGAAGTCGCACGCCATGATCTCGCAGGCGGAGTCGTGCCAGGTCGCGCCTTCCCCGTGGTGGACCGACGACGGCGGGAGGCCGCGCATTTCCGCGTACTCGCGTTCGAGGTCGTCGCATGATGCCACGTGCCTGCCGCCGCGCAGCGAGTTCAGCATGTACTCGACGTTGTGCCCGTACTCGTGGGCCACCAGGTGGCGGGTCATCGCAGGGTGCGGCGGTATCCGTTTGGCGGACAGCAGGATCATCCCGGACGGCTCGTCCTGCACCCATTCGGAGCCTTCGTACCGGCCGCCTTCGTGGACGTTGGAGTGGCCGTTGGACCGGGACGTCTCCTCGCGGTCGGCGAGGTACAGGTTCACGTCCCACAGCGGAGGGCAGCACGCGGCGACATGATCGGCCGCCTTGCGGGCCGCGTCAGGATCGTGGGGGTAGGCGGGGAACGGGTCGAACTCCGCCTCGAACCCGTACCGGTGCGGAGGCTGCCAGGTCAGGCGGGAACCCCGCCACTGCCAGCGGCCCTCATCCGCGACGCGGACCTGGTGAACGACAATCGACCTGGTCACGCCCGTTCCAGCCTTTGCCGGCGACAGGCCCTGGACGGGGATGCCGGTCACTTCGCCGCCTGCGAAATCAGACCCTGCACGTACTGGCTCGCCTCCCAATCGGAATGCGACGCCGTATGCGCCCCGGCCGCCCCCCTGTGATGCCAGGCACAGTTATGAGCCGCGATGCCGCCCACAACAAAAGAGTGGCTATGCGCTACACTTAGGTCGTGAACCCATCCGGTAAAAGCGGCCGTCCGGCTGGGCATCGCTGTGACCCATCCCATCTCTGGGCTTGCGCCTCCTGCGGGAAGACCTTCCACCGACCGGCGCACTGGCGCTCCCGCCCGAACGTCGGGCGCTACTGCACCAACGAGTGCCGCCTCACGGAGCTGAACAAGCTCCCGAAGTGGAACGTCGGCAACCGGACGGCCTGGGTCACCGCGAAGGGCTACATCCGCATCTGGGACGGCAGCCGGCATCGCATGGAGCACGTCGTGGTCATGGAAGACTGGATAGGGCGCCCGCTGCTGCCGCGAGAGCGCGTTCACCACCTCAACGGGAACCGCGCCGACAACGCCAGAGCGAATCTGGTTCTGTTCGCATCGCAGCGCGATCACGTCCGGGCCATGCATCCAGACCTGGCGGAAAACATGGGCCGCAGAGAGCCAGCCTCGATGACTAAGAATGCGGTGCTCAGGCGTGAACGACGCGCAGCCGAACGATACGAGCTCGCCGCGATACCTCTTCCGGCTGGTTACTTCGACAAGGTGAGGCAGTCCGTCTCTGCCGATGACCTGCTCGCCGGGTAGCACATACTCGATCGGGCGCGTCGTGCCGTCCGCCATCAGCACGGGCGATCCCTCGGCGACGCAGAGCCACCGGAAGTTCGCCTCCGACTCGACCCATGCCCCGACCTGAGACGGGTCGGAGATGCCGGGGTAGTCCTTCTCGAGTGCGGCAAGGTCGACGCCGTTCTGGAGGCTGAACTCGACGTGGGCATGGTGCAGCTCGAGCCCCGGCTGCTCGCCGCCGTCTTCAGGAGGCGGGCACGGCTTGCACTGCGCGTCTTTGCAGTCGCCGAACCCGATCCGCTCACCGATGTAACACCGTGCGGTCGCCCGCGTCTTGCGGTGGTAGTGGTCGAAGTCGGCGTAATGCGGGTCGTCGGCCCTGGCCGGGTGGGGCGGGAAGTGCATCACGTAGTGATGCGACTCCGCTTGCACGTGCGCGGGAACGGTCACCGGCACCCCCTATTTCAGCACTATCTGGAGAATCCCGACGATGACGACCGCGATGGCCGCGAGGGTGGGCCAGATCCACCGGTGCCAGTCGACCCCGGCCTGATGGTGCTCGCGTTCAACACGGTCCCGTTCCTCGCGGACCCGCCTGTCTTCTTCGAGCGTCGTGACCCGCACGGCCAGGGCGTCGACCGCTGCCCGGTCGGCTTTCCCGTCGAGCTTGGCGTCTATCCGGTCGAACCTGTCTTCCAGGTGCTGCCGCTGGGCTGCGATCTCGGCGCGCAGTGCGGCGATGTCGCCCCGCAGGTCGTTGCGGAGCTCCGCTATCAGGTCCCGGACGGCATACGAGACGGCTGGGTCAGTGTCGGCCAAGGCTGCCTCCGGGCTGTATTCGGATGAGTGAAGGGGAAGCGCGGCTTCCTGTGTCCGCCCCGGTCAACTGGTAGCGTCACGCCTTGTCACACGCCGCGCGCAGGCCGCAGCCGCCGGCAACCCAGGTCACCCCTAGGAAGGACGCTGCCCTCATGATGGGTGCACGCCGTGCTGTCCCCCTGCTCACGCTCACCGTCCTGCTTGCCGCCTGCTCGCCCGGCACGCCGGTGTCGGCAGTCACCGTCACGGCGAAAGCCGCCGTCACGGCGAAAGCCACGGCAGCGGCGATGCCGCCCGGCTGTGCTTCCGCGCTGGCCGCGCTCCCCGCGGAAGCCCCCGCGACGGAAACGCAGACCGCTGATGACTCGGTCGCGCTCGGCGGCCGGAAAGGAACGACCGCCGGAATGCTCGCCGACAGTCTCGCGGCCGACGCGCTCAACATCGGGTTCGCATTCGCCACGGGCACCGGGATGACTGCGGCGGTGGGCCAGTGGACGGCTGATGCCGCGGCACTCCGCTCGTACTGCTCCCCGGCTGCCGGCTAGATCACGGACTGGCCGGCGGGGACCGGAAGTGACGGGAGAAGAAAGGAGAGGCCCGCCCCGCCGCTGACGCGGTCCGGCTTCACGGCGGCATGGCGGGGCAAAGACCGCAAGAGGTCCCCGCTGCGGGCCTCCCCGGTCCCGGGACGCCAGGACTGGCGGCGGCCGGTAGATTCCGGTCATGACTTCCGCCGCGGCCGGCAGCACCGTCGAATCCCGCACAGCGGCCCTGGCCATGTTCGAGGGCCATGTTCCGTGCTTCTTCTCGATGGCCGACCCGCCGTGCGCGGATACGGCGAAGTGGCTCGCCTTGTTCGACCACGAGGAGAACACTGGCACCTGCGGGTCCGCCGAGCCGTGGCCGGTGTGCAACATGCACAGGCAGGCGATCACGTTCGCCAGCCATCCGTTCTGGCGGACCTGGCATGCGATGGAGCCGCTCCTGTGCGGGAAGTGCTCTACCCCGGTACGGCTGGAACGGTTCGAGGCGCTGTAGCTGAGGCTGAGGACACCCCCTCCAGGAGGCGCCGCACCGCGATAGCGTCCCTGATCCTGGCTTCCCGGTTGGCCGCCGAATCGTAGTCGGGATGGTTGGAGTAGGCGCCCATGACCGCGCGCCCTTCAGCGTACGTCAGGTCGTCATGGCCGCCGGTGATGTCCTTCCGGTCGTGCACGATCTCGACCGGGACCGGACGGGCGAGGCCTAGCCGGGAGCCGACCTCGGACAGCCACACGTCCACGTTCGGGGACAGCGACACGTGGCCCCACGCGTCCGACCACGCCTTCGGCCACGCGGGGAAGAAGTACGGGCCCTGGTTGGACCCTGGCCACAGGACGCCCGGCTCCTGGCCCTCGATGACCTTGTCCCAGTCCCTGGTGAGCATCCGGGCGTCGTCGTTCCACAGCAGCAGCCACTCGCCCCGGGCAAGCGCTGCCAGGTGGTTGTAGTAGCGGTGGAGCTGCGCGTACCCGTAACGTTCCGGGGCGGTCCAGCAGGCGGCAACCGCGGGCACCGCGCCCGCGGTGGCATGGTCGTCCGGGTCGGCGGCGACCAGGATCTCAACCCCGGTCATGTCAGAGGCAAGGCTGAGCAGGGAACCGATCGAGCCGCTGAGGGATTCCGGGCGTCCCCGTGACGGGCACAGGACCGAGATCATCCGCCGACGACCTCGAAACGCGGCAGCGGGAACACCATCCTGCCGCCCCCTTTCAGGTACTCCGCTTCGCGGGCAGTGAAAACGTCGCGGAAGAACCAAGGGCTGACAAGCAGGTACTCGGGCGGGCCGGCCCGCATCTCCTCTTCGGAGATGACCGGTATTCCCGTCGCGGCCATGACCTTGCCGACCTTGGCCGGGTTCCGCTCCACCGCGGCGGGCAGCAGTTCCGGCCCGGCGCCGATCATCTGCAGGATGGTGCCGCCCCGGGTGCTGGCCCCGTAGACCAGGACGCGCTTCCCTTCGGCCTTCGCCTGGTCGAGCAGCTCACGGGTCTTCGCAAGCTCGGCCCGCACGTCATCCGCCCACCGGGTGTAAGTGGCCGCGTCGCCGAGGCCCGCGGCCTGCTCGGCGTCGAGCGCCTCCTGGACTGACGGCATGACGGGCCGCGTGCCAGCATGGGCGGCCAGCGTCCGGAAGCAGCCCCCGTTCACGTCCGAGTAGGCGACGTCGCAGATTTCAAGCCCCTGCCGTTCGAGCAGCGGCTTCAGTGACGTGACCGAGAAGTAGGTGACGTGCTCATGGCAGATGTTGTCGACCGCGTTCCGCTCGAGCATCGCGGCGGCGTAGTTCTGCTGGATGACCCACACGCCGTACGGCGCGAGGACTGACGCCGCCTCCCCGGCGAACGCGCCCGGGTCATCCAGGTCGTAGAACATGCTCACCGACGTGATCACGTCGAACGGCACGCCGAAGTGACGCGCGGCGAAGTAGTCGGATACGACCCGGTCGGCGTGGCCGGCGGCCTCGGCGGCGAACTGCTCCAGCGGGTCGATCCCGGCCCGGTAAATGCCGCGGGGCACCCGCGACAGGAGCGTGCCGTCGTTGCAGGCGATGTCCAGCCACGACCCCGCGCCCGGCTTCGCGGCGAGCGCGTACTTCACCACGTCCGCGAGGTCGGCGCGGATCGCCTCGTTCACCCCGGACTTGAACCCGTACCGCTCGTGGTAGAGGGCGCCGCGGGGTGTCGTCTCGTCCAGCTGGAGGAGAGTGCAGCCGGGGCAGAACTCCAGGCGCAGCGGGTACTTCGGGCCGGGCGGCGTGCCCAGGTCGGTGAAGTCCGGCAGGTAATGGTCCCCGAGGTCGAGGACCTGGCTGGTTTCCGTGCCGCAGCTACGGCAGTTCAACGGCTTCTCCAGTAGTCGAGGAGATCGGCGAAGGTCCCGGCGAGCGGGATCTCCGGCGCCCATCCGGCCGTGCGGAGCTTTTCCGCTGACACGCCGGGGAAAGTGCCCCGGTCGGCGCGGCCGAGCCCGGCCGCCTCTTTCAGCGGCGCGGCCGGCACCCGGGACATGGACAGGAGCAGGTTCATCACGTCGCGGAGGCTCAGGGTGCTCTCCGAGGCGACGTTGTAAATGCCGGGGGGCTGCTCGATCGCGATCCGGTAAGCGGCGATGACATCGCGGACGTCGGTGAAGTTCCGCAGCGACGACAGGTCGCCGTGCGGGATGCTGTCCGCCTCGCCGCGTTCGACGGCGACGATCCGGCGGGCGAACGCCGACTCGGCGTTGACCGCCTGCCGTCCCGGCCCGGTGTGGTTCCACGCCCGGGTGACGGTGACGTGCAGCCCGAACCGGCGCGCGTACACCATGCCCATCGTGGACGCTGCCAGCTTGGATGCCCCGTACGGCGTGGTCGGCCGGCACGGGGAGTCCTCCGTGATGACGAAGCCGTCGTGGCCTTCGTACCCGTACTCCTCGGACGTGCCCGCCAGCAGGACCCGCGCGTCGGATCCGGCCGCGCGGACGGCGCGGAGCAAGTTCAGCGTGCCCGTGGCGTTGACGTCCAGGTGCCGCTGAGGGTCTGCGAGGGACTCCCCCGGCCATGCGGCGGCGGCAAGGTGGAAGACCCGGTCCGGTTCGCACGCTTCGACAGCCGTGCGGACCTGCTCGTAGTCGCGGATGTCGTCCCCGTAGCGGAGGTCGAACCCCGTGACCGTGTGGCGGCCGGCCTCGAGGGCCGCCGTCAGGTGCTTCCCGACGAAGCCGGCCGAGCCGGTGACAAGGCACCTCATGCCGCCGCCGCCCGCTCCATGAGGGCGTCAAGTGAAGGCTTCCAGTGGTCTACCAGCACAAGGTCCGCATCGTAGCCCATCGCGAACTCCCGTGCGGCCTGCCTCTTCTGCCCCGCAGCCCGGAACGCCTTCTCGTAGGCCCGTTCGATCGCCTTCACTGACGGCCGGGTCCACCACGCCTCGTGGACGGGGTTCCAGTACGGCTCGCCGGCCACGAGCCAGCCGGGGCCGCGCAGCTCGGTCATCGCGGATGCGCCCGTGGTGACCACGGGCGTCCCGCAGGCCTGCGCCTCGATGATCGGGATGCCGAAGCCCTCCGCGTACGAGCATGCCGACAGGACGTCCAGCACCCCGTACCAGTCGGCCAGGTCCCGGGGCGACAGGAGGCCGGTCACGTACTTGTACCGGTCGGAGAACAGCACCGCGTCCGCGATGCCCGTCTTGCGGGCCAGCGCCTCGAGGTCAAGCTGGCAGCCGGGCATCTGCGGGAGCGCGTGCACGAGCAGCAGCGCCTCGGGATGCCGGGCGCGGAACCGGGAGAACGCGAGGAACTGCTCGGCGTACCCCTTGCGGATGCCGTCCTTGTTCGCCCCGTTGATCCCGACCACGAAACGGCCGGCGACGCCCCACTGCTCGCGCAGCGCGTCCCTGTCGGCAGGGGGGCGGAACGTCTGGACGTCGACGCCGTGCGGCACGTAAAGAGGCGAGAACCCGGCCGCCTTCAGCTGCCGTTCCCCGTGCCGGGACATCGCGACGGGGACAGTCCCCGACGCGCGGAGCATCCGCTCGTCGGCCGCGCCGAGAACGTCGGAGTCGACCGGCATCCACACCGCGGCAGGGCACGGCAGCCCCGCGAGCACCTGCGGGTTCAGCGGCCACGCGTCAGCCAGGATGACGACCAGGTCCGGCCGGGTGGACTGCACGTGCGCGCCGAGGATGTCGCAGCCGGTGCCGTCGAACGCGGCGGGCAGCACGGGGATGCCGTTCCAGGTGCTGCCCGCCCCGGTCAGCCCGAAGTTGGCGTAGATGACGACCTCGTGGCCGAGGTCGCGGAAACGGGAGGCGAACAGGGCGGTTTGCGTTCCGTACCCGGACGCGGCCCACGGGGCGTTCGAAGGACCCCAGCCGATTTTCAATCGCGACTCCGGAAGTGGTCGTTGGCCGTTAATTGCTGAGCCACATGACGCCGAAGTAGGACTCGCGTCCCGCCCCGGTGAAGGTGGAAAAGGTCCCGCCGTCCTGCTGCTGGTACTGGGGCTGGACGGTGTCGCCGGCGCGCAGGTAGTAGGCGCCGACGGCCTCGGCGCCGGGGGCGAGCGTCGCCGACACCGTGGTCGCCTGCTGGAACTGGTCGGGTGTCGCCGTCCCGGGCGGGTTCTGCAAGATGGCGGCGGTCAGCGACGCGGGCGTGGACGACGGGGCGCCCTGGAAGAACCCGGCCTGGACGAGGTACCAGCCGTTCACGGGGGCCTCCCAGTAGCCGCCCGACCCGGTGTGCCAGCCCCCGTAGGGGTCCCCGGCGGAGGCGTGGACCCTGCCCGCCACGGTGTCCATGGTGACCGTGTGGAACGCGTTCTGGGACAGGCCGGTCTGCGCTGTGCCCTGCCAGGCGAGCAGGTAGGGGCGCTGGAGGAGGAACGACAGGTCGTTCGTCAGGTGGGCGGCGAACTGGGCGGTGAGCGCGGTGCCGGAGGACCCCGCCTCCCAGCGGAACCCCGTGGACGGCGGGGTCCACGACCAGGCCCCGTCGGAAGGGGCGAGAGAGGACATCCACAGGGTGACGAGACGGCACTGGTAGGAGGAGCCGAGCGTGTTGGACGCACTGGAGAAGGTGACGAGCTTCACCGCGTCGCCTGCTTCGAGGTCCAGCAGCCGGGTCACCTGGCAGGCGGTGTTCCCGCTCCCCGCCGACTGGTATGCGGGGCCGTAGAGGATAAGCGACCCGTTGACCTCGATGCCCGCGTACATCTGGCCCGTCGACCCGGAGGCGTAGTAGACGATGCCGTGCACCAGGTAGACGCCTGTCAGCGGGACGGTCCACGTGCGCGTGCTGACCGTGTACGCGGAGTAGGTGTCGATCTGCGGGGTGCCGATGGGCACGGTGGTGACCGTGCCGGAGGACACGGACGTGGCCAGCAGCGACCCGGCGCGCAGCAGCGGCGGCGCGTTCAGCAGGGTGAGCGGCTCGTTGACCCCGGCGCCGTTGAGGAGCGCCGACGTGACCGTCCCCCCGTTCGCCCACGCGGCCGGGGCGGGGACGGACCCGAGGGTGGCGTAATCCGACGAGATCCCGGCCCATGCCGTGTAGAAGCGGGTGCAGGCGCCGGAGTAGTCGGCAGACTTGGACGTGTACGTGAACGACGAGCCGGAGGAGTCCGAGCAGTAGCCCATCAGGTTCGCCGTCGAGGGGTTCGGCAGCTGGACGGCGTCGAGAACGTAGGCGCAGTTCGGCCGGGCGGTGCCGGAGAACTGGGCGCCGCCTGCGGTGACGCTGCCCGCTTCGAGGATTCCCGCGCCGGACGCCCCGGGGTTCTTCGTCGCCGTCCACGCCGCGTTGCCCCAGGTGAGGTAGTAGCCGCCGGGAACGTCGGAGGTGCTGCCGTCAGACGCGAACACCTGCGCGGTGAACGTGCCGGTGGCGGTGTTCCACGGCGCGTCGGCGCCGCCCCCGAACAGGACGGAGGAGTCGAAGTAGTTCTTCCAGTCGGCTGTTCCCGCGACGGACTTGAACGTCCCGGCTGACGATGACGGCTGCGTGAACGACGAGTCCGTCAGCCCCTCGACGAGCAGCGGCCGGTTCGCGTGGAACGCGATGCCGCCCGGCTTGTGGCCGTTGCCGGGCCGGATCGAGTAAAGGGCGGCGTTCAGCGCCTTCGCCGTGACGGGGCCGGTGCTCCACGATCCTGGCTGGACGGGCATAACCAGGCCAGCACGGTGGCGCCGAGGACGTCGGACCCGGTCACGTCGGCTTCCAGCACCGCGCCTTCCTGCACGTAGGGGGTCAGCTGGTAGGACGTCCTCCACATGCCGGGGCCGATCGCGTGCTGCACCCGCTGGGTGATCGCCGGCAGCGTGTACGACGGTGCCCCGACCGGCCGGCGGATCACCGTGCCGACGTCCGCGAGGTCCGTCTGGAGGACGGCGGCGAAGGCGGCCGGGTAGGAGGCGGCGTCGACCGTGATCTTCCGGACCCGCATCTGCGGCTGCGCGTACTTCGACAGGTTCCAGTACGCGGCGTCGTAGGCGTCCTGCGCGCTGGTCCCGGACACGGTCAGGGACAGGGGGCCGCGGGCAGAATACTCGGCGGCGGAGGCGGTGTCCCTGGCGACGGGCGAGATGCTCGTATTCGGCCCCTGGCTCAGGGTCGCCTGGGTGACGTTCTTCAGGTACGTGTTGTCGTAGTCGAACGCGAGGTCGCGCTGGTAGGGGATCTCCCCGTTCGCCGGGCTGTCCCCGAATGTCACCGTGGACGGCTGGCCGTAGAGGGCGGGCCGCGGGAGGATGACGAGGTTCCCGGCCGCGGTGGCGTGCCAGGACGCGCCGGAGCCTGCCGCGTCGCCGTTGACCGCCGACGACAGCGACGACCCGTCGGTGCCGTAGGCGGCCGACAGCAGCATCGCGTCGGGGATGCTTCCCGGCCCCCCCGGGTTGAGGCCCGCGTTAGCCCAGGCCAGGTACCGGCCGAACCGCCGGGCGATCGTGTCGCCCGAGAACCCGGTCGCCCCGGACTGGTAGTGGCCGTAGACGCGCAGCGAGTTCAGCGTGTACGGGTAGACGGTGCCGTAGGCGAGGGCGTAGTTCCAGTTCGTCCACGCGTTCGCGTACGCCCAGGACGCCTGGCCGAACGTGACCGCGGTGACCTGCCCGCCGTCGTTGACCGTTTCCAGGTCCGGGGACAGGTTGACCCCGTTCAGGTACACGTTCAGCAGGGACGGGCTTCCGGGGTCGGTGGTGATGACGACGTGGTTGAGCGTCCCGAACGACAGCGCCCCCGAGCTCAGCAGCACGGCGCTGGCCTGCGCCGCAGTCTGCACGTACAGGACCGGGCTGCCCGAGGTCGCGGGAAGCTCCACTCCCGCGGCCATGAGCCAGCCCGGCGCGAGCTGCGCCGTGGAGATCCCGCCGATGTACGGGGGGCCGTACAGCTGCATGAGGGGGAACAGCTGCTGGGAGGACAGGTTCGCCACCGCCGGCATGCTGAACCAGAACTCGGCCGTGATCCCGTCGGAGGAGGTGACCGACGGCAGACCGTAGTCCGGGCCGTAGGTGACGCCCGCCCCGCGGGCCTTCGACGTGTCGACCGCCTGGTAGGTGCTGACGCCCATCCCGGTGCCCGAGTCGCCTGAGAAGGCGAGGGACTGGCCGGTGGTGACGGGCTCGGAGCCGTCGGCGTACGTCCCGGCCTGCTGGTTGACCCGCGACGTGTTGGCGGCGAGCAGGCCGTCACAGGAGTCAGACGGGGTGTTCACCGTCCCGTTGACCGTGTTCGCGCTGGTCGTGTAGCTGTCGGAGAACGGCAGGCACAGGTAGGGGCCGTCGGCGAGGATTTCCCCCTGCACCGCTGACGGTATGTTCGCCGACGCCGCCGCCCCGACCTGGTCGGTGGCGATCAGCGTGGAGAACCCCCACTGGGGCAGTTCCGGCCAGTCCTGCGGCCACCGTTCCACGTAGCCGTTCCCCACCGGGTAGCGCCTTCCTTCCCACCAGGCGGACACCCGGACGGGGGTGCCGAGCCGGACGAGGCCCGTCTGGACGGCGCCGGCGGCGAGGGCGGCCTCCGCGAGGTGGAAAACGGTCGATGACGGCGGCGTGCCGTAGACGGCGAAGGCGATCGCCGCGTAGGCCGCGTTCGAGGGAGGAGCCGCCTCGTAGGAGACCTGCGTCCACGTGCCGGCCGGCAGGGGGACGTGGCTGCCGGCGGCGGCCGATATGAACGAGTGCGAGGCGTCGTACCAGTCGATGGCGGCATAGGCGCCGGACGGCCATCCGGCGGCGCAGTACATCCAGCATGACGCCGAGTACGCGCCGCCCTGGGCGATCGCGATGACCTCGTTGCCGACCGCCGCCGGGTTGGCGGTGGCCCCGTCGGGCGCGAGCAGCATCGAGTACCGGGCGGAAGCGCCAGGCGCGGACGCGAACGTGACGGCGCCCGACTGCGACAGGACGGCGCCGTTCTCGGCCAGCCACGGCGCGATGCCCGACTGGAACGACATGTTGGAGTTGAGTGCGCTGCTGTAGTACGGCGAGCCGGGCCACAGCGGGTCGAACGCGCCGTCCACGTTGGACATGCGGACCGACAGCTGCCCGGCTTCCGGCTCGGCGAGCTCGTACTGCCGCCCCCGTGAGCAGGTGATGCCCGCCACCCCGTCGGGCGTGAGGGTCCGCTGCGTCAGGTCCGTCCACGCCGTGTCGGCGATGGCCTGCGAAGGGTCGCCCGGGAACGTCCCGAACGCCGCCTCGGTCCGCACGACGGGAAAGTCCGCGTTGGCGGACGACGGCGCGCTGCTGGCCTGGCTGATGCCCACCAGGATCCCGGCGTACTGCCCGGTCCCCGTGAACGTCCACGACGGCGACAGCACCGTGCCCGCGGACCCGGCGGCCGTCCAGGCGAACGCGGCGGATATCCCGGCCGCGTTGTCGGCCGTGACGCTGGCCGCCTGCGCCCCGGAGGCCAGCGTCGTCCACCCGGCCGCGCCCGATGCCAGGGACGCGGCGGAGTTGCCGACTGCGGCGGCGGCGAAGCACCAGTCGGGGGTCGTGGTGAACGCCGTCACGGTCACGGCCGACCCGCCGGCGGCGCTGGCTACGGGGACGGCGAAGTCGATGACGGGCTCGTATCCGTCCGGGGTGCCGGAGAACTCCGCGACGGCCCACACGGCGGCGTTCGCGTACCCCTGGAGGGCGACCGACCACCAGCCCGTGCCGGGGACGGCGAGCGCGTTCTGCGCGAACCAGACGGCGGCCCGCGCCCCCGGGCAGGCGTTCCCCGAGTCGCCGGCGAGACGCCACCAGTTGCCCTGCGAGTCGCACACGCTGGACGCGGGGATCACGGCGGTGCTGGACGCCTGCTCGGAGGTGTTCCAGGCGGCGAACGCCACCAGGAGGCTTCCGGGGGCATTGCCGATCTGCGCCGACTGCGGCCCGACCGGGGTGCCCGCGCCGAGGACGCCTGACGCCGGGGTGATCCCGGCCAGGACCAGGGTCCCGGCCTCGACGAGGAGGGGATTGCCGGCCTCGTCAAGGAGGGGACTGCCGGCCTCGTCGAGGATCTCGCCCACAGGCCTCCCCTCGGGGCGTCACGGCATTCCCGGCTTCCACGCGCCGGTCACCTGCCCGCTGTTGCGGACGTTGTAGCGGTAGGTTTCCTCTTGCATTTCCTCGAACAGCACGCCGCGGTCGACTTTGGCGGTGAAGGTGGCCTGCTGGCGGATCACGATCGGCTGCGCGCCTCCCGGCGAGAGGACTCCGGCGGGAATCCCGCTGTGGATCCCGGTGAGCGTCGCGGCGGCGGACAGGCCGCGGGCGGCCCGGGTGACCTGCCCTGCGCCGGACGCGATGCCGAGCGCGAGGCCCTGGGCGACGGCGACGCCGTGCGCGTAGAACACGGTCGACGGGGAGTGGATGCCGAGTTCCTTTTTCAGGGTGGCGACCATGGACTTGGCTATCTCGTCCATCAGCTTCGTGATGGACTCCTGCTGTGCCTGGAGGCCGGACAGGAACCCTCTGCCCGCGTCCTTCCCCGTGTCGTACATCTCGTCGGCGGCCTGCTTGCCGATCTGCCCTGACAGTCCCGTGATCGCGGACTGGGCGGCGTTGAGCTGGCTGACCTGGCCCGGGTCGGCGGCGGCGAGCTCGGCGGCCAGCGCCCCGCCCTGGGCCGGCCCCATGGCGATGAGCTGGGACAGGTAGTTCTTGTTGAGGCCCATCTTGGCGAGCTTGAGCAGGTTGGTCTTGAACGCGCGGATCTGCCGCAGGTCGGCGCCGAGGTTGCCGAGGATGCCCTTCACGGAGGTGAGCTGGCCGCTGGTTCCGCCGAGCATGACGGAGGACAGGCCGTACCCGCCGGCGATGTTCGACGCCGTGGAAACGGCGTAGGCCTTCGCCGCCGCGATCTGCTTGGCGATCGCGGCCCGCTGCGTCGCGAGCTGCTGCAGCCTGCCGTTGTCGTGCTCCAGCCATGACGTCATCGCGGATGCTTGCGGGGCGGTGACGAGCCCCGCGGTGAACGACTGGCTGACGATCGACACCAGCTTGCCGACGGCAGTCTTGACCTGGGATGCCGTCGTGGCGTCCTCGATGGCAGACAGGATGCCCGCCTGCATTTTCAGGCCGATCTCCTTGCCCGCCTTTGCCGTTGCGGCAGCCCGCGCGGTGAGCTGGCGCTCGGCGGACGCGAGGGCGTTCGCGATCCGGGAGCCGAGCTGGGCCGCCTCGGAGGCGGTGATCTGGCCGGACGCCGCGGCCTGCGCGACCTCCTGCCCTAGGCGGCGGGACTCCTCGACCGCCTGCGCCTTTGTCTCCCCGATGCCCAGGGCGAGGCCGGCGGTGATGTCGCTGCCGAGCCGGTAGAAGACCTTGCTCGGAGACGCCCACTCGAAAATGTCCTTGGCCGCGCCGATGATCCCGTGGCCGATGCCCTCGATCGCGTGCAGCGGGGCTGCCGCCATCGACTCGATGCCGCCGATCAGCCCCTTGATCAGGTCTGCCCCGGCGCCCCACAGCAGGTTCCCGAAGTCGCCCAGGCCCGCGAGGATGCGGCCGGGGATCTCGCGGACGTCGCCGAGCAGCCGGGACACCGTTTTCTCCACGGCGGAGACCGCCTCATTCCACCAGTCGCGCATCTTCCCGGGCAGCGACCCGAACCACGACAAGATCGTCTCGACCTCGTGCACGTCGCGGCGGACCAGGTTCTTGATGAACCCCCAGGCCTCGTCGAAGACGTGCTTGACCGTGTTCCAGTGGGCCGTGATCAGGATGACGATCGCGGCAATGGGGCCGCCGATGATCGACACCAGCAATTCCCAGTGGCTCCTGACGAACGAGACCACGTCGCCGATCGCCTTCTCGACGGCATGCAGCGCGTCGAGGAACCCGTCCTTGATCGCCCGGCCGACGTCGTTGACGACGTCACGGAACGCCTTGAAGTGGATGTAAGCCAGGACGACGCCGGCAATGAGCAGTCCGACCGCGATCGCGACGAGGATGATCGGGTTGGCGTCCATGACCACGTTGAAGGCGGCCTGGATGCCGGACCACGCCTTCGTCGCGGCGGCCGCGATCTTGGACCAGATGCTCCAGTTCTTGACCGCGGTGACGGCGCTGCCGATGCCGGATCCGGCGGCGGAGAACACGCCGCTGATCGCGGAGCCCGCGGCCTGCAGCCCGCTCCACGCAGCCTTCCCGCCCGTCCCGATGCCGGACAGCATCTTGGAAAACCCGGACGCCTCGCCCTCGCCCGCCTTGAAGAACCCGAGGACTCCCTTGCCGGCGCCGAGGACGTCCTTGAACCCGGACAGGCAGGTTTTCAGCGCCTTGACGAGGCCGTGCTCGAGCGCCCCGGCGAGCAGCACCCCGACCGCGATAGCGAGCGCTTTCGACGCCGCAGTGTGCTTGGTGAGCCAGCCCCCGAACTCGGCGAGCATCTTCATCGCCTTCGTCGCCGCGGGAAGCAGCGCGGTACCGAAGCTGATCGCCATCGCCTGGACGGCTTTCTCCGCCGACCCGAGCTGGAAGTTGAAGTTCTTCTGGATCAGGCCCCAGCCGTTGACGTCGGAGCCCGCGTGCCGGGCGGCCTCTGAGATCGCCTTGACGTTGCCGCTGAACGTCTTGGCGTGCGTGCCGGTGAGCATCAGCCCGACGTTGAGGCCGGTCGCGCCGCCGAGCATTCGCGCCAGGGCCGCCGAGTAGGTCTGGGCGGCTGGCGACCCGCTGGCCAGCAGGGTGTTGAACCCGTGTGCCTTGCCGGCGACCGTGGCGAACTGGTCGGCCATCGTCTTGGCGGTCAGCGGCAGGTTCTTGGTCGCGTTGTACCAGGTGGTGTAGCTGGCGCCGCCGTCCAGGTAGGCCTTTGAAACCGACTGGACCGACGGCGGCAGCAGTTTCAGCATGGACTGCGCGTCGGCTGCCGCAGATTTCGACTGGTTCATCGCGTTGACGATGACCAGGCCGGACTTGCCCATCTTTGACGTGATGGCGTCACTGAGGTAGGAGATGGTGCCGGTGAGGCCGAGCTTCCCCAGCTTCTGCGACACGGTGGTCGAGCTGATCCCGAACTCGGCCATCTCGTTGGTGGCCACGCTGGTCGGGTTGCCCAGGTTCCTGATGGTGTTGGCGAGGTCGTCGGAGCCCTGCCGGGCGGAGACGCCCATCGACGTCATGGTGGCCAGCGCGCCGCCGACCTGGGCGAAGCTGAGCCCGTACTTGGCCGCGGTCGGCAGCACGGCGGCCATGCTCGATGCCAGGTCCTGCATCGTCATCTTGCCCTGGCCGACCACGGCGAGCATCTGGTTGGTGAAGCTCGTCGCCTGGCTCGCCTTCATGCCGTAGGCGTTCAGCCCGGATGTGACGGCGTTCGCGACGGTGGCGAGGTCGGCGCCTTCAGCCTGGGCGCCTTCAGCGGCGGCCTTCAGCACGGCCAGGCCCGCAGCCCCGTGGAACCCGGCGCTTTCGACCGTGTACATGCCGGACGCCAGCTGGGACGTGCTCGTGTTGGTGGCCGACGACATGGCGAGGATGCCCTGCGAGACGAGGCCGAGGTTTTTCTGCGACTCGCCCGCGGACGTGACCAGGCGGGTCATGGACTGCTGGTAGTCGCCGGCCATTTTCACGGAGATGGCCACGCCGGCTGCGACGGCCAGGCCCCACAGCTTCCACTTCGACCCGGACGCCCCGGCGGCGTCCCCGGCTGCCGTCGCCTTGGCGGCTGCCGCGTCTTCCGCGTCGCCGGCCGCTCCCGCCGCCGCGGCTGCGCCTGCCTGCGCGTCGCCGAGCGCGGCCACGGATGCCACCGCGGCGTCGGCTGCGGCTGCCGCGTCGGCCTCGGCCCCTGCAAGCTGCGCCTGGAGGCCGAGCAGCCGGATCGTCGACTCCGAGGCGGCGTTCAGCGCTTCCGCGTACTGCGACCCGGCAGCCGTGGACTCGCGGGACGCCGACGCGAGCGCGTACTGCGCGTCGGCCGCCTCCGCTGAGGCTTCCGCGACCTGCTGCTCCAGTTCCAGGACCCGCGCCGCCGCCTCCGACGCCGCCGACCATGCCGCGTCGATCGCGTCGGCGGAGCCGCCCATGACGTCCGCCATGTCGGCGGACGCCCCGGACACCTCCCCCATGAGGGCCTTCAGTCCTTCGAGGGGCTCCATTGCCTCGTCAAGGCCGGCCGTCCACTCGGCGGCGTTGACGATCATGTCCAGGACCGCGGGAGGCAGGAACGAGTCGGGCACCGGTCACGCGTCCAGGACGGTGCGGATGACCTTCAGTGCCGCCTTGCGGGCCTCCCCGGACTCGGTGATCTTCTTCAGCGCCGCGGCCAGGTAGGGCCGCGGGGGGAGGTGCGCGGAGTGTCCGCGCCCGGCGTCGCCGCCGAGTTCCTGGATCCGCGCGTACACGGCGGTCGCCCCGACCTGGACGTGCGCCCTGCCTTTCGGCCGCATGATCACGCTCCGGCGGAGCTGCCCGGTGATCAGCGACGGCGGCTCGCCCGGGGCGGCCGGGGTCGGAGTGCCGCGGCCATGGGAGGACAGGCCGAGTTCCTGCTGCACGGCCCGCATCGCGACCGCTCCCATGGCCGCGGCGGCGAGGCCGGCCGCTGCGGGGGTCCGGGCGCGGAGGGCCTGCAGCTTCGCGATGACCTCGCCGACGCTGTCCGGTCCTGATGCGACACGGCCTCCTCACCGTCCGCTGCGGGACTCCCGTGCCTGGCGTTTCTGCTCGGCCTCGATGGCGTGGTTTTTCGCTTCGCGGATCAGCGGGAACCAGGTGATCGCGTCGAGGGAGGCGTTCTCGGTTTCCTCTTCGCTCCACCGGTAGGCTTCGGCGAACATTTCCTTGACGAGCATTTCCGGCGGCATGCCGTCGGGGAGGGGAAGGTCCTGCCGCCCCCGGCTCAGGAAGAGGCCGCGGAGCCGGAGGGCGTCTCGCGGTTTGGGCGGAAGCTCACCTTTTCCAGCAGCGGGTCGACGGCTTCCTGGACGGCGTTGTAGTCGTCGATGTCGAGGTCGGCGAGGGCTTCCAGCGCCTTCGCGCGGTCGGCGGAGGGCAGCGGGGCGTCAAGGGACCATGCGGTGATGACCTCGCACAGGAGGGCGTTGCGCATGTCGTTGGTGATGCCGCCGGAGACTTCCTGCTCCTGGCCGTCGCGGACCTTGAACTTGAGGCTGTTCTGGACGGCGAACTTGTCGCGTCCGACGAGCTTGTCGCGGCATTCGATGAAGCCGCCGGACGGGAGGTCAACTCGCAACGGATCACGCCTTTCAGGTTTGCTGCTGCTCAGTAGGTTGGGATGCCGTTCGTCAACGTAACGGTCAAGGGCCCGAGGCCGCCGCTGCCGCCCGCGTTCGTGCTGTTGGCTACCGCCTGCCATTCCGCGTCGTAGCCGACGAGGACCGCCGACCGGACCGGCTTGACCTTCGTGAACGCCGCCTGGTGCATGGCGATGTTCAGCCCCAGGTAGGTGAGCGAGGTTCCGGCCTGCCCGTTGTTGATGGCGATCTGCACGGACGGCTGCACGTTCAGCAGCATCTGCTCCAGCGGCGTCTCGTCGTTCGGCGCCGTGTAGTTCAGGGTGCCGGTGGCGTCGAGGGGCCCGCGGGCGATGATGTACGGGTTCAGGCTGCCCTGGTCGGTGAAGTACACCTGCAGTTCCCGCTTGATGCTGACCATCCACTCGCCCACGGTCGGGACGGACCCGAGGGTGGCGGCGGAGCCGGGGAGGCCGGTCTGCACCGTGGACCGCCAGTTCGCGATGGGCACGACGGCGGACACCGTGTTGGCGGGGGCGGTGCCTGCGGGGGTGGAAATCCACGACGTGCCGGTGACCTTCGCCTGCAGCAGCTGCTCGCTGTTGCCGGTGAAGTCGATCTGGGCGACGCACGCGCCCGGGTACAGGCGCATGCCGTAGGCGTTTGCGGCGTCCCCGGTGCCCTGCCCGGTCATGGGGCCGAGGTAGTCGCCCCACGTGTGGGTGGGCGGCTGGGCGCCGTACGCGCCGCCGTAGCCGAGGGAGGAGTTGAGGATGTTGAACGTGTGCGCGAACGGGTTCGTGACCGCGGTGCCGATCGCGTACACGGTGACGCCGGAGCCCTGCGCGAACCGGAGCGGGGTCTGGGCGAAGGTCAGCACGCTGCCCGAGACGTTGCTGAGGGCCACGACTTCGGCGGTGGAGGACGTGCCGAACTGGGCGTACCCGCCGGAGGTGAACGAGGAGCCGGACGAGACGGTGACTGTCGTCCCGCCGACCGCGACGGCGGCGACGGAGGTCGCACTCCCGGCGAACGACCCGGAGTAGGTGCTGGACAGGTCCCCGAACGCGTTGTCGAGGAAGAACCCCTCGACGTCGCCGAAGAAAGGGCCGCCGTAGGAGAACGTGGCGTCCTCGGGGCCGAGGATCATGGAGAACGTTTTCGCCATGGAGCCCCGGATCGCTTCGTCGGGGAGCCAGTGCGGGGTGTCCTCCACCTCGAACGACGACTTGTCGAGCGGGATCGTGGACGGCATTCCCGCGATGCCCGGAGACGTGCCCGGCATCTGCGCGGAACCGGCGACTAGCTCTCGGGAGGCGCCCAGCCAGGTCTTGCTGGAGGGGAAGACATTCGGTCCGCCAAGGGGCACACAGCTCCTGAAGGGTGAGAAGGACCCCCCGGCGGGGGGAAGATTGACGGGTGGAAAACGACGAGGACCCGATGGGCGGGTACAAGCTGCTGCTCGTGCCGATGCGGGACATCAGGCTGCTGTCGAGGAGCATCCCGCAGGTGGCCATTCCCGCAGCCGGAGGGCGGTTCGAAGTCGTGGCCGACGTCGGCAGCGACCGGCGGCTGCGCATGTCCCGGCAGCTTTACGACACGATCGAGGTCATGGATCCCCCGGCCGGCAGCCTCACCGAGGTGCACTTCGACCCGGGGCTCATGGGGACTTGATCCCCTCGGCGCGCGGCGTCCTTGGCCTCTAGACGACTTCCGGCGCGTTCTTGTTCTTGTCTGGCTTCGCCTTCGGCGCTTCGGCCGCCAGCACTTCCGCGACAGGTTCGATCTCTTCCCAGTGCCCGTCTGCCGGGGGGACGGGGAACCGGGGGTCGGTGACCCGCATCTCCCCTTGCCAGCCTGGTTCGGCGACAAGCATCCGGTCAGTGGCCGTATCGACGTAGTCCATGTACTTCCGGGTCCCGGTTCCGGTGTAGAGATACGGCAACTGGGGGCCTCCTGGCTGGGAAGATAAGGGAATGAACGAGGACGGCCCGGACGGCGAGGGCGAGTGGATCGAGAGCGCGGTATTCGTCGACTGCACCTGCGGGCACGACCCGGAAGAGCACGGATGGGGCCAATGCGACGCCGACGGGTGCCCGTGCGAGGGCGGATGGGAAGAGTAGGCCGCCTAGGCTTGGATAATCTCGAGCACTGACAGTGAAACTAGGGCGTCGTACCTGTTGTAAGCCTGCTCAACCAGGGATCTGAGCGTGATCCGGTAACTTTGGCGCTCGCCGATGTCGACGAGAGTGCTCTGTTCTTCCGTGTACGGGTCGACGGCGGTCGCGGGGTCGGCGGAGTACCGGAACGCAGCCATGACGGCGTCAACGATGCCCGGGAACAGGTTGTCGATGTCCGGTTCGTCGCTGGCCGCGAACCAGACCACGTACACGTCGATGCTGTGCTCGGTGCCCTTGGTTCCGGATGCGGTGCCGGCCCCTGTGTTACGGGGAACCGTGCCGCCCTTCTCGGGGTCGCGCCCTTCTTCGCCGTCGGTCGGCCACACGTAGGCGGTGGGGATGTCCGTCTCGGTGTTCGGGTCCGGGGGGGTGATGTAGGCGTTCATGTCCGGCAGCGAACCGGGCATGGGAAGGCTGGCGAGCAGCCCCTTGATGTAGCCCAGGGTCGACGCGATGGGCATCAGACGGTCCTGGCGAACGGCTTGAGGATCCGCATCGCCTGCCCGATCAGGTCCCGCGTGTTCAGCCCGGCGCCGCCCCCGGTGTTCGCGTTGGACGCCGTACCCGGCACGGACTGCACCGTCGTGGCTGTCGCGCCCCGGGTGAGAGCCTGCTGGGTGGCGAGCAGGATCACGCCCCACTGCGCGGAGGCGGGCAGGGTGGAGACGATCACGCCGGCACTGTGGGAGTAGGCGAGCGGCTGGGCGAGGGTCAGCGTCCCCGGCCCTGACACGGCCGACGACGCGGTCACCTGGATGGTTTCCTGCGCGCCGGAGTCGAAGATCGTCCCGGTCGCGCCGGTCACCCCGTTCATTTCCGAGGTGAGCGCCCACCCGGTGCAGTCGTCCACGGCGATCGTCTGCGCACCGGACTCCACCGGGGCTGCGTCCGCCGTGAGCCCGGCGTGAGGCCACCCGTTGACGTAAGTGACCCGGGCGACGAAACCGTTCCGGCCGAGGCGCCAGGACGCTGACGGGGCGAAGATGACCGACTGCCCGCCGTCGCCGCCTGACGCCGAAGGGGCGGCCGACCCGTACACGCCGATCGGCGGGAACTCGATGTCCCACTGGCCCGCTGCGAGCGAAGTCCACTGCCGGGGGAAGACGTTCGCCGACACCTGGATCGCGGAAACCGACAGGATCGGCCACCGGGCCAGGATCATCCGCACGTTCCCGGTGGCCTGCTGGATCGTCATCCGGAAGTCAGGGCCCGAGTACTGCTCGGTGTCGACCGTGGCCCGCAGCGGCTGGTTGCATATCTCGTCGGCCTGGGCGGTCGCCTGCGCGCAGATGTCCGCCTGGGCGGCGAGACGCTGCTGGGCGGTGACGGTCGAGCCGGGCGGTATGGATGACCAGCTGATTCCGGTTGGCGCCTGGGTCAGGTACTGGGGCGTGACGTACGGCGTGCCCGGCCCTACGGGAAGCGGTGTCGTCACGGGGGTGCTTCGCCTCCCGCCTGGACTTCAGCGGGCACTGCCGGCTTCGGCGCCCTCGCGCACTTAGTGCACACGTAGCCGCCCTCGTCGGGTGCTTCCCTGGCATGCTTGACGCAGACGGGGGTCCCGCACCGCAGGCAGTCCGCGACGGGGGCCTGGACGCGGGCGCTCCTGCCCCGTTTCCGCGTCCCGCACCTGCCGCACTGGCCGCGTCCCGTCACACGGCCCTAAGCGGCCTGGAGGCGGGAGAGGACGTCAGCCTTGGTGCCGGACGCGTCGAGGCCGCGTTCCTTCGCGAGGGCGCGGAGCTGGTTCGCGGGCAGCGAGGCAAAGCCGTCAGGCAGGGACGGCCCGGCGGCCGGGAGCGCCATCAGGCTGAACCGGTCGCCGCACTCGGCGCAGAACTTGGCCGAAGCCGCGTTCTCGTGACCGTTCGCGCACGTCAGCACTGTCGGCTCGGCTTCGCGCATCACAGCGCCGCATTCGGCGCAGAACTTGGACCCGGGCCGGTTCTCGTGCCCCTGCCCGCACTCGACAGTGCCGGGAACGAAGCCGCCCGGCCCGCTGCCCGTGATCCTGGCCCGCAGCGTCTCCGGCAGCTCGAGGCCGGTCAGCCTCGCCAGGGCCATCGCCATCAGGGCGCGCTCGTCGAGGACGCCCCGCTTCTCGAAGTCCTCGCGGGTGAGCTTCTCGTCGAAAGTCTCCGGGATCTTGCTGATCACCGGGGACCAGTGCGGGTCAGACCTCAGGTGATCCTCGCACCTGGGGCACTCCAGGCCCCACACCTTGGCGGGGGCACCCTGAACCACGGGTCGGACATGCGATTCTCCGCAGCCTCCATGCTCAGGGCTGACAGCAACATAGACGATGCTGCTGGCGGCGTAAACGGTCACGTCGGATCAATCTCCTGCTCTGTTTTCACTGCCGCCCCGGACGGGACGGGCGGGCAGCCGGACGGCAGCGGGGAACGCACCGCCGGCCTTTCGGACTCGGGGACGGTCGCGGTCACGATCCCCCGCCGCTCGCACCTCGGGCATTGCTCCGACCAGGCGTTGGCGAGGAACCGGCACGCGGGGCACCAGCGGCCGTTCCGTGTCCCGCCGAACGCCCGGAACGCGCCGTTGAGGATCGCCGCGTCGCCGCCGGAGTACCGCTGGACGGCGGAGGCGTGCTCGTCGGCGACCATGACCGCGCCGCCCTTGCGGGCGTCGTAGCGGGTGCCGTCCTGCATGTTCAGGCCCTCGCACCCCGGGGGGAGCTGCACTTTAACGCTCAATGACTCACCCGTCCGTCGAGATGATGACGCCGATGGTCGCCGCCGATCCTGCTACCGCGGACAGCTGCGTGGCCGACGACGACGGGTACCCGGGGATGACGACGGGCGTGACGCCGGAAGGCACGGGGAATCCCCGTGCCGCGGTGACGGCAGACCCTCCGACGTACACCGTCTCCCCTGACACGTTGGACAGGATGACGGTGCAGGGGCCGGCGGGCACGCTGGCGATGACTGTCGCCACGGTGCCCACCGCCCACTGCGATGCCTGGATCGCCACCGGTCAGACCGCCCCGGCGCTCACCGTGACGAGAGCGGGAGCGGCGATGACCTGGCTGAACGTCACCGTCGACCCGTGCGCGAACGCGAACGTCCCGCTGACGGTCACCGTCGTCCCGGTATGAGCGGCCACCGCCTGGAGTTCCTGCCGGGCGCTCCCCTGCTCGATGACGATCTCCGACCCGATGGTGAACGACGACCCTCCGGACGCGACGGAGATCACCGAGCCGCCCTGGGCGATGTTCGCCGCCACGGTGCCTGCCGCAGCCCCGGGAGTGAACCCGGACGCCGCGAAGACGCCCTGAACGGCATTGGCCAGGGTCATCGACGCTCCGGGCGTGAGCTCCAGCCCCGCCACGGTCGTCACCTCGGAGCCGCCGACGTACACCGGGTTCTGCCCGGTGTTCGCAATGAACACCGAGGGGACCCCGGACGGCGACGGGACGTACACCTGTACCGGCGTCACTGACACCGGCGTGCTGAACGGTGCTCCCACACGACTCCCTAACTGCCCTGGGGCGGTGTCAGACGTTCTCGACGAGGGTGCCGAGCGACAGCTCGAGCGAGGTCGTCCCGCCCGCGGCGATGCCCCACAGGTTGAACGTGGACGCCGTGCCCTGGGCGACGGACGCCTCGATGACGATCCCGGTCCCCGCGAGGACGGCCAGGCCGGTCGCCGAGCTGACGGTCGAGCCCTGGCCGACGTAGGCGGTCGCGGTGCCCGAGTTCTGGATGATCAGGTTCGACAGGGTGACCCCGGCCGGGAACGAGTAGGCGGTCCCGGAGACGGTGACGCCGGTGCCGGAGTAGATCTGCGTCGCAGTGGTGCCGAGCGACGGGGTCGCCTGGTAGGCGGGAGGGGTGGTGGTGAATGCTTCCACACAGTCCTTTCATCCGGCAACCCGGATTTCCTGAAAATCATGCGGTCGCGAATTCTCGCGCAAATAGGAGTGAAGGTAGGCGGCCCCTATCGGGACAGGCGCCGCAATTCCGCGTGGCCGATTATCGCGGCCGGCGCTCCAGTCCGGACACTCGGTGCACGGGTGCACCGTGCGTGCCCGGACTGGAACGGAAGCGGCTCCTGGCCGCCGGGGCGGGCGAGGCTGCGGAATTCCTCTAGCTGTACGGAGTGGTGTCCGAGTTCTGGAGCCCCGCAAGGTGCGCGCTGTAGAAAGGCGCGTGCATGACCAGGGCGCCATACAAGAAAATGGAGTAGCGGAAAGTCGCGTCGATGACGGGCCACGCAATCGATGCGTAGTCCTGCACGACGGACATTTCGATGGCGTTGGCGACGTTGGTCCACGTCTGGGGCAGCTGGTAGGACAGCAGGTCCGCGGTTCCCTGGGTGTACCAGGGGTGGACGACCATCTTCATGATCGAACGGGTGACCGGGTTGCGGAACTCGGAGACGGCGCCGCCGACCTGGACGTCGCCGACCTCGGACTGCTGGATGAACAGCCGGTAGGTGGTGGCGTCGCCCTGGGCGATGACGTCCTGGGAGAGGTTGGCGATGTCAGTGCCGGAGCTGATGCACTCGGCGGGGTCGCCCTTGAACGCTCCCGGGCTGTTGGACGAGGAGTTCCACAGTGCCTTCAGCGCGGTGTAGATCGCGTTGTAGGACAGGTGGGTGCCGACGGAGTTGTTGACGTACCCGGCCTGCCACCCGGACGGGTAGATGCCCGCGGAGGCGGAGACGCCGGTGAGGGTCGGGATGACGCCTTCCATACGGGTCGCGGCGCCGGTTCCGGTGTCGGACGCCGGCGGGGTGACGATCGCGGGGAGGGTGGCGTACCCCTGGAGGGTGTAGCGGATGCCGCCGACACCGGAGGCCAGCAGGTAGTAGTGGGTGCCGTCGTACCCGTAGATCGAGTACGTCATCGCGCCCGCGACGGCGGGGATGGTGACGTCGACGACCTGGCCGGCGGAGACGCTGAAGCCGGAGCTGGCCACCGAGACGGCGGTGGAGCCGAAGTAGTTGGTGGCGGCCACCTTCACGTTGGTGATGGTGGTGTTGAACGCGGTCTCGTTGGAGCCGGCGGTGCGGACGGTGCAGGTCGGCGTGCCCGGGACCGCGAGCGGCACGGAGGTGCCGGCGATCATCTGGTACTCCTCGCCGAGCATCATCTCCTGCAGCATGATGAGGTTGGCGAGAGCGCTGATGTCCTCGAATCCCTGCCCGGCGAACTGGGCGAGCCACGAGAGCTGCTCGGTTATGCCGAAGAACCGGTACGGCACGTTGAGCGTCTCGAAGTTCTGCGACCCGGACGGGGGCAGGTTCAGCGGCCAGTTGCTGAACGAGCCGCCGTTCTGGACGAGTTCCCCGATGGAGATGTCCAGGACGCCTTCGCCGCCGGTCTGGGAACCGGAGATGCCGAGGGCGAGCCGCTCGATCAGGGACACGCCCTGCCCGGCGGGCCGGGGGAACTTGTTCCTGTACACCGTGTAAACGGGGTAGATGAGCCGGGACGGTGCGAGCAGGTTGAACGGGGTCAGGCCGTAAACCGACCCGATGCCCATGTTGCCTGCGGTGAACGACTTCAGCGCGTCGCTTCCGCCGCCGGGCAGGAGGGAGGCGAACTGGGCGAGCTGCTCGGCGAACGACGGCGCCGACAGGGCCGTGGCGAGCGCCCCGAACTGCTTCAGGAAGTCGGGCTTGAACCCGGACTTCACGACGTCGGCACGGGCATGGTAGCCGCGCCACGTCTCGGACCGCAGGTCGAGGGTGGCCCGGTGGGCCTTCGTGGTGATCTCGACCGGGTCCGACAGGGGCGTGTTGCCGCCCTTGAAGGCCATGCCGGCGCCCTTGACGAGCTCGGGCATGCGGGCCTTCAGGACGTCGCCGGTGCTGCTGGCGCCGGAGGCTGCGCGTTCCGCCTCGACGGCGGGGGTTCCGTAGAGCGCCGCCGGGGCCGGGGGTTCCGCTGTGAGGATGTCTGCCACACAGCTCCTTTCGTGCGTCATGCGTGTCCGCCGCCGTGGCGGCGTGATCGTCAGGAGGTGTAGGGGAGGCCGCGCATCTTCTCCATCGCCCGCTCGGCTGCCAGCCGTGCCGCGGGGTCGGGGGACTCGCGCCACTCCCGGTAAAGCTCGGCGTACACGTGGGCCTGGGCCTGCTCCGCGGCCCCGGCCATCGACAGCGGCCCCGCCGGGGCCGTCGCCGTCTTGCCCTGGTACGGGAGGGCGGCACCCCGGTAGGGGGATGCCGGGTCGGGCTGGCCGGCGATGGCGTCGAGGACTGCCGCCTGCTTCTTCAGGACTTCCGCCTGCGCTTCGAGCAGCTGCCGTGTCTCGGCGAGCTGTCCCGCGAGCCCTGCCGCGGCCTCGGCGACGGCGGCCTTGACAAGGTCCGGTGACGCCGCGCCCGCCGCCTTGGCGGCGGGTTCCGGCTGCCGGGCCGCGGCGGGTTCCGGGTCGCGGCGCTTCGCCGGCTTCTCCGCCTTCGCCGCCTTGGATGAGCCGGCCGGGCGGGGCAGCGGCCCCGGCTGGGGCGCAGGGTCCGCTTCCGGGCCGGGGTTCATGGCGCACAGGTCGGGGAAGGTGGCGGCGATGTGGTCGTGCATCGCCTGCATTGCCGCCCTCGTGTTGTCGCGGGCGGTGTTGCGGTAGAAGACCCGCCCGCCGTTGGAGGCGCCGGGCTTCGGGGGGGCGCCGCCGTCGGCCTTGTTCTGCGGGGAGTCGGCGGCGTGCCCGTCGCTGAGGTAGTCCCGGTTGAACTGGGTAGCCGAAATGCCGCCGGGCGGGGGGACCTGTGCCGTGTTCGGCCCGTCCTGGCCGGGCGAGGGGGCGGCGTGGCCTTCGGTGATGTAGGGGCGCCGGAACCGCTGCGCGCTGAGCTCGCCTGGTACCGGGAACGTGCCCGGTCCCGGGTTGGCGTCGGCGAACGCCTTGTGCAGCGCACCGGACACCTCGGAGACGATCTCCGGGTCGGCGCCCTTCAGGGTGAGGGCGTGCTGCCACAGCAGCTGCATCGCGCCCGCTTCGGGCAGCGGGGCGGTCGCGGCGGCGTCGAGGGCCTTGCCCATCCACTCCTCGGCGTCGATGTCGGCGAGTGCCGCGCCCGGGTGGGCCTTGGCGACCGCGGCCGGGGCGTAGGCGGGGCAGGTGAGGTCGTGCAGCACGCCGAGGCCGTGCGGGACTCCGAGGGACTTGAACCGCAGCGCCGCGGCCTTCTCCGCGCCGCCGCGGTTCAGGTAGGGGCCGTCCGGGTCGGTGGGCAGGCCGGCGTCGTGCTCGAGCGACTCGATGTACGGGCCGTCCGGTTCACGGTGGGCGGGAACGGGCTGGACGTGCTCCCCGGTCACCCCGTCGCCGGGAGTCGGCTTGCCGGCCTTGCCGGCCGTCATGCCGCCGCCGCACTTGGGGCAGAACGCCATCTTCGCCTTGACCTGCCTGCCGCAGGACGGGCACGGGACTTTCGGCTTCCCGGTCACGGCAGGGGCCGCGGCCTTCTCCGCGGCGGCGGCATCCGGGTCGTCGCCGCCGCCGTCATCGCCGCCGCCCTGGCCGGCGTCGTCCGGGCCGTCCTCCCCGGTGCCGCCGCTGTCCTTGACGACGTCCGGTTCGGCGTCCTTCCCGCCCGCCGCGGGGAGCTTCGTGCCGCAGGAGTCGCAGAACTTCGCCGGGGAGTCCGCGTGGTGGCTCTTCCCGCATCCCTTGCAGGACCGCGCGCCGGCCTTGGCGATGTCCGGTTCCGCGTCCTTGTCCTGATTCTCGCCGTGCTCGTCAGGTTCGCCTTCGGCGATGTTCCCGTCGCCGTGGCAGCGGGGGCAGTCGCGGTTGCCGTCCATGATCTTGCCGGAGCCGTGGCAGAGGCCGCACTTCCCGGCCGCTTTCACGCCGTCAGGCAGGGCGGTCTTCCCGGCCGCCGCCTGGGCGACGTCGGAGTCCTCGTCCACGCTGATCCCCATTTCCCGCGCCCTGCCGATGATCTTGCGGGCGGCCTTCTTGCGGGACGCGCCGTCCTCGAACTGCTGCTGGCCGAACCTGCCGAGCGCGGAGCGGACATGGCCCTCGTCGTGCACGGGAAGGTGGCCGTTGCCGTCGGAGTCGACGTAGGCGAACGAGGAGGCCGGGAGCCGGGAACGGTCAGCGGCGGACAGCTCGCCCTTCTCCGCGGATTCCCGCTCCTCGGCGAGCCTGCGATGCTCCAGCAGCTTCTTCAGGTCCTCCGGCGAGAACGTGACCGGCGCCCCCTTCGGCACGTCCACGTTCACGGTCTTGGCGAGGAAGTCGTCACCGCCGAAGACCTTGCCGGTGAACTCGCACGACCCGTCCCCGGCGGACTTGGCGATCTCCACGTAGCAGGACCGGTTCGCGGGCCGGTCGACCAGGGAGATCTCGGCGAGCTCGCCGCCCTTGATGATCCCGTTCCGGGCCTTGCCGGTGACGTCCTGGACGATCAGCGGGCGGGCGATGCCGACGGAGAAGGCACGCAGGTGCTTGCGTTCCACCATGCGCTTGGCGGTCGGCTCGTCGACCGCGGCCTTCACCCAGTGGGCGCCGTCGCCGTCCCGGTTGATTTCCACCTTGACGCCGGACCCTGCGGGCATCGCTGTCGGGTTGTGCATCACCCGCACGTTCGGCCCGGAGGCGAACCATGTCTCCATCGCCTTCGCCGACCAGTCCGGGTCCACGATCTGCTCGTCGGAGTCGACGTCGGGCGACGTGGCCTTCCCGTACACGTACAGGGTGCCGGTCTCCGGGTCCGTGTCGAACTTCTCGATGGGGAACGAGTGGTAGACGAGGTCCGGGTCCCGGCCGGTCACGGCAGTGGCCACACATCTCCTTGCGTAGGGGTGTTCGTGCCGCGATGGGCAGGTCTGCTTGCTAGTCGTCGCCGTCCGCTGCAGGGAACCCGGTCAGCGTCCGGGAGCGGGCGGCCCAGCGTCCCCCGGCTGCGCCTACCGCGAAGACGTAGCCTTCGTCGGTGATGACGGCCCCGTGGGCGAGCTGGACGATGATCCCGGCGGCCTCGCAGGCGTTCAGTGCGCCGGCGACCGACTGGAGCAGGCGCGCGGAGGGTGGCTCGGCGCCATTGCGGCGGCGATCGGGGAGAGGGGCGTGCACGGCTTTCGCGAGCCGCCTGCCGCGCCTGTCCTTGCGGTGCCCGCGGCCGGGCTTGCCCACCCGGCTAGCCGCCGAGCGGGAAACGGCGCACGTCGCCGCCCCGGTGAACGGACAGGTGCGTGAACATCACCGGAACCGGCGGCCCGGGGTCCGGGAGCGGTTCGCCGGGGTCAAGGTAGGCGATGGTGACGTGCGGCTTCCAGTCCGCGTGCTCGCTCGCCGACAGGTCCGCGAGGTCGTTCCGCAGGCGTTCCGCGCCGGGGATGCGGGCCGGGATGAACGCGGGCACCTTGCCGCCGCTGGAACCGGACGGCTCGAACGAGCCGGCGCCGGCGAGGATGCCGGCGAGCGGGCCGGGTGCAAGCCGCGCCGCCGCCTGCGCCCTCGCGCAGGCGTCCGCGAACGCGTCGTCGTCCACGTCCGGCCCGAGGTAGACGACGGTGACGTGATGGTCGTCCACCCCGCCCGGTACCGGCGCGATCGTGCCCGGCGGCAGGTCGAGGGAGATCATTCCCGAACGGGACGTGAGCCCGGGAACTGCCGCCTTGCCCGTCATGTCACCGCCGCCTCCCGCCTGGTAGGAGTGGGTCTCGGCGATCTCCGGGGTGACCTTGTCCACCTGCCCGACGTAGGCCTTAACGGGCCTTCCGAGCTTCCGGTACGCCAGGGTGCGGTGGTGGCCGTCGATGATGACGGCTTTCGGGCTGGCCGGGGACTGGACGAGGATCACCGGGTGGGCGTGGCCGGTTCCGTGCTTGATGTCCTTCGCGTACCGCTTGACCGTCGCCTTATCGTGAGAGGCTGCCCACGAGTCCTCGCCGGAGAAGTCGATCCGGTCGAGCGGGACGTTCACGGGGCCGATCCACCGTGCATCGTCCACCCAGCTCAGGGCCTTCTCCGGAAATTTCTGCTCCATCAGGGCGCGGACGTGCTCCGCGTCGGCCGGGTTCGGGTCGTCCAGGTCGGCAGCGCCCTTCCCGACGCCGTTCGGGGGCCTTCCCCTCGCCCCCCCGCCGCCGGGGCTCGACGTTCCCGCCTGGCGGGTGCCGTGGCCGCCCTGCGGCCAGTACCCGTCCATGTACGGGGCGGGCCAGTAAGTGCCGGGACGAGAGGGCACGCCCCGGGTGTCCGGGTAGTCAGCGTCGTCCTCGTCGTCCGGCACGGTCATGACCCGGGGCTCCGGTTCCGACCCGTCCCAGCGGGGAGGTTCCCCGCCTGCCGTGGAGCCGGGAACGCCGCCGGGGATGTCCTGCTGCCTGCCGTCGCCGTCGTGCGGCCTCACCCCGGCCGCGCCTCCGCCGGCCGCGTAGCCCCCGTCGTCGTCCTGCCGCTGGCCGCGCCGTGTCTCCTGGCCGTTGAGGTCGATGACGCGGACGGACTTGCCGGCCAGGCTGACCCCTGCGACCGCGGCCGGGGCGATGGCGCACCGGCACGACGGATGGCCCGGAGGCGACTTGACGCCGCTCCGGAAGTCAGCGTTAGCAGGGATCGCGCCCTGGCTCGCGTTCGCGACACATGACGGGCATGCTTTCGACGGGGCGATGAGCCACTGCTTCGCCGTCACGTTCATGGCCGAGAACCGGTCCAGTGTCGCCGCGGACACGGCGCGGGCGATCTCCGTCTGCGCGATCATCTGCGCCCGGCCCGGAAGGTTGAGCAGGCCGAGGATCTGCCGGGCGAGCGACGCCGACGACAGGCCCCCGTCCAGTGCATCCGACAGCAGTTGCGCGACGCCGTCCATGTTCGTCCCCGAGATCGACTTGATCGCGCCGATCCCGTACTGCGACAGCAGGTCTGACAGGCCGGAAGCGTCGGCGACCTTCGCCGCGGCCTCGGCGTCGCCCGGAGTCCACTCGCCCCAGTCGACCGCGTCCGCCTCGGTGATCATCGCCATGGCGGCCTGCTGGCCGAGCGCGTAACCTTCAGTCCACGCGTCCCGCAGGATGCCGCCGAGGGAGTCCTCGACCGCCTGCCGGATCGCCCGCGCCGCCGCGTCCGCGGAACCGGCCGCCTGGCCGAGCCAGCGGGCCGCGGCCTGCCGGATGGCCCTCGCCGCAGTCTTGAACGCAGCTGTCAGCTTCCCGGCGTAGACCCGGGCGAGGATCTCGTCAAGCTCCCAGCCCGGCCATCCTTTCGGGCCGCTGTCACCGGCATCCTTGCCGGCCCACTCCCAATCCGCCTTCGGCAGGGTGATTGCCCGCGCGACGTCGACGGCCTGGCCGGCGGACAGGCCTTTCGCGAGGTCCTCGGAGATCATCGCGAGGGTGACCGCGGGCAGGTGCCGGGGCTGCCACGTGGAGATGGCGCGGCCCTTGCGCAGGTGCCGGGCGAGGGCGTCCAGTTCGGCATGGGCGGCCTTCGGGGAGGATGCGCGGCTGCTGCCGGTGCCGTGCCCGGCCGCGGACTGCTGCGCGGCTGCCGCCGCCTCGGCCGCGTCGTGGCCTGGAGACTGGCCGGCGTTGCCCTGCTGCCGTCCGGGTACCTGGCCCGGTTCCTGGTCCTGCCGGCCGGCCGGAGCGCTTCCCGGCTGGCGCTGCCCGGCCGGCTGTCCCGGTGCCTGTCCTGCCGGGGGTGCGCCCGCCGGGTGGGAGGCGTCCGGCTGCGCGCCCGCGACCGGGGCGCCCGTGGCGTCGACCTGGCCGAGCGGGACGAAGCCCGCAGTCGGGGACGCCCAGCCGGGATCGGACGTCTCGGGCAGGCCCCACGGCTGAAGGCCGAGCTCGCCCCGTCCCTCGTCGATGCTCCGCAGGCCCGCGCTGATCTGCGCGGTGAGCATCGTCGTCTGGGTCAGCTCGTCCTCGTCCTCTTCGAGGCCCTCGAACAGGAACCGCATGTCGGCCTGCCGGCAGACCTCCTGCAGGATGTAGTCGCAGATCGCGGAGAGGAACTCCAGGGTCGGCTTGGTGGCCTTGCGTTCCTGGGAGGACTGCGACGCCTTGGCCATCTGGTTGGCTGCGCCGGGGCTCTGCGTGGTGGAGACCTTCGGGCTGATGCCGAGTTCCATCGGCTGCACGTCGAACGACATGCACACCCAGTTCATTACCACTTCGTCGAACTGGTCGGCGAGTTCAGCCGGGCGCTGCGGCATCGTCTTGGAGCCGGGGGGCAGCACGATGACCTTGTGATGCCAGGCCGGGTCGCCCGTGATCGCGTTGAGGGCGTCCTGCAGCTCCCGGATCTGGTTCGGCGTCATCGCCGTGTCGCCCGGCGAGATGTAGACGGCGGGGACGGTGCCCTCGCGGAAGAAGTCCAGGGCGTAGCCCTGCTTCTGCAGGCCGGCCATGATCGGCAGCAGTGCCCGCTCGACGGGCGGGAACCCGTACGGGGTCCACCTGCGCTTCTCCACCGGCAGGTACAGGAGCTGGTCGCCGCGGAACTGGCCCCACTGGGCTCCGGTCAGGCCTGCCTCGTCGATGTCCCGGCCGGTGATCACCGCCGTGAAGTCGGCGCGGGGAACGCCGTAAAGGTACTGCTGCCATGCCACTGCCGGGGGGCGGGGGGTGGCGCCGTGCAGGTCGTACAGGGGGCGGATCGTCTCGCCGTCGATGAGCTGCAGGCAGTCGAGGTCGGAGCCGAGCAGGCCTTTCCCCAGCCCCTTGCCGCGTTTGGGCTGCAGGAAGACCGACAGGGCGTCGAAGACGAGGACCTGCTCCATGACGTCGCCGATCCATGACGACCACGTGAAGTAGTCCGGGTCGGGACGCTGGAAGAACTTCAGGGCCTCGGCGCGGCGCTTCCCGAAGTCCTTGGACTGGGACGGGGAGCCGCGCATCGCCTTGGCCGCGTCGAGGGTGGGGACGATGTCCCAGGCGACGCCCTTGATCTCGTTCTTCCGGAGCTGGATGCAGCTGCGGGCGACGCTGTAGAGGTCGGCGATGGTCCTCAGCGTCTGGAACGACGCGAGCTTGATCCCTTCGGTGCCGGGCTGGCCGACGGGCAGGTTCCAGCCGACCTCGTACTGCTCCCGGCGGGGCTCGGCCCTGCCGTTGTCCTCGGGGGCGTCGACCGGGACGGGGAGGATCGGGGAGAACGGCCCGAACGCGCCCTGCGTGAAGTCCTGCGGCGGCCTGGGCAGGAACGGGCCGTAGGCGTTCCGGTAGGAGTCCGGTGCGGCCAGTTCGCGGGCGAGCGGCGACATCGCCCCGGACCATCCCGGTGCCCCCTGCGGCGGCGGGGTTGCCTGCGCTGCGCCGGGAACGGCCTTGGCGGCACGGAGGATGGCGGCCGGGCTTGCCAAGGGGCCACCCCCCGGCGGGTACGGTCAGTCCGTGACGCTCATGGCCGAGGGGTTCTGCAACTGGTGCCGCCGCCCGCTCGGGCTGATCTCATGGGACGCGGACTTCGTGCTGTGCAGGCGGTGCAAGAAGGCGGATGACGTTTACACGCCGCCGGGGCGCTGATCATCCTGAGACGGCAGGCTGGCGAGCATGTGCCCGAGGATCTTCTCCACCGACGGGAGCGGGATTCCGCCGGCGAGCATGGAACGGTACATCTCGGCGAGGGCTATGCCGGCGCCGTCGGCCTTCCCGAACGGGTCGGCAGGCAGGCAGGCGCCAGGGGCCGGGGCCGCGGGGGCGTGCGCGGACTTCAGCGAGTTCAGGAGCCGGGTCACGTCGGTACCGGGCGGGGTGAAGCGGCCGGCGAGGTCACCGGGAGAGGGCTTGCGGTACTCGCCGGGAGTCTCGGTCATGACTTCAGGATCTCCTCGATGACGTCCCCGGGCACCGCCGCCGCGAGCTGCCGCCGGGTGTCCCTGGCGAGCCTCTTCGCCGCCGCCTTCGCCGCCTTGCCGTTCATCCCGCCGAGGCTCGCCCCGATCGCGGCCCAGGTGACGCCGTTCTCCCGTGCCCTGCCGATCAGGTCCAGGCGCAGGACGTCCCGGTTCACGCCGTCCGGGACGGAAACGCCCGCGAGGCCGGCGAGGGCTTGGTCCTGCCCGCCGTCCGAGGGCGCGCTCACCGGCCGGGCTCCGCGTCGCACCCCAGCACGATGACCTCGCTGAAGCCGAGCGCCTCGGCCGTCTTGACGATCTCCGCCAGGAACCGCTCGGCGTCAGTCACGCTCACCCTCGTCATCGTCCCCGGTGCCGGGTTCCTCGGCCGCGTCGGCGATGAAAAGCACCCGGGTCGCGTCCCATGTGCCGTCCTGCCAGAACTCGCCCTTGATGACCCTGCCGTCCGGGTTGAGCTCGAATATGCGCAGGCGCGGGCAGGCCGGGGTGCCGGGGGCGGCGTGAAGGCCGCCGCACAGCTGGCAGGCGTCCTTCGCGGCGGCGAGGGCTTCCTTCCGCTCTTCCGGGGTGAGGACGTGCCTTTGCGGGAACGGGAAGCCGGGCGGCCTGCCGATCCCTGCCCGCTCCCGTGCCGCGTCGATCGCCCCGGCGGCGGCACGGTCGAGGAGGGGCTCGCCGTGGGAGCGGGGGATGCCGGGAGAGGTCACCGGCCGAAGCGCGTCTGCAGGCCGGGGAACGGCGCCGCGGCGGCCTGCTCCCGGTACTTCTCCGCGCCGTCCGCGTCGGCAGCGCTGACGGAGACCGGGCCGTGTTCGACGGCATCGCAGGTGACGTGCGCCTGGTCTGCCTTGGCCATTGCGATTGCGAGCATGCCCGCAAGGTCGAGGCCGGTCACGTCGCCGCACTCGACGGGGACCTGCCTGCCGCAGACGGGGCAGGCGATGCCAGTCAGGACCACGCCGGCGGGCGGCTGCTTGCGGGCCTCGGCGAGCCGTTCCATCTCCGCCTGCGCGTCCGGGATCTGCCGCATTCCGGGGATCGCTGGCACTGGCTCCTCCTCGGGGCAGATGCACTCTACGGCCGCTTCAAGGCAGAACGGGCACAAGCGCGTCAGCGCCACTTCGCTCCTGTCGCTTTCCGTCCGGGATGGGGCCTTCACGCCGTCTCCGCAGCCGCGCCGCAGTGCGGGCACCGGTCCCTCGGCTTCCCGTCCGCCATGCCGAGAAAACCGCGCCCGCAACCGCCGCACTTCACGACCCCGTACGCGTCCATGTACGACCCGCCGTCGCCGTTGAACGCCTGCACCGTGCCGTCGCCGTCGTCCGTGGACCGGCCGATCCTCTTCCTGATGTCGTCCTTGGACTCCACCTGGATCTTCCCCCCGGACATGACCCGCCACTTCGGGGCGGTCAGGTCGCCGAGCAGCAGGTCATCCGGGATCAGCGCCACGTCAGACCCGGCGGAGGGATCAAGCTGCTCGCGCAGCGACCACCACGCCGCCGACCGCAGGTTCACGAAGCCCAGCTCGTTTGACGCGTCCCGTTTCTTCGTGCCCGCCGAGGCGTTGAAACCGACCGCCTTGCAGCCCTGCTCGCGGAGCCGGTCCAGCACGCCCGCCCCGATGCCGATCACGTCCACCACGGCGGTCGCGTCCGGGTCGGTGTCGAGATGCGCCTTCACCCGGCCGGCGGTCTGCATCGTGTCCTCTTTCGAGGACCGACGAAGCTCCGCCAGGACCGGGCCGCGCCTGATCGCGATCACCGTCTTGTCCTCACCCGACCGGGCCACGTCCACGCCGTCAACGTGCGGGCCGGGAAGGTCCGGGCGCCCGGACGCGTCCCACTCGTGCCACCGCTCGTTCGCCAGCTCAATCCAGCGCAGAGGGATGACCCCGTCCTCATCCGAGGACCAGAACTCGCCCAGCACCCGGTTGTGGTAGGCGGCACTGTCCGCGCCCCACTGCTGCCGCCTTCGTTCCGCCCACTCCCGCGACACGCGGCCGGCCGCGATCGCCTCTTCGAGCGTGACATGCCGGGCATGCCAGTCGTCCAGGCCCGGGGCACGCCGGTGGATATCGTAGAACCGGCCGTTCGGGTCGCCCGGCGTCGACATCGCCAGCGCGAACGCCTCGAGCCCCTCGTCATCCGACGCGCCCGAGAACGCGCCCTCGGCAGCGTCGAACGTGTCGGCGATGATCGCCTTCGACTCGTCGAACACGTACATGACCGAGTCGCCGTGCGCGCCCTCGATCAGCTCCGGCTTGTTCGACGCAGCCGCGAACGCCTCGCCGTGCCGCAGCTTCATCGACAAGACGAGCAGTTCATGGCCCTCGCGGAGCGGAGGCAGGCCGAGGAAGTCCCACCGGACCATGCGGGACCACTTGCGGATCTCCGGCCACAGGTAGTGGGTGAGCTGCCGCCAGGCCCCGGCGGTGGTGACGCATTTCCAGTCGCGCCCGGCCGCGTCGCGGGTCAGGGCGAACCACAGGACAGCCAGGGCGGAAGTCGTGCTCTTCCCCAGCCCGTGCGGGCCCCGGACCGAGACGCGCTTGCCGGCCGGGATCTTCCCCAGGACCTCGGCCTGGTAGGGCGACAGGGACCTGCCCGGCTTCCATGCGATCGCCTGCTCGGCGAACCCGGCCGGGTCATCGTAGAAGCGGAGGATGCCCGAGACGTCGGCGCCGTCTTCAAGCTCGTCGGCGGCCAGGGAGAACGCGTCAGGCAACAGCCCTCAGGTGCCGCGCGGCGGCCCGCTTCGCCTCCGTCGCCTGCTGCCCACGGATGCCCGCCGCGGCGAGGGCGATCTCGATCGCCTCGACGATGACGTCCGCCTTGTCCCGCTCGATCTTCGCGAGCCGCTCGTCAATGTTCAGCCGGGCGATGTCGGTCAGGAGCTTGCCGCACCGGTCCATGGCCCGTTCCATGACGGCAACCTCGGCCCGGAGCTGCTCGCCGCCCGTCTCGGTGTCGTAGCGGATCGAGCCGAGCCGGTTGACGGCCTCGCCGATCGCGGCCTCCATCGCCAGTGCCCGCCCGGCGAGAGCCTGCAGGGCCAGCAGCGGGTTGGCGACGGGGGCCGCGTCATGCTGGTACAGCAGTTTCTGTGCCTGGTCCTCGATGCGCTGCTCCGCTGCCGACTGGCTTCCGGCCGGGGAGCTTCCGCCGTGCCATGAGCACCTGCCGTAGCCCTTGTGGTCGGTTCCGGCCCCGGCGTCGCGCCTGCACTTGCCGTTGCCGTGCCGGCGCTCGGCCCCGCAGAAAGGCCCGGCGCGCTCGGCCATAGAAGGTGCCTCCTGAACTTGTGCTCATAGAGGCCGCGGCCCCCGCGCGGAGACGGTCTTTCAAGATCGTTTACGGGGGGTTCAAGATCGTTTTCCGCGCTATCGCCCTGGTCAGCGTCCACGCGTGCCGTGCCGCCTCGGCGGGGTCCGGGTGACCGGGCTCGCAGCAGGGCAGATCCCGGCCTTCGGAGGGGACCGTGGCGCGGCACCGGCCGTCCTGCTCGGTCACGGTCACGGTCACGCTGCCCGCGCCGTCCCCTTGCGGAGAAGCCGGGGGTCGACCCCGGACGCCTGGAGGCCGTGCTCGCGGACCAGCTTTTCCGCCGCGCGGCCCGCTTCCGGGGTGTGCAGCGGGTGGCCGCGCTCGTCAAGGCCCTGCTTGGCGAGCCAGCCGCGGTTGCGCCACGACCGGACCGTCGCGGGGCTCACGCCGAGCAGGCGGGCGAGCTGGGGAGTGGTGAGCAGGCCGTCTCCTCGGGCAGGGAGCATGCGCTCACCGCCCCGGAATGTGAAAAGACCCCGGGCGCGCCGCGCTCCGGGGACAGTTCTGCCGTCAGCCGTCAGTGTTGCACCCCTGATCGATCTTGGCAAATAAGGCGGCGGCGTGTCCCGCAGCACGGCATGAGCAGCGGTCCCAGCAGCACCGTTCGCAGTACCCGAGGTCGCACCTGCGGCAGGTGAGGACGCCTGCGCCCCGCGTCCATGCCGCGTACTGCGCCGCCCAGTCCTCGTACTCCTTCCGGGTCATCTCGTCGCGGCATTCGAGGCACCGGCACCACGGGGGGGCGGGCTTTTCCGGGTCGGGCGGGGGCTGCTCGAGGACGGCGAGGGACGACATGGCCTCGCAGTTGCGGCAGGGGATGCCGTCGAGGATTTCCGGGGGCGCGGGGGTCTCCCCGAGGAGGCGGACGGCGCGGCGGTGCAGGTCCAGGATTTCGAGGCCGGCGTCTTCGCCGGACAGGCGGGTCTGGGCTTTGAGCCACCCGTCGCCGATGTGGAGGATTTCGAGGTCGGCGAGGTCCGCGGCGAGGCCGGGGGGCATCGCGGAGCCTGCGGGCCACGTGAAGGAGCGGGTCATGGGGCCGGGCGGGAGGGCGAGCAGGGGGACGGTGTGGGCGGCGAGGACGGCGCAGTCCGCGGCGACCGCCTCCGGGCTGGCGTGGGGGTGTCCGTGGCGGGCGAGGCGGAGGCCGGGGACGGCGCGGACCCTGGCGGCCCACCCGGCGGTGATGTCCGCGGTCTCGCGGAGGAGCGCGTCGTGCTCGGGGTCGACGAGGACGCGGGAGCCGGGCGGTCTCCG